>Ga0208303_1000874_pt1 | contig 12284 bp, 6 predicted proteins | sample CB_VirMetaG_2_FD_184537 | JGI IMG/M metagenome (GOLD analysis project Ga0208303, IMG submission 184537) | Freshwater to marine saline gradient viral communities from Chesapeake Bay - CB_1504_2 Viral MetaG (SPAdes) (version 4) | ecosystem: Environmental > Aquatic > Marine > Coastal | place: USA... | reverse complement strand
ATAACCTGAGTTTGGGACAATTGTTATTTGCGCCGTAGGATATAATATAGAAACATTGTTTCCTTCTGGTATTGTATACTGAATATTTGTAAATGTATAATTATTAAGGCTTGGCATATTATATTATTTTATTTTAATTACAAGGAGGGTTTGGGATTTGATTCATTTGAGTGATTTCTGTAACAACACCTGATGAGTTTGTTTTAATTAATTTATACACATCCGGCAACAAAGATACATTGGTCCATCTATTAGCTACATCATACTCTATATAATATTCATATGCCCCAGGCCCTGCTCCTGTTACGAAATAACGGTCCGAGGCAACGTTCAAGTTAATAGGATCTACATAAAGAATTGTGTTAACTTCAATTTCCCCTGGTCCGTGCCAAAAAATATCAAAGCTGCTCCACCCTCCATTTGGGCCATTTATATTAGGATCATCATATTGTTCCCAAAATGAATTCATAAAAGACCTCAAGCTACATAAAAAGTTATTTGTACTAGTATGTCCTTGTGTAACATTAAAAGAAGGTAGTTGAGGATCAGAGTTATTTGGATTTAAAGCACTATTAAACAATCTAGACATATCTGGCGTTGTTGGCGAGCATACTGTAAGAGAACTATATGGTGTAACAGAATCAATAATACCATCCGACCCCCATATAACTATAAAATACGTATTAGGCACTATGGTTTGGTTATTAGGATCTAAAGAAGGGCCGTCTGGGGCTTCAAAAGCCGGAGGCGGTTTTATATAGAGATAAGCACCCGCTTCGGTTATAGGCTGCAAAGTGTCTTTGTCATACATTTGAGTCCCCACAGATATTCCATCTGAAAACACATACTTAAATCGATGGTGATATATTGTGACGTTACTATAGAAGCCCTCTAGAACATTGTAAAAATCATCTATAATGCATTTAGCGTTTTGAGCCGTAGTTTCATTTATTATTGAAGATGTTGTTACCTTAGCATTCCACTGGTACCATCCTTCAAAATCAGTGTCTGGAGTTGGAGAACCAGAGCTACTGCAAGTTTCGTCTATTGTAACAGTTAGTAAGTAATCTTGAGGTGTGTCATCTCCACAATCTAAACAAGGTCCTATTCCGCTTCCATCCGGTTCACACCCAATTAAAGTTCCTTTTATATAATTAAAGTACTTGCCTTCTTTCTTTTGAAATTCTTTAACAATTCCAGCTTCAAGATCTGTTCTAACAAAGCTAGTATACCAACCGTGCTTTTTAATTTGAGAAGCTGTAGGTATTATTGTATTAGCATTAATTTCAGCAATAGAATACCATTCACTTCCACTTTGGTATTCATAAATTCTAGAAGCTGTACCTGTATAATTTAACGTGCTAAACCCTTTAACTACTTGAGGCATTTCATTTATTAGAACATTGAACGAGCTATCATACTGAATTCCATAAAAGTTATTATGCAATGTATTAACTCCATGCGCCCATAAGCGCCCTTGTTTAAAGGTATAGTAGTTATTGTTTAATGTTACGCCGGATTCTTGAATAAAACTTTTTCTAGCTGTCCATCCATCAATACTTTCTTTGAATGACAATGTTGTGCTAGGTACTAAGCTATCAGGAGCGTCTTTGCAATCAGGGTCTAATTGATATTCGGCATCTAAAGAAAGTCTTTTTTGCCAGTAATTAGATAAGTTGTTTAATGTAATATTGTATATATCTTTATCATCGTCATAACTACCTACAGCTGTAGTTGCTGTTCTCAGATTATCAGCGAAGAAGCTTGACATACCTTTTTCAGCAATATTGGTTATACCGTCCATAGATAATCTTATTACTGCGCCTCTATTTTTATCTGTAAAATAAGATCTAAAACCATAAGAAGCAAAAGATTCTGGATTTTTAGATATTCCAAATTCTCCAGCGTAAGGTACGGTTTGCCCTAACACCGCCTGGTTAGATGTTAAATTAGCATTACCATCAGCGTTAAATAACGCATCTTTGTTCGCTAACACTCTAAAACATTTATCTTCACAAAGTGTTATTAAATCCGTATCTCTAGCGTGCAATTTCTGTATTGTACCATGTATAGGATTAAGGTCCTTCGTAATTGGTTCTGCCTGTATAAATTGATTCAATCTGTTTATACCCGATGTAGAATTATATATTTGTGAAAATATATAACCACTTCCTCTTCGTTCTTCAGCGTATGGCTCATCAAGCACAGTAGATACTTTAGGTCCTTTGTCTATAGTGAAAGCATTGTAGTCATCTCTAATTCTATTTGATTCAACTCCATTTCCATATGAAAAACAATTATACCAATCTAAAACTTTAGCAGGTACTGGAACCGTATGATCTGTAATTTCAAAAGCATTACTAGCCTCGTAATATAAATTAAGATCTATATTTTCTTTCGGTTGCGTTTCAAAAATAGCTGGATTAGAAGAAGACAATAGTTTATTATTTTCTTCTAAAATAGGCTCTACAACTTCCACTGTTGGTAAAACTTGGCTTAATCTATCCCAATCCCCCTCTGTAGGCATCCATGGTTCCCCAATGATATCGTCAAGTTCAATAGCTATGGAAACCCTGTTGTTTTTCCCCTCATAAGATATATAATCATCAGCGCCATTACCATTACGCCCACCACGCCTTGATCTTATTGCGTCTGCTTTAATAATTGTATATATCTCAGACACATCTCCAGCTTCTACTAATGTTTCTCCTGTGCTTGGATCAGTTATAGTCCCGGTAGATCTAAATCTTATTGAAGCTCCTGGTGATAACAATCCAGTTGGATTAAAAACACCCTCTCCGCCTGTTCCACTGTAATAGCCGCTTCCTGACATAAAACCAAACATACCATTAAGTTGCCCACCACCTTCTGCTACATCTCCTAAACGAGAAATACCAAAAAACGGGGAACCAAGTGTAGGGGGCTGGTAATTTCTCTCTAACATTCTTCTCGGACCAATTGCTCCTCCGTTGCTAAGGCCTTGAAAGTTATTCCATGCTCCAACCCCTAATAAACGATATTCGTCAGGAGGATCTCCTTGCAATCGATCCCAGCCTCCATCCCCATACCAAGTACCGACAGCTTCGTCATCTGCGATACCATATTCTCTCTGATCGTAACCCACTGGTCTACCATCTGAATATGGGTGAGTAGCTATTATAGAAGACCCCTTTACTCCATATCGGGTTTGCATTGCTGTGAAAGATGCTATTATATTAGTGTCAAAAGCAAAATTTCTATTTATTTTTACAAAAAATCTACCTTCAAATTCAGGTTTTCTTCTTTCTACTAATTCTACAACGTTTATATTAATTAAATCACCAGGCGAAAGAAAAGTAGATTCCGGGCCTAATGCTTCCTTTAACGTTACCGTGTAAGCATTACCAATTTTTGTAACTTTATTTATTTCTCTAGCTTCAGTTATGCTCGATCCTTTTTCAAAAGTTATAAGTCTCCCGCTTTGCAACTCAGGGCCATTAAGATCTGCAGAAGTAAAAACTACTGACAAAAAATCAGGTCCTACACCGTCTCCTGGAGATAAAGTTCCAGAGGCATATGTTGATGTTTTTTGAAATTGAGATATAAAAGCAGGCGCTTCATTCTCTATAGATAGTATTTTATACTCATTTAAAGTTTTTACAGGAACGTCATTATCATGCTGCTTCTTTAATATTAAATAAGTCTCTTCATCAACTTTGTTTCTTTCAGATGATGGAAATGATAGCCACACATTACCGTCTTCCGCGGGGTAAAATTTATCTAAGGCTAAATTGTAATATTCGTTAGAAATTTCTTTTATAAAAAACTTATAATGTGTTGCCCAGCTAGGAGGCGGAGCGTTGGATATTACAGATAAACTTGTTAAATTATAGGAATCTTCAATGCTTACTTTTGCAGATGCGTTTTTACTTGTAAACACAGGTGTTTCTCTGCCGTAAGGTCCTTTGTAAACTATACCTGCTTGATATGTTCTTATAGACTTTAAAGAACTAAAAGGCATTCTTATAAACTCAGGTTGAGAAACATCTTGATTTAGTGACTCTTCCCAAGGATGAGCTTGTTTTTGTATATTTAAAGTTAAATCAACTTTATCAACACTAAAATTTTGTAAATAGTTTCCATAAACAATTCTATTGCCAATTATTTCTTGAGACTTAGCTTTACGCGGTACATTATCCCAAGGTCTAAGTAATTGATTAGATTCAACGACCGCTCCAATTAATTCTGTTTCAACTTGAAAAGATGTTGGCAATGTATCTAATGTATATGGGGCGTACTCTTTTCTTTTTAGAGTATCAACTGTATATACGGTAGCATTATGACTTTCTTTATATAATATATCAATTTCAGAAACCTCTTCTGAGCCCCAATCTAAAGAATTTATAATTAGTTTTCTTACATTGTTAGTCATTCCTACGTTATATCCATCGGATGAAATGTACTTAAATTCATTACCTAAAAAAGCTACATCAGAAAATGGAGAGTAAGTAGAGTATTCATTGTCTATGTATTTCCATCTATAAGCAAACCTAGGGAAAATATATTCAAACATAGGGGATTCTTCAGATATCAAAGCTTCCCATTGAATTAAAACGACATTATCATCGTCATCGAATGTTCTTATTATATTATTAGAAATAGCTTGTATTTCGCAAGTTAATGTGCTGCCTGATATAGATACAATTAATAAACTTACTTCATATTCAAAAGTTTCATTAAAGTCATTGTCTAACGTACCAGACATTATTATTAACGGGTTTCTTCCGGCTGCAAGTTCCGATTGCCATACTTGTGGTGGTTGTGTAATATTTATTGTTACCCTACCGTCCCATCCAGATCCTATACTTGAATTGGCGTAAGCTGATGGATCTGCTAAATATTCTCCGTAAGTTGGAAGTGAAATAAAATTATTAAGATCAACAGCTGGGTTTGGCACATATGTAAAGTTTGGTGCACCGTTAGTTTCCTGAGAAACGGCTGACGGTACAGTTAAATTTACAGGCGTTATTCCAGTTCCTATTTCGTTTGCTCCAAATTTACTAGCTGATAAATCAAGAGTAGGAGCTGTTAACGGAGAAAGCTTAATTACAGTAATATCTGCTTCTACAAAGTCAGGACGACCAGATAAATTTGTATTATAATTATTTTGGTTGGGTTCCCATTTTGGTATTTTACTTTGAGTTGCAAAATCAGTTGATCCAGTCTTGAACTTTTCAATGTTAATTTTCTTTGGCTCAGTCTGATCGTCTGTCCAAAACAAAAATTTATCGATTACGTTTATACCTGTAATTAAGTAGTCAGTTGAAAAATTTAGAATACCTGCAGTGTCTACCAACACAGGGCTAACTGCATTTTTTACTTCGTCATATTCTGCAATAGCACTAACATTATCGCTAGCTATAAACCAGTATATTCTTTCATTTATATCATTTCTATAAGATCCAATGCAAACGGGATTAGTCATAGAGTCTATATATCCGCCAGTCCAAGTTGCACCCGTACCTACTTTGCTTCTAATTTCTAAATTACCTGCAACGTTTTGCATAGTGCCGACATCGCTAGCATCAGAATTTGCTAAGTCTAAGTTTAAAGCATCTCTATATTCTCCATTCGGAACTAAACGTTCGTCAAGGTCTTTGTTCATTTTACCTTTAGTAAAATTATGAATAAATTCTGGCATATATTAGTGTTTAATCCATTTAGACTTACCTCTCATTACCTGAGTGATTTCCTCTAGTTTTATATTTGATAATCTTAATTTAGCATTTCTTTTTGCAACAGCGGCTTCTCTTTTAAACCTTGCAACCATATACTCCTGCACATTGGCTCTAGTCGCTAATATAGCGTGAGCAATATATTTGTAAATAGCTTCTTCTGCAAATTTATGAACTATCATTTCTCCATCGGTAGCTAAACCGTCGCTTATGTATTTTAAGGTAACAATTCGCCCTACCATATCAGAACTAAATCTTATTAATCCTTTTATTTGGTCAATAAAAAATACTCCATTTGATTGTGCATATTGCGGGTCTATACCGTATCTTTCGCCATTAACTACTCTATGTAAATGATCTTCAACATTAGAATTGTTAATTTCACTTAAATGATCGTTGGAATTTGCTTTAAATCTTTTCCAAGTTTCTGAATCATTAGCATAAAGTATTTCTCCGTTTTCGTCAAAGGTATATTCATAGTTACTATCTTGAATGATCGGCAGTGGATCACTAGTCTTGTGAGCTGGATATATAACTCTTTCAATACCGTCTTTATCGGTCCAAGTAACTTTTACATAATTAACATAATCTTGTGGCAATACAAAATACAAAGCAGGTGGTATCTCAATTTCTTGAGACTTAAAAGAAGGTAGCGTGTCAAAGTTAAGCTCTTGAATGCCTCTTTGAGCATGGAAGGCTACGTCTGTTCTTTTTATTTTGCTTATAATCTTGTCTTCGCCAACGTAAGCAATTATAAAGTTATTTACAATATCTTTTAAAGAAATAGACTGATAATCACCGTAGTTCTCATCTAGGCTGTTCCATATCCCATCAGGGCCTAAGTAGTAATCTTCGTTTGTTTGATTTATAAGTCCCATTTATTAAGATTTTTCTTGTTGGATAGTTTCTATTTCTTCTTGATTAATAACATTGTACATGTTATAATCTTTAATTAACAAGCCTGCATATTCTAGTATTTTCATAACCAGCTCTGTTTCTTCTGACGGATGTAATTCGAAATTAACCGAATTAGCTGCGTCATATAATGGTTCGTCAAATACTATTTGATAAGCCCACTGAACTTTAGCGGGTTTTCTTATATAATTGCACGTAACTGCAGATGTTAATTCTGATGCTCCGTAAACATTTACTCCAGCAGAGTCAGATGTGTATATAGGGCGTATATTAGAAGGTTTTGTTAGTGGAGACGAGTTGATATATAGAAGTTCATTTTTGTTGATTCTTTCAGCTTCTATTTGCTCCGTAGATACAACACCGAAGTTGTTGGTTGTTGTATTAGTATATATTATTGTACCAAGCCTATACATATTAGCTGGCAATGCAAATGAACTAATGCCATAAACTAAAGAGCCAGTTGTTTCAAATATATTAATTTTTTCATTCAATATGTTAAGCATATCAGAATACTCAGTATCATTACCGTGGATTCTGCCGAATTGGTTGATATCGTAAAAGTATTGTTCAAAAAGATCAAGTTGAGCTTGATTAGCGAACAAATTAAACTCTTGAGCTGTAACATACCCACGTTGTTCTTTATTAAGTATACCTAAAACTTTCTGATATACAGTATCTATGCTTACTGCCATATTGTTGTAAATTTATTATTTATAGTAATTAGGCCACCATTACAGCGGCCTAGCTACTATAATTAGTGACTTATAGTCTTTTAATTAAATGCTTGTAAACTTCCATACCATCATCCGTTTTAAAGAATGCAGCTAATGCTGAATATGGATGCTCATCAAAAGGAACTGTCATTAATTTCCTTTTTGTTTCACCAAATGTAAACGTTCTTTGATCTGGTGATAATTGTATAATACCTGCTTGTGTAGCTTTAATGCCTATGTTTCTAAGCTCTACATTTTCATCGTTAGCTAATTCTATGAATAAATAAGGATTTCTTTTAGCAAATATAATTAAGTCTCTTTTTAACTCTGAGCTACTTAATGTATCTACTTTATTTCCATGTTCAACTCTTAAAATACTTTCTGCTTGATTTATGTCAAGTTCTCTAGCTAATGTTAACGCGTCAATTTCCATGTTTATGTACTCTAGCTCGTCAACAGATTCTTGCACTGGATTATACTCTGTATATAGTTGATCTTTTAAAGGGTGATATAGAGATAGTATTTTTTGTAAATTTTGCATCTCTTTTGGAACTGTCAAAGCTCCATCCCTAAAGATAATACGACCTAATGTAGCCGTTCCCTGTTGCTCTTCTACAAAGGGTGAGTTTTGGTTTGTAGCATACCTTATTTCTTTTTGTTCTCCAGTTTCTGGGTTAAACCATAACAAAGGTCTAATAGCTGAGTGTTTTGCTGGTAACGTAAAAATAACAGGTTTTTTATTGCCTTTTAATAGATATAATCTATCTTTAATCTCCCAACTTGGTTTAGCTGGTGTGTTTTTAACTGGTGCAGTTTTAACTGCTACCTCTTGAGGTGCAACCTCAACTGTTTCTTCTGCTTTTGTAGCTTTTTTAGCCATAATATAATATAATTAAATAGTTTAAAATTGTGACAATAGCCATAGTACATAACTAGTAAGGGGCTAATGTCATATAAAAGTAATAATTACCCCCGTCAGTACAACGAGGGTAATAATTACATTAATTTACATTACGAAGTTTTCTTCAATAATACAAAGTTGTTAGCACCTTGAGTACATAATGCTCTTTCAGAAAGGAAGTGTACGTTCATTTCATCAACAGCAGAAGTAAAGTTACCACCAACAGATCCAGTAATCCAAGACTTCATTTTACGATCGTCAGCTTCAGAAGCTCTGTAGCGTACGTGTAAGAATGGTCGTTGAATGTTTTGACCTAATTGCTGATCGTAAACAGTTGAAACTCCAGCAGGTACAATAACACCTTGAACGTCATTAACTAATCCACGAGTTGTAGAATCGTTTAAGTATTTCCAGTCAGTTTTGTAGAAATCGTAAGATCCTCTACGGAAACCAGAAAAGCCTAAGTTAAGCGCCATATCTTCAGAGTTTTCGAATACACCGTAAGATGTTCCGCCTACTCCTGTGTTATTAGCTTGCGCTAGCATGTTATCGATAGCTAAAGAAGTTGAGCGATCTAAGAACAACATATTCTCTTCAATTGCTCCTTGCTTGTCTAGCTCTGCTAAAATAGCGTCAAATTCAGTTAATCCTCCAAATGGTGCAAGTGCAGTTGCAGCAGCTCCAAAATCTTGATCGTTGTAGATAAGACCTCTATCTTCGATAGCAGCGAATAATCCTTCAGAACCTGTAAATCCAGCAGCTCCAGCTCCTCCAGCAATACCAGAGTCATCTTTAACAGCTTCGATCATAGACATTTCTAATTGATCTTCAAAACGTAATCTAGCTTCGTGCTCAGATTTTAAGTACCATAAGTAACCAGATGTTCCAGCTTCTGTTGCTACTTCAACCCATCCAATTTGTGCAACGTCAGAACCATTTACATTATACTTATCTCTAAGAATAATTGGCTTGTTGTTAAACTGTGTGAATTTAGCATCAATAGAATTACCTACATCTCCTGATCCTTTTCCATACTCAGAACCGTATACGAAAACTTTAACACCTGTCAAAGCAGATAAACCTAAAGCAGTTAAATCAGCAGCTCCGTAAGGAGTAACAGTTACAGTAGTGTCTCCTGCAGTGTAAGTAGAGCTTACTCTAGCTTTTACAGATACAACACCTACAGTGATATTAATAGTAGCACCTGTTGCTAATAATCCAGCTTTCTGAGTAGCAGTTTGAGCTCCAGCAGTTCCAGCAGGATCAGCTACAAAAGTAATTGTGTTAGTTGCAGCTACTGATTGATCGATAGTACAATCGTCAAAAGCAACATGCAATCTTCCTTGTTCAGACCATACAATAACATCTGAAGCCATCGGCATTTCAGCGCCTACCATACGTAAGAATCCAGAGATCGTACGGTTTCCGTAACGTTCTACTTCTTTCTCATATACTTCTGGTAAGAATTGTTGTGTAAAATCTAAATCAGTAATTGATAAATAATTGTCTCCAAATAATCCTTTAATAGGACGTGGAGTTAAATGGTTTAATTGAGCACCTGTGCCCGGATTTGGAAATCCCATAATTTTTAATTTTTAAATTTGTTTATTTTCTAATTTTAACTCTTAATTTAGAAGAATCAACACCATTTACAGATCGCACAGTCCAGCCATTAGGAGCCGTTATAGTCTCATGAACCCCTCTCGGGTCCATATTAACGTTCTTTGTTTTAGCCATACTATCTTTTATTGCATCAGCTTTGCCTTGCTCATAAAAGTGTTTTGCTACTGCGTCAGGATTCATTGCTGTAAATAGAGATTTATGATAACCAGCAGCGTCAGATATTTCATTTTTTTCATTCAAGAACTTCTTGATAAAATTGTTAATATCGCTTTGGTTTGTTTTAACCTCTTCTGCATTTTTAACATTGAACCTATATTTCTTGTCTCCAACTTGATAATCAAAACCTTTGAAATCATTATTGAAAACTTTATTGGTTCTTTCTAAAAATACATTTTTTTGATTCTCAGTCAACTTAGTTGTTTCCTCTTGTTCTTTATTATATCGGTTAAAGAACTCAACCGCTTTCTGTTGTTCTGGATTTAATTTTGATCCAGCTTTAATTTCTTCGTAATAATTGTTTTTAAGTTTTTCAAGATGTTGCTTTGCTTTAGCAGCTTCTTCTTTAAAAGCAATTTTCTTTTTACGTATATCTCTCTCTTCATCTAACTCTTCATCGTATGAAAAGTCTTCCATAAGAATTTCTATGTCCTCCCCATCTAAATGAGGTTTAGTTGTTTCGTAATATTCCTTTATAAGCTGTGCTTCATTTAATGCAGAATAATCTGTATTAAGCTTTACATAGTCTTCTAAACTTCCACCCGTATCATTCATAAACTCAACTACCTTTTGAATATTCTCTGGTAATTCAATTCCTGAATCTTGCTGTTCAGCAATAGCTTCTTGAATATCTTCTTGAAGATCTTCTACTTGTTCCGCAACCTCTTCATCTGTTATTTCTTGAAGAACTGGATCTTCAATTTGAATCGGCTCTTGTTGCTGTGGTACTTCTTCAACCACTTCTTCGCTAGCTTCGGCTGATTCATTAGCATCCACTGCATCTGTTTTTTGCTCTTGAACGGTATCTTCTTTTGGTTTGTTTAATTCCGCTAAGTCTACTTTAATCACTCCGTCTTCGTAAGACATTGGAGCTTTTGCTTCCTCTACTTGATTTTCTTCTTGTGGAGTTGCGTCTTTTACTTGTTCTTCCATGATAAAATATTATATAATTATTATTACTATTATTACCTAGGCTCGAAAGAACCTAAGTCAAAACCACCACCTAATATATCATTACCTGAAGATTCAAAGTTTTTAGGCGGTGTATTGTTTTTTCTTTGATTAATTAACTCACTTTGTTGAGTTCCTTGCATTTTTACTCTTTGGTCTTTTCTGTCTTCTTTTTCAGATTCATTATTAGCTACCTTACTTTCGTCCATCTCTCGAATTTGCATATTATATTGGAACTCTAATTGCATCAGTTGCATCTTAGATTGTACTTCCATTTGCATTTTTCTTTCATCAAGCTGGGATTCTATTTGCATAAGCTGTGCTTTTTGCTCTGTAATAACTTGATTCTTTTGTATTTCAGCTTGAGCTGCAACTTGCTGTGCTTGAGCATTAGCCTGAGCTTGAGCCTGAATGTTCTGCTGCTGCATAGCTTGATCTCTCTGAAGTTTCTTTTTTCTTCTAATCTTCAGTATTTGATTGGCTAACTTTATGTTTCTTATTTCTCTAATATCTATAGCGTCTTCTAAATCAATTAACCCTGCAGATAAAGCTGTTTGAATATTGTTTTCTAACATTTGCTTTTCTTCATCGTCAGGTGTAAGCTCTAAAAATATACCAAAGTCGTATAAGTGAAGGTCTCCCATTTCTTCAAGAGTTGCTACGTTGTGTCCACCTATTTTTTGTATAAACGCATCTCTAGTTGGAGAATACTCTAATATATCTGAAATTCTCAATGATAGACATTCAGCTAAGTCAGCAGTTAAAAATAAACCAGCCGTGAGTATATGTCTTGTAGCTGTGTTTGAATTTGCTGCTGCAATTTTTTGTATACCAACTAACGCTTTAGAATCCGGTGTTGATCCATCTCTAGCTTCATTTAATCCAGTTGTATCTCTTATCATTTGCAGATAATAGTTATACGTTTGAATTAAAGATGCCATTTTATTTCCACCAGCGCCACTGGTTATTTCTTGAATAGGTACTTTACCAGGGTTCATATCCCCTTCTTGTGTAAATGACCTACCAATCACAGAACCTGTTTGGAAAAACATATTCAATGCTTCCTGCGGGTTGTAATTAGTGCCGTTACCTAAATCAATTTCAGCTAAACCATCAGCATCAAGATAAACACCGTCAGGCACCATTCTTGATAATACTTGCTGTAGCTTTAAATGTGTAAGTTGAATCATATCAGCAAACCCTGTTATACGGCTTACTAAAGATTCAATTTTACCTTTATACATTCTTGGA
>Ga0208303_1000873_pt1 | contig 12294 bp, 18 predicted proteins | sample CB_VirMetaG_2_FD_184537 | JGI IMG/M metagenome (GOLD analysis project Ga0208303, IMG submission 184537) | Freshwater to marine saline gradient viral communities from Chesapeake Bay - CB_1504_2 Viral MetaG (SPAdes) (version 4) | ecosystem: Environmental > Aquatic > Marine > Coastal | place: USA... | reverse complement strand
ATTAAAAGCTATGACAATGTATTGTTCCATATCAGTAGCTCCAGTAGAACTACCTTCTGTTAGCATATATGCGCTAAATGTTTTCATCAAAATTCCCCATCTCCGCTTTACATATATTTATAATCTTTCCCATCTAATGTGTAAACCACTTTTTCAATACCGAATGTAGCGATAGCACGAGCACAACCAGGGCATGGTTTAGCAAGACCGTGCATCCAGTAACGATTTTTATTATCTCGTTTAGCCCGAGCAATGTATAGGGTAGACTTAGCAATCTCTTCATGCGACACACGCCTCAAAGCGTTTTTAATACAATCTGTCTCAGCATGAAGGTATATTGCATCTTCGTTCTTAGCAAACTCAGCTTGAAATGGATGGGACTTCATTTGACTGAATCCATATCCAATAATGTTATTTTTATAAACTAAACAGGCTGAAAGACGAGATGATTTTACAGGATCAATGTCTTGCGCTAGACGAAACAGATTATCAATGATACGACTGTTGCGGTTCAAGATACTCATCCCAATACTGCTTGCAAATAGACATGAACTGCTGTTTAGTAGCAGTCAAGTTGATCTCATAAATCCAATCGTCAATCATACCTTCATCAACTGGATCATATCCATTACGTTTTAGATCCCATACAGCAATGTCACGAATGACTGAGTTAATCATATCTATTGCATCTTCATAGTTCATTTTGAAATCCTCTTGTCTCTTGATTGCATTGCTTTGGTATACTCAAATCCTGTTTCTTCTACAAACATTTTAGCGAGTGAATCTTGAAGTTTATACGCTTCAGTTTCCCATGGCTGTTTAGCATAAGCCATATTGTTCCGAATCTTCTTACCTTTCCATTTACGAAAATGATGTTTACCACCAAGAGTGATACCAACCTCTTTCAACTCACCACGAGCCATCTGACGAACATGGACCATTTCATGGCATACTGTAAGAATCATTTCTAGGAATGTCTGTTCTGCTCGGAGTTGAATAGAAAACTCACGACCACAAACACCCTCGTCTTCCCATACACACCAACCATCAGCATCCAACTTTCGCTTAACATAAAAGTCGATACTTACAACACGAGAGAGGCGAGGTCCAAGAACTTTACGAGCAGCCCAATGAGCAACCTCTGTTACAAGATTTTGTTGAGTTTCAGAACCGCCCTTGATAGACATATTCATCAAGCAATCTCTCCTTGTTTTCTCATCATATATACATTATATAATTAAAAAGAAAATAAGTCAACCCCTAAAATGATATTATTTTAAATGCCCCAATCCGGACCTAATAGAAACACTGGTTTATATGCACTGGCTTCCTTCTTGGTTTTCCACCACGTAGTTTCATTACAAACTAAGCATTTCCAAGGTTTAGATTTCTGAGGGGGATTATTATCTTTTGATATGATCTTAATAACTTCTATCATCCTAACCACCTATAAATTCCAATGAAGTTCACCACAGTGAACGCCAAAGACATCCGCATCAGACCATATTCTTTCATACGCCAAGCAGCAATCGACCATGCAACCGAACCGGCTGTAAAGAATATGAAACCATACCCAGAGAGAGGAGTGTTCGTCGCAACCATCAAGGCTCCAACGATACCACCAATCTCTCCGATCAGTTTTAACTTTTTCAAAACACCACCATTGCCATGTAAGCAACAGCGAACAGGGCAAGGATCGAAACGAATTCAGCGATACGTGTAATCATTATGCAGCACTCCTAATTGAAGCAAGATATTTACGAACGTTTGGGGAAACATAACCCTTTGTCTCAAGAGCCTGAACTGGAGCCAGACCACTGTCAAGCAGATCGAGGTACTCTTCGACGGTAAAATTATCACGAAGAAACTTCTTGAATGCAACCATGCCACCAGTCTTGAACCGAGCAATAAATGCTTCTTTCTTCATACCGATCCGTGAAGGGTGTATCTTGTCTGCACCGTAGACTTCATCGTAGGTCTTCTGACCTTCGAAGGGTCCGACATAGTTGAGGTACATGCCGTCAAACTGGAAATTTTCGTTCACAAACTTGGTCATATCAATCTCTCTTTCATTTCTCATCATATATAGAGTATAGCTTGTTTTAATAATAATGTCAACCCATAAAATGCATTATTTTTAAAAAAGAATTGAATGATATCAATGACTTAGTATTCTGATGTAACTTTGTTATCTAAATTCAATCCATATTTTAAGTCTCGCAGCATAAAATCTGGAATTGAACCCTCAAATCCAGCGTTCTTTAATTTATCAGTAACCATGCTGTTTGCAAGGTTTTCGTTTCGTGTGTGAGCCACATAGCGTTCTCGCTCACGGTCGTAGATACGGAATGTTTTACCCGCTTTACGAATCTCAAACATATTTTGCCGCCTCCAAATATTTACGATAGCCTTCTTGAACCCAACCATCATTTCGCCCATTTTTTGCTTCATATTCACATTCTTTCAAATAAGCAATTCGTGTTTCTTCATTCATTTCTCTTAGGAGGGAAATAAACTGCTGAAGTCCTTGCGCCCCGATTTTTTCGTCATCCATTTCATTTGATCCTCTTCTTTCTGTCGTTCACCATATGTACTGTTATCCATTACTGGTTTATCGTTCATAATATCATCTTGTGCAGACTGCTCGGTATTGAACAATCGCATCTTTGCTCGGTCAATTCCAACTACGAATCGTTTGTGAGCAGTGATGTCGTTGTATCGATTCTTCAACTGTTTGACCATAACTTGGCCAAGATTTTCCATTTCTTCAGTTGAGATAATCGCACACATGAAATCAACAGTCGCTGGCAAACCAAACGACTCTGATGTATCTTCAAGACCAGGGTCGGTGTTTGTTGAACCAGTACGATTGATTTGTGTGGCACTGACAATCGGTAGATTTTTCTCAACAGCAAGCCCACGAAGTTCTTCAGCGATTGCTTTGATGTATGAGTAACTATTGACGTTGGCACCAAACTTCAATCGTGAAGATGCACAGATGTTGAGATAGTCAATGTAGATAATGTCTGGTCGAAAGTTCTTCTTGAGATGAAGTTCATTCAGCAGATGCCGAAAGTGACCAGAGCCAGCAGTTGCTGTTGGATATTCTTTTACAATCAATTTACCACCAGTCTTCAACCGAAGACGATTGATTTTATCATCGTATATCTTCTTAGGAAACCCTGTAAGTTCAGCAATAGGAATGTTCAGTAGATTTGAATCGATTCGTTGAGCAATCCGTTCTTCTGCCATCTCCATTGTGATATAGAGTACATTCTTACCAGCCAGAAGATTTGCAGCAGCAAAATGACACATGAATAAACTTTTACCAGCGCCAGTTGGTGCCATGATTACGTTGAGTGTTTTGTTAGGTAAACCACCATCGGTAATCTTATTAAAGTATTCGAGGTCAAATTCAATCTTATCTTCTTTTTGATTGTAGAACTCATATCGCTGGTCAGCATTTTCAATAAAGTCATGCCCAATATAATTGTCGAATGAAACACCAAGAGCATCGGATAGTATCGTGGGAATACTACCTTTATCATCAGTTTTGCTTTTACCTTCAATGATATTGATTGAACTCATGATAGCATTGAACACTGCCTTCTCTTGACAGAATTCTTCTGTGTTGTCAATCAACCATTCACTATCTTTTTTCTCAAAGGTAAGACCATCGATATATTCAACAAGACTTGCAAATGTCTGTTCTGGAATATTGCTTTTCTTATTGAGTTCAATGAGAAGAGTTTCTTTTGTTGGAAGACCATTGTACTTAGCAACGAATGAATCAATCTCTTCAAACAATACTTTCTCTGTTTGATCTTGAAAATAATCAACCTTTAGAAATGGTAATACTCTCCGTGTATATTCTTCATCATAGATTAGGTTGCTCAGTATTGTTTGTTCCAGTCTCATCCGATGTTGCTTCCTCAATGATTGCTACTAAAATATCGCCAAGATGTTGTTCAAATTCTCGATGGTCTTCTTCTGTAAAATTATCAACATCTAAATTTTCGGGTGTTGAGATAACATCATACTCAAATTTAAGAGTTGCATTTTCTTCATCTTCTTCAAGAAATCTAACAGTGTGGTAATTATAAATTATACCACTCCATTTATCAGAAGTCAACTTAATTCGAGCGAGTTTTTCATCTTCATATTCATCGAATAGAACTTCATAATCATTCTGTATCGTCATCTTCAACCTCATTTTCTACGGATTCAACATCGTCTTTCATAATCAAACCAGCACTATCCATACTATATTGATTGTGAATATAATCTTTGAAGTCTGTCTTTTCAAACATCATCATCCAGAAATCTTTATTATCAATGATTTCTTTTGCACGGAGAAGTTTATCAGAAAGCACTTCACCAGTTGCTGGATCAATCGCTTCGTACCAACCCATCTTTGGTTTGTTGATATAACCACCTTGTTCTGCTACATCAAGCAAGCCAGACCACTTGCTAATACCACCTTCAAATGTGACCGTGATTGGAATCTTTGACTTCTCACGAACATGGCGAGACTTCTCAATATTGATAACAAAGTGATAACCTTTAATTTCTTTGCCGTCTTTCTCTTGTTGACGACCAACAATCCAGATAGCATCTGAAGAGTAGTATGCACCAGTGCCACCAGACACAATGTCTTTTGGATATAGACCAATCTCTTTATACGTGTGATTGACGGCAACTAGGGGAATATCTTTGAGATTGAGATGTGGTGTAACGATACGGAACAGAGACTTCATCTGCTTTGCACGAGACATATCAGCAACTGACTTCTCGTTTAACGCATCTTCAACTTCTTTCTTTGAAGCAAGATTACCAATCGAATCGATAACAATACAGACTCGGTCACCTTTGTCAATATTTTTCAACTGATTAGTAATATCAAACTTCAACTCTTCAATATCAGTGACAGGAGTATGAACAACACGCTCCATATCAATACCGAATGATTCAAAGTATGCTTGTGGTGTACCAAACTCTGAGTCATAGAATAAGATTACTGCATCATCATATTTCTTTTGATATGCAGCAGCCATTAGCAGAGCGAATGCTGACTTAAAGTGTTTAGATGGACCAGCAAGCATCAGCAGCCCTGGTACCAAACCACCATCAATACGACCCGATAGCGCAACGTTAATCATTGGCACAGGAGTGGGTGCCATGTCTTTCTTACCAAATACTTTCGATTCAGTAATAATGGATGTGAGTTTAATGGTAGAGTTTTTAGTAAGTTTTTCAAGTATAGACATATTCACCTCAATAAGATTACAACAACAAGATATAAAACAAAAAACCAAAAAAAGAATGCAACACGTTTGTATCTTTTACTCAAACTTATTATCTTTGCGCCAATAAAAAAGATTGCATAGATAAAAACTGGTATACAAAAAAATAATAAAATGCCAAAAACTATACCAAATAAAGTTTGCCATTCCATTCTATTCCCTTCTAGTAGTTTATATTATATTACTAATAGATTGAAATGTCAATCTTTTTTATTCACATTTCCAAATGTTCCATTTTCACGAAGTGCTTTTTCGTTTTTTTCTTTACGAATATCTGTAATAGAACCATAATTGGAACTTGTATTTGCTACAGATTTCTTTTGTTTTCTTTTTTCTTTGTCAGGTTCAAGTTCCTCGCTCCACTCTACAGTGTTTTCGGGATCTTCATTTTGAATAAAAAACTCTGGCTGTGATTCGTCGGTCTCTACTTTAATTTCATTCCATTCATCATCAACATTATTTACGTTGACCGCCGTCTTGATTGATTTTGGTTTGTGAAGACTCATATTTGCAGCAATCAAAAGGAGAACAGCAAGAGGATCGAATACGAAAATAATAGTTAGAATGACCCATCTCACCGCATCTTCCATAATTGTTTTTGGATCATCTACGAATAGTGCAGCAATGTATTTGATTGGTCCAACTTCAGCTTCGAAGCCTAGTTGTTGTTTCTCCAGACCAACTCTCTCCATTCTGAATTTCGATATATTCTCTGATGATGAATCAATGATTCCTCGTAGTTCATCTCGTTCAACTTTTTGCGACTTTCGTACGGCAATTGCTCCATCTTCTCCACGGATACGGTCATACTCTGTGAGCGTCTGGACTGCCGAATCGAGTTGCGAGATAACTTTGTTGGCATCATCTATTATCCTTTGTTCTCTATCAATACGAGATTGAATAGTTGAAATTTCTAAAGAATTGTCACCTGTAATAATCATCTGGTCGATATGCGCTTTTGATAAGAATCCATAGATTCCCATCGATGTAATAAACATTAAAACAACAACCGCTGATGTCAAATACCAGCGTAAAACTCTTGGTGCAGTTTGCCAGTTATGATATAGCCACGATGCTGTTACAAGTTTACCGACTTCAAGTACACCACCCATAATAGCAATAGCAACTGCGGCTGATGAAAAGATTGCCATTAAACCGACAATCGAATACCATGCAGCAACACCAGAAATAGCGAGTGCTATTAATAGAGTAAGAATTCCCATGTTAACCTCGTGTAAGCGCCAAGACTTTATCAATCGTAGCTTGAACTTGTGGAGCACGATTTGGCCAGTGTATATACTCTTTGTCTGAAGTCTTCATCAGATTAACAAGAAGCGGCATGATAATTTTTTCAAGTTCAGTAACTTTTCCAGCAACTTCATCTTGAGCCTGTGCAATAGCAAGTTGAACATCATCAGACTCTTCTGCTTGTCGGCGCTGAAGTAGCAAGTCAATTTTGTCTTCAAGTGGAGCAAGAGAATTCAATACGATTCGATTGATATCATTCTCATCAATAGAAGGCGGTGTGCTTTCTGCCTCTGCTTGATTGGATTTAAACTCCGCTTCGTCAACGGCACTAAAGCCGAAGTCAACGTTTGAATATTCTGCTGGGATATTACTCATCCAAAAAAGTCCTCTAGTGTGTTCTGCTTCTCAGATGACCAACCAATCTCTTTGAGAATATTATTCATTGGTTCTACATATGACTTATCAAACTGCATGTCATAGTCAATGTATTTCTCAAGATTCAATTCAACTGGCATGATATCAGGAAAGGCGAAAACGTTTTCTCGAATCGGATTTGGTACTTTCATATAGAAGAACTTAATCTTTTCACCGTTATTGATAATCCGATACTTCTTATCCAGTTTATTATTTATTATCGTGCGATTATATAGAATTGATGCACGAACATGAATAGGAGTACCTTTAGTATATCCATCAACACTACGGTCGTCTTGATACTTACCAACATCAGATACACCACGAGGGAACGCAACGTCTTCAACAGGAAGTTTACGAAACGCAACACGAGCATCAGCAATAAACTTTTGAACAGCAGTTTCATTTTCATTCATAATCACATCAAGTGTTTTCTCAATCAACTTACGACAAACTTGTGGAGTAGATGAACGAACAGATTCAATGCCAGTAATCTTCATCTTTGGTTTTGCATACTGAACGCCTTCGCTATTCAATACGTTAGCAATATATCGTTTCTTACCAGTAATAATCATTTTACTCGCAATGATTTCTCGTTTCATAACCATGCGCTGTTCATATGCATTGACAAGAGTTTGAAGTTTGCCATAGCATTCATCAAGCAATGGTTCAATCTTTTGTTCTGCTACCTTGTCAACAAACGCTGAGATTTTATCGTCATCTGCATTAGGCATTGTCTTCTCAACAAGGTCATCAAGGCAGACATAGATACTGTCAGTATCACTCGCCAGAATGTAATCTTTATTTGTTTTCAAAATATTCTGAAGATACGCATTGACAGTATTTGCTGCCCAACGAACAGACAATTGACCAGAGATAGTAATCGCTTCAGCCATGCGAATATCATAGTAACGAAAGTGAACATTACTCAATGCACCATAGAGAGAGTTGAGTAGGATTTTCAATGCCATCTGCTGATTGTGAAGTTGCGTTCTATTCCGTTCAAGTTTGAATAGCTCAACTTCAATCTCTTTTATTCTCTTTTTCTTTTCTTCGTTGTTCATTTATATTTTCCATTACGATTCTATCAATAACTTCGTGGTCAGTAATGCCTCTACTCTTTAGTATATCTCTAATGATATCATAAGTCAACCAATATTGATGGGTTTCTTTTGACATTGAGTTTTATTCCTATGTTTCTTTAGATTACCTGGATCCCACATTTTACCACAACATTCTGTTTTGGGTAATGGTATTCTTCCCTTGATATACCCTTTTGGGGGCAACTCATCGTGTCCCAATCTCATTTGTTCTTTTGTTTCTGGATCGTGAAACCATTTCATACTATATTTTCTGATTTTTTGTTTTTCTCTGTATGATGTTCCTGCTCCTTCTTGATAATCATCGGGAACTTCTTCTTCTTCTTTCAAGTAGATATTTTTACCAGTTTCAATGTGATGATACATTTTTCTTCCACGTAATCCATTTTCTCTCATTTTTTCTAATGTGGAATCTTTATGGTTCTTATTATACATTGGGTTTTTTTCACCAATTTTGGAGGCTTTTATATTATCGCAATGTTCTTCTGTAAATATTTTTCCGGTCAACGCAGCACTGATTTTTTTTGCTCTTTCCTTGTCACCTTTCAATAAACGAGTTATATATTTTCTTGCTGATTCATATAATACACTTTTACCTTCACAAACTCGTTTCATCATTTTGAAAGCATACCAAAGATTTTGATGATCTGGATATGCTTTTGCTAACAAATAATGAGCGATATAATGTTCTCTGTATCCAAGTAAGATAATATTTTCTTCTTCGTCGGTACCGCCAATACATTTAGGAACTATGTGGTGCCTTTCGCCTTCATTTGGTGGATTATTTCTACTGTGCTCTAATAGTTTTAGATATCTGTTATAGTAATGATTATTCATATTTCATACTCCAATCTCTTTCCATATAAAGTATTTATAAGATTGAAGTTTTTGAATAGTCTATACGGATTTTATAGAGGCGAGTTCTAACTTCAATGCTTCAATATCTCGTTCAACACTAAGCATATCTTTTTTAATCTGAGAACGTTCAGCATATAACTTATCAATGATGTTTGGGAACACACCCTTCTTTTGATTTGAAAACAATTGACCAGTAGCAGTCATGCCATGATTTTCTGGAATATCAAACTGAGTTCCTTTCAATAAAGAATCAACATTTGCTCCAGGTATAATACCATTGACAATCGTTTCTGGACTCATATTATATTGCATAATCAAATGTGGATAGAGACTGTTGAGGTCAAAAGAACATACCCACTTGTGCATACCCTTGATTGGATCTTTGACATAAGCGCCTTCGATGCTTCGGTCATTCATTACTGGTTTCTGTTCAGTAAGAACGATGTTCTGCTTCTGAAGGATGTTATAGATGTATGTATCCCATATCTTTGTTGAACCGAAAGCCACATCATAATTCACATTTGCTTTATGAGCCAAAGTCATACACAGAGAAATCAAACCCATCTTATCATCAAGACGTTCTACCAACTGAACATCTTTGATGTTGTAGTCAATAAACTTCTGATGGTCTTTCGTGTAGAGTTCGTTGAGAGACGCAAATTCAGAGTAGTCAATCTTCTTCTCACCAAGAATCACACTCGCAACATGGTTGAGTGAATAAGATTCCATGGTAACGTATGTAAACTTTTTGAACAATCGCATATAGTCAAGTTGCGACATACCAGAAATACTGAATGAAATCTCGCCAGTATACTTGTCGGTTCTCATTGAAGGCACGAGACGATTAATTGAGTATCGCTTCGTTTCTTCTTCACCGAACAATCGAGTTGTACGATTGATGAGATATGGAATATCGAAACCTTCAGAGTTCCAACCAGTGACAACATCTGGATAATTCATCTGCCAGTATGCAAGAAACTTTGTCATTAAGGCATGTTCGTCTTTGCATTGAACATAGTCAATCTTGATATCGTTTATCATACATTTTGAAGAATCATACTCGCCGATGCCCCACGTATGATAGATGTGGTCTACATTATTCTTAACCGTAATCGCAGTAATAGGAAATGCCGCATCTTTAGGATGAGGAAAGCCTTGGTCAGATTCAACTTCGATATCAATGAATGTGACATTGAGAATTGACCGATCAAACTCGCAGCCGTTTGGAAACTTCTTGTTGATGAACTGAGCAATATAGTCAGTATTACCATAGACATTGAAGTTGGATGCAGTATGAGTTTCAATGAACTCTTTACATTCTCGCATCGAACCAGGTTGAATGGCATCGACGTTAGTGCCATCAAGAGTTCGATACTTTGATGGTTTGTTGGTTGCGAGAAAAAGAGTAGGCTCGAACTTTTCACGAGTCACTACTCTTCTGTCATTTTCATAACCAACATAGAGAATGCTGGAACCGTATCGGGAAACATTTGTGTAGAATTTTGTCATATTTGTATATTACTACTTTCATCATCAAATGTCAATAGAAAAAGAGGGAGCCGAAGCCCCCTCTCTCATTTAGTCTTCAGTCAGAAGTTCAGGTTCTGACTTTACTTCAAGCAGTTTATCTCCGGTCGTAACTTCAATTTTCTTAGGCTTTTTACTATCGGGGATAATGTTTTTAAGGCTGATCGTGAGCATACCGTGTTCGAGGTGTGCTCCTTGGATTTCAATTGTGTCAGCAAGTGTGAATTGCCGAGTGAAGGATCGATTAGCAATCCCTCGATGAAGAAGATTAACTTCATCCTTTTCTTCCACCTTTCCAGTGACTGTGAGTTTTGCATCCTCAAGCGTCACGTCAAGATCCTTTTCAGTGAATCCAGCCACTGCCATCTCAATAGAGTAGTGGTCTTCATCCTGTTTGAGAATATTATATGGTGGGTACTTTGATACTGGTGTTTCCGCTGCTCTGTGAAGATCATCAATATGTCTCCAAAGACGGTCAGCACCAACAAAGAAAGGGTCAAATTTACGAATTGAATCATATGTAGTCATAGCTACCTCCTTAATAAGCGAGATTTATGTTAAGAGGACCCATCAGGCATCCTCACTATTATTTATATATCACCATCGATAATATACATACTTTTTAATTTTTTCCAAGTCTCTTTCCAATCTTTCACTTGGAACACTTCACCTCTTCTTTCATCAATAATTCTTTTTGCAAGAGTGTAGTCATTACCACCCTCTTCAGTTCTATCGCCAAAAAAACAGATAGAGTCATTGTTTTTAAAATTATCTAATACCTGTGCTTTGTCTTTTCCTTTTGGAAAGATATCGATACTAATTTCTCCACCAACATCTGCTTGGAGTTCGTTAGCCCAACGCCAGTTGATTGCCGTAGCAATCTGTGACCGTTCATTGTGTTTCTTATCCCATTGATAATATAAGTCTCGTTGTTCTTGAGTCGCATCTCGACCAACAACTGAGAAGTTTAACATACCAGGTCTGCGCTCAATATGATTACCACACTTTTCTGTATAATGTGTATACTCCAAACAAATCTCAAGATAATCAATTAACGTATCTGGAGCAGTCCAACCAGTAGTGGATTGAAGTTTTCCATTCTTGTAAATTTCATTACCAGAACAATTAAACGAGTATTGTGCAGCAGCAAATACATCGGAACCAACTTGCTCAATGGTCTTTGCGTTGTCACTACCCGTAACAAAACACACTTTGAATTTCTTTTGAAATTTTAAAAAGTATTGTTTGAATTCTGGATCCATCTCACCACGGCTTGGTGTCAATGTTCCATCTACGTCAAAAAGAATGATGTTCATAATATAAAGTTAGCGAGGGGTAGGAAAAGGAGAAAAAACTACCCCTCGCATTACCTTATGCTGCCGCTAGAGCACGGTAGCCTGCAGCAACAACCTCACGTGAAGGAGTGCCGAGACGGTAGAAGTTCTTTGTCTCGCCCTTGCTATTTGTTGTTGGGTTAGAATAGATAGCAAACCCCTGCATACGAAGTGCGGAAACAGTAGCACGAGCATTGCCTACACCAAAACGAGATTCAATCTGTTTTGCTGTTAGTTTTTCGCCGTTCTTTAGAGCAGCAAGTACTTTTTCTGTCTTAGTCATATTATATTCACTTTCTTTCAGTTTTTAAAACAACGACGATCTTTCTACTGAAGGCTTCCGTCATTCCTACCTGCGTCTTAAATTTATACACGTTACAGGTTTAACAGCGTTTATACTCGCTCGTGTTATTATTAATATACTCTATCCAATTAAATAAGTCAATAGTTTTTTTGATTGGCGGAAAGGGTGGGATTCGAACCCACGGTACGTTGCCGTACGGAGGTTTT
>Ga0208303_1000870_pt1 | contig 12313 bp, 18 predicted proteins | sample CB_VirMetaG_2_FD_184537 | JGI IMG/M metagenome (GOLD analysis project Ga0208303, IMG submission 184537) | Freshwater to marine saline gradient viral communities from Chesapeake Bay - CB_1504_2 Viral MetaG (SPAdes) (version 4) | ecosystem: Environmental > Aquatic > Marine > Coastal | place: USA... | reverse complement strand
GAGGTCATTTGATAGCGTTCAGCGGATCACGAACATACCACAGAATGGCAGTTGCCATAGAAGATGCTGGGTTTGAAATCAGAGATCAATGCATTTGGTTGTATGGTAGTGGGTTTCCAAAGTCACATAATATTGGAGATGGTTGGGGTACTGCACTCAAGCCTGCTCACGAGCCTATGGTGTTAGCAAGAAAGCCTTTGTCGGAGAAATCGGTGGCAGACAACGTGATGAAACATGGAACTGGTGCAATAAACATTGATGGGTGTCGGATAGAGGGCGATGTCAAACATCCAGACACAATGCCAGACTTCCGTGATCAAGGCGAACAAAGTAAGGCTGCAATAGGCGTTGATAAATTATCATTTGGTCAGACATCTAACGCCAAGCGTAAAAAAGTTGTTCGTAAAGCTCGAACAGCAGATGGCGTTTGGACTGATAATAATAGTGGCATGAAGTCAGAAGGCTCGGAATATGCAGACGCAGACCCAAGAGGCAGATGGCCCAGTAATATTATGCATGATGGCAGCGAACAAGTTCAGAGTATTTTTCCAGAAACTTCCAGCACAGAAGTCAGCAGACAACGAACACACAAAGGGATCTGGTCAGCTGGTGAACTTGCCGAGACCGAACAACTTATGCCAGCGTATGGCGACCAGGGTAACGCTTCTAGATATTTTTATTGTGCAAAGACATCAAAAGATGAGCGTAATTTTGGGCTACATGGAAGAAAATCTGGTCAGTATAGTAGTGATGGGCGTGCAAAAGAAATAGAAAACGCTTATCAACGCAATAAATCAGTATCAGCGAACACTCACCCCACAGTTAAACCAGTTGAGCTGATGAGATACCTTGTTCGCTTAGTAACGCCAAAAGGAGGACTGGTTCTAGATCCGTTCATGGGAAGTGGATCAACTGGCATGGGTGCCAGAGAAGAAGATTTTAGGTTTGTTGGTATAGAAAAAGAGGAAGAATACTACGAAATCGCCAAAGCCAGAATAAAAAATGTAAAACCTCAGTTAAAACTGTTTGACATATAGGTATTGAGTGCTTATAGTATAGTCTACATTTTAACAAAAGGAGAAACAAAATGACAAACACAACTTTAGAATGTCCTACATATTTAGATACTTGGACTTGCGATGGAATTGCCGAAAACTTCCCATGTGACAATGGTGGTTTAGCAGACAAGACTTACGCACACATTTGGAATGTTATTGTTCCACAGATGGAAATTGATCAAAAGTCATCATTGAAAGAAATTGGATACAATGGCTTAAATGATTATTTTGAAAATGTGGGTGGCGATGATGGCACAATCAGAGAGATGGGTGCAATGAAAAATTATTGGCATTTATTAACTGATGAAATGAAAAACTTTATCATCTCATGGGCAAGTGATTTCCAAAGAAAAGAAGAAGAAAACAAAAAACTATGGGAGACAATTTAATGATCGATGTTCAGACTTACAACAGATTAGTTAAAGTAGATGTGATGACTAAACAAGATTTGTCATCATATAAAGATGGGGTTTTTGATGCCGTTGTTCATGGTATCAGGGACTACAGTAACAAAGGTTATGAATATAATCACTACTACAAGCAAGGGTATGACTATGGTCTTGGCATTGTCCAAGAGCTTAATATCCAAGGTGCTTGTTTTCTAGAAGGAGAAGAATAATGATGTATGGTGCATTTGGTGCTAATTTAAATATGTCCAATATGGAAGTCCGTTGTCCTCAAGCAAAACCTATGATTAGTTTTATGCTCAAGGGTTATAAACTTGTTTTTAATGGTGTTGCAGACATCATTAAGTGCAAGGGTGCAGAAGTGCCTATTGGCTTATGGAAGATTACCAAAGATTGCGAGAAAGCTTTAGATAGATTTGAAGGCTTTCCGTACTTGTATAACAAAATGTATATCAATCTTAATATTCCTGGAGCAAAAGGAAAGTGCATGTTCTATGTTATGCGTAGAAAAGGCTTTGGTGTTCCACAGGCATTTTATTACAACTGTATTGCTCAAGGATATGAGGATTTTGGCATGGATAAAGACTATTTGTGCTGGGCAGTCCGTGATGCCGAACAAGCACAAGAACTTAAAGTAAATCTAGCAAGAAAGGTGGGTGCGTGATGGCTAAAGTTAAAGCAGGTCAGAGTTTAGGTAAAAATATGGTGGCTTTGCCCAGCAATTGGGGTTTAGCTACAGATGAAATCTTTATGCTTGATGGATATACCAAAGTTCGCTTTCCAGCTAATGCTTCTGCAATCAAAAAAGGTATCGGAGCAGAGAAAATGTGGGTCAAGATCACAGATGGCGACAGCTTAAATGGTGTTGGTATCTTGGAAAATGAACCTAATTATAGCGATTTTAAGCTTCATCAAAAAGTTAAATTTGAGGAGAGTGAAGATGGGTTTCCACAATTCAAAGAATTTGCCTAAAGTCCGTTGCACAAAGTGCGATCAAAATATTTTGCGTAACCGAGAACTGGTTGTGAATAAACGAACAATCTGTCTTGGTTGTGCAGTCGACATGGGATTAACCCAAAAAATGCGTATTGATATCAATCACAAGCTGAACTGTTATAAAGGTGGTGGGCTTGGCGATGATGAATGTTCGTATTGTTGGGTGCAGACTTATAGTGCCATGCGTGATTTGGGCTACGAACATACTGATTTTGGATCGTGGTTTAAACGTACCGAATATGACAATGTATTGGTCATTTATGAGTAATTTACTTACCACTTACCAACTTACTTGGTAAGTAAAAATAGAGGGAAGTTTTAAGTCATTGATAATACTAAATAAATTTAAACAACTTACCGAACTTACTTCTTGCCATTGCAAGTTAATTTTGTGGTGTAAGTCATTGATTTTATTGATACTTACCAACTTACCGAACTTCCCCCCCTAAAGGGGGTATATATGGGTGGTAAGTAACCCACCCCATATATCATATTACTGCGTAACAAAGAGGAGCGAAATGGAAAACCCATTGGAAAGAAAAAGAAGAACTTATTTGAACTTTTTTAAAGAAGGTGTAATTGATGCTTTTAAGAAAGATGTGATTGATAGCACTAAAAAATCATCAGATTATTATAAGCAAGGATACAATTTTGGATTGTATGTTCGTAACGAAGTTAATGATGAGGTAGAGGTATGCCAAAAGTAGGAGAAGAATTATCTAGAGAGCAAAGGCTTGCTGGTCAGAAAAGATTAACAGACCAACAACAAGTTTTTCTTGATAACTTAATGCATAAAGATATGACACAGACATCTGCAGCTAGAGCAGCAGGATATGCGAACCCTGGAGTGCATGCTGTTCGCTTGTTGCGTAACCCAGTTGTGCAAGAGCGTTATCAGGAAATGCGAGAGGAGGCCAGGTCTAGGTTCGGTGTAACTGTTGAAAAGTCAGTTCGTGATCTGCTGAAGATTAGAAATGAGGCTTGGGAGAGCGGGAAGTTTGGCGAGGCTATTCGTGCTGAAGAACTGCGTTTAAAGGCTACAGGACTGCTTGTAAACAAGGCTCATGTGCTACATGAGCAAGCTGATAGCATGACAAGAGAACAAATACTGGAAAAGCTACAAGAATTTCAATCACTTGCACAGAAACGCATGAAAGTAGCCACAAAGACCCATAACGACCCACAGACGATAGAACATGATAATGTAAAACCCCAAAAATAACGTGAACACTTGGTGTGTTCGGTGTGGCGTAGAGGGTCGGGCTTGCCCAGTCGGTGTGTCGGGCTCGGATTCGGACTTCGGATTCGGACTTGTTCGGTGTCGGTGCCCACGCTTCTATCTTCCCTTTGCCGTTTTTTTTGTTGTTCGCCTCAGCTTCCCGGCCCCATAAAAAGCGAATTATTGTTCGGTGCAGCGTATACTGGGTGTCCTCAAAGCGAATTATTGTTCGTTTTGACGTGCTGATCGGTGTGCTGCGTTTCGAGCACCTGAATAATTGTTCGTTCTACACCCAGCTTCCAGAGCTAGAACTTCGAGCACCTTGAACTATTGTTCGCTCCACGCCCAGCTTCCCAGCTGGGTAATCGGCCTAAACGAATAATTGTTCGGTCTGGTGCCAGGTTGGGTGTCGTCCATTCGCTCCAGGCTGAACTCCGTGTCGGCCTTCGGACTTCACAATTGTTCGGATTCTGACCCAGACCTGGCTCAGCAGTTGCCGCCTCAACTGCCGTGCCAGCATGCGTAGCGAACTATTGTTCGTTTTTACCCAGTTGGACGCCAGGACGAACCGAACAAAAAAACCCACGCTAATGCGTGGGCTTTGTTGAGGTAAAAATTAAATTAAAAAGTTGAGAACTTAATTTTCATTTCTGTGTCTTTGTCAACACCCATGCGTTTGTTCATGTTGTCAACAACGACTCTGATGTGATCTTCATCGCCTACATACTTATCTAGCTCGTGAGGATCGTTTGGATTAGCTTTTCCTAATGGGTAATAACCTTTTTCATTTTCAATGATTTTAGCCACTCTAAATTTGTTACCATCAGTAACATCTGTAAAACAGTATCGCATAACATTTCCTTTCGTTTTTGTTTGTTATATACATATAATAGTAACTCAATACCGATATGTCAATAACAAAAAAAATTAATTTAGTGTTTGACAAGTAGGAACTAAATGCCTATATTAATAGTACAAACAAACGAAACAGAAGGAGTCCATTATGGATGATTTAAAATTAGATATTGATAGTGTTGAGTATTCAACAGAGTTATTAAAAAAACATTTCCCAAAAGGTGCTACTGTGTGGCTCGTCATCAGGCAAGTTTCAAGAAGTGGAATGTATAGGCATATCAGTTGTCATTCTGTCCACGATAGTGAGGTAAGTTGGCTTTCTTACCACGTTGCCAAAGTTCTCAAGTGGACTTATAAAGAAAAGACCCATTCAGTTGGGGTTGGTGGTTGTGGTATGGATATGGGGTTTCACCTTGTCTACAACCTTGCAAGCATCCTCTACGATGATGGTTATGCACTCAAGCAGAGGTATATTTAATGTTTTGGATGTTCTTAATTAACGGACTCGGTGTCATGATCGGCTTCGGATTAGCTTTTTATTTATTATTAATCACATAAGAAAGGGGGATTGTTCGGAAAAGCCAGAGCTTTTAGCTCTGGTTTTTTTTGTTCGTTTTTCCAACCAGTTCCTTCCTGGCGTCAGCCGAATTATTGTTCGTTTTTCCCACCAGCTGGGCGTAAAAGCGAATGATTGTTCGCTCACGCTTCCCTGGTAGAAGTTGCACCAGGCTGAAAAAAAGTCGCAGATTTCTGCGATTGTTCGCTTTGCCTCCGGGCACCCAGCTGCACAAAGCCATCGGGCTCGGCCTCGGACTGAACTATTGTTCGTTCTGGTGCCGGGCAACCAGCCTTCTTGCTGCAAGCCTTCAGCCTCAAGAGTGAACTATTGTTCGCTTTACGGACTCGGAGTCGCTGTCGGTGTCGGGCTTCGGACTCGGTGTTCGGTGTCGGAACGACTGCCCAGTTGCCTCTTTTTCTGCTGTTTTCTGCCGTTTTTCCTGATTTTTGAGCCAAAAATAAGCGAACATTTATTCCTTTTAAGGTATACATTGCCTATATTATTTGCTATAATTGATTCTCAAGCAAACGAAACAAAGGAAAAAAACGATGATTAATTTAGCAATAGGAATAGAAAAGGAATTTGATAACTTAGATTATTTTACTCTTCGTCGTGAAATTCAAGACAATTACCCTCATCTCAATTACTTGCGAATAATTGGCGACGGAAGTTTACGAAATGGGGGCGAAGTAGTTTTTCCACCTTTAGCCTTTAATGCAGAATCCACGTGGTCAATTAATAGCGAGGTTAATGACATAATAATTAGACTAGGTGGGAGAATCTCGACTCAATGTGGACAACACGTTCACATAGGTTTGAAACCTATTACGATGGATAGTGAGCAATTCAATATCGAATCAATTGCCAAGTTTAGACAAAACAAGTACTTTCAAGACTCTAATGACCATTTACAATTCGAGGTTATAAAAGATGTTTGTTTTAGGTATGCAAAGCATCAAGCGATTATAAATTCTATTGTGTCACGTTCTCGACGTGGTTCAAGATATTGTGCAGAAATAACAAATAGAATTCATGAAATAGAATCTTCTTCTAATATCGTTCAATTAAAATCTGCCATTAGTGGCAAGTTTAATGCTATTAATTTAACTAACATTCATATTTCTAATAATGGCAAAATCGAGGGAAAAGGCACAATTGAGTTTAGACAACATCAAGGAACCTTATCGACTGAAAAGCTTAGAAATTGGGTCGAGTTTCTAATTAACTTAATAGACTATTCTAAGAATCATAGATTTACTTTAGTTAACCAAGGTTCAAGATATACTGAAAGATTAACTAATACGATGCCATATGGGACAAAGCTTTACAGAGTGTTTCAAATGTTACAGACTCCTAATGGGGCAACGACTCAAGAAATTATGAGTCAATGTAATATTAATGATGCTAGATCAGTTAGAAGAACCATTAACACAATTAGAAGAAAACTAGGATCGACTCAATCTGTCACAACATTGAACCAAGAATTTTATGGTCATCTTAATGGCTCATCTAATGGTCTATACGATTTAAATGGTTATATAATTCCTTTAGAAATAGAAAGAATATCTCAAGGTTCAATACAATTAAATGATAGTGATGATTGTGTATGGTCTAATCTTAGAGAAGATTTAAAGACATGGTTTGATAATAGGATGACTAGGTTAAGATAACCTAGTCACTTTTCCTGATTTAATCGGTGGGGGCGTACCATATACGCCCCCATTTTTAATGTTCGCTATCTGGGCAGCCACGCACTAACTTCACCACAAACAGCCCCCAGCTTTTTGAAAAACGGCTGCCAAAAAAATTTTATAAAAAAAATCCTTGACCTCTCGGCACTGAACACCTATACCATATATTATGAAAAAATACACACTACATGGTTGGGATGGGGAGCATACCTTGCCTCTATCTGGCAACCCAACGCAGATAATTGATCAAATCACTGACAAATCAGAGATGGCATTTAGAAATAGGGAAGATTTACGTAGAACTTATGCGTCTATGGTGTCTGACTGGACTGGTGATTCTATCAGATTTGGTTCAGATGAGGAATTGATTGAGGACTTGGTTGAAAGTGGTGTGTTAAAGGAGCAAAAATGAAGAAAAACGAAGAAAGTTTCAGCGACTGGAATGGGGAAAAGTTAAAAAAGCATAGAAGCAAGCTAAATCTCAGCCAAATAGACATGGCTAAGAAGATAGGACTTAGCGAAAGGGGTTACAGATGCTATGAAACTGACAAATATCGCATACCATTGTCTGTAAAGTATGCTGTTTTGTATTGGACAGAGGCGAAGAAGGCTGAAAAAGCCGTTCAAGAGTTAAAAGAATTCAATGATGACATTAAGCCTTTAACAAAATATGAAAAAGAGCGTGTTTGGAAGCTTTGCAATGCCATAGATCATACGATTGATGATGCTAATAAGCGTCAAGATGAGCTTTGGGTGATGAGGTTACTGAATCAGAGCAATCGTGAGATGACAATGTTATTGCAAAAAGCAGTTTAGTGTATTAATATCTTCAAAAGAGCATTTTTTTGGAGATATTTCATGGCAAATGGACCTTTAGGTGGTTTTATGCCGACGCCTGCCGCCCCGTCACAGCCTCCATCTGTAAAAATAGAAACCACTGCTGACAGTAGGGGTGCTTTTACTAATTTTTTAAAAAATATAAACGGTGCCCCAAATCCTCCACAGGCACCTATGGGTGCCACTATGCCCCTACAGATGGCACCCTCTGTTTCTGAAGTAGATATATTCAATGAGCCAGTTGGGATGCAGTTTGGTGGTGAGGCTAGTAGTCCTTTGGCTGGTTATGGTGATTATTTAGCACAAAAGATAGATAGCACGCAGGTTGAGCCATTTATTCAAGAAGTTGAGCAGATGGCTAATCAGAAGTTTAATTTAAATGGTGGCAGTGACAGTGGTGGTCAAAGTGTTTTTGGGCCTTTAAAAACTTTTGATGCGTCTCAACCTTCAATGGAGATTGCTGAGCCATTAATTAGCCCCTCTATGTTTCAGGGTGCACCCCAACAATACCCTCAAGATTTATCAAGACCAAAGATGGAATTTGCACCTTCATCAGGAGAGCCGCTTTTATCTATTTTTGATTCTGGAATTAATGGATTTCGTCCATTTAATCCTCCACAAATACAAGATATGATGGCAAGACCAGTTGATCCGTTAAAAGACAAAGATGGCATATTAAGAGAGCCAATGGGTTTGCGAGGTGGGCCTAACATGTTTAATATGATAGACCAACGAATATTCAATGAGGGCTTTATGCCAGAACCTGCACAATTAACAGGTGGTTTTACAAGGGCTTATGCTGATGGTGGCGAGGTGCCACCTAGAAACTTGGACATAATGGGTCAGCCACATATGTTAGCGTACATTACACCTGGTGAGGGAGATTTATTAGAGAGTTTAGGTGGTGCAAACGAGCCTGGCCCTATGGGAATACCTAGTTTTTATGAAACTTCTGAAGAAAGTGAAGGAACCGATGCGGCGGGCGATCCGAGTGGAGGAGTTGATGGACCTAGTGGAGAAGCGGGTGGAGGATCTTCTTCTGATCCAAGTGGTTCAAGTCCTGATGACGACAGTGCTCCAGATGATGATATGGATTACACAGATGTTGATTATGGATACACAACTCCAGATGACACTGGCAAAACTGACATGGACATTGCCACAGAGATAGGGCAAGCAGTATCACAGGCACAAGCCAACGCAGCGGAAATCCAAAACAGAGCGTTAGCAGCGAAAACCAGACAAAATGTCCAGGCAGCTATTACTCAAAAAGCAGTAGAGGACATGAAAGGGTTTAACATGGGTCTTGCTAAAGGCAGTACGACACCTGGAGCTATGGTGGGTGGCCCACCTCAAGGAAGTGGCACAACAATTTCAAATGTTGCAGGTGCTGCTACTACAAATTTCAGTAACATTGGCACAAAAGGTTTAGCAGATGATCCTTTAGGTTTAAGTTTAGAGGGCGTGGGCTTAGGTCCTGACATATCAACACCATCAATATCATCTGTTAGTCCAACAAGTGGGCCAAACACAAACGCAGACATAACTGGCTTTGGTTCAAAGAAAGATAAAAGTGATTTTAGTACAGATATAGATGCTTTATCAGACGTTGAAGATCAGGCTAAGAAGGGTTCTTTTCCAGCTTTAGATAAATTTGGTCTAATTGGTAGAGCTATAAATTCAATTACCAAAAGTAGAGCACAAAATACAATAGACAATATTAGTAAAGGTTTTACACCAACGTATGATAAAGATGGAAATATAACTGGCACAGGAAATTACGGCATAGGTATGGGTCAGCCTGGTGGTCTTTTTGGTGGTGGAAAAAGCGTAGAAGGCTATGATGTATTTAACGACACTTCTCCATCTATGGGCATGTATAGTGATACAGCAGATATTGGTGGTGACGACTCAAGTGATCCAATTATAAGAAAACGTATTCTCCCTATTGAAGAAGAAGAAGAGGATAAGCCGCCAAACGTAATAGGTGGTGGCGTTCCAGTTCCAGTACCAGAGCCAGTTCCTACAGTTGTTGACAGTCCTTTTGGGCCATCATCAGCAAATATACAGCCTATAAATTTTGATACTGGTGATTTAAACAAGTTAATAGAGATGTTAACTGGCGTTCCTGCCAAGCCTATTATTTCAAAAAAAGAGGGTGGTTTAGTGAGTGCAGTTGATGATTTTTTATCTTCTTTTAGATGAATTTAGACTTTGCAGAATATTTAAGTGATGATGAGTTATCTAAGATAGCTCCTATGCTTGATCGCTTAAACATGCTTGAGAAGCAGAAGGTTAGTCAGGATAAATATATAGATTTTGTGAAGCGTATATGGCCATCTTTTATTGAGGGTAGGCATCATAATATATACGCAGAAAAACTACAGGCGGTAGCAGATGGGAAAATCAAGCGTTTGATTGTCAATATGCCACCAAGACATACGAAATCAGAGTTTGCTAGTTACTTGTTTCCAGCGTGGCTTATGGGCAGACGACCTGATCTGAAGATAATACAAGCAACACATACGGCAGAACTTGCGGTAGGTTTTGGTCGTAAGGTTAAGAACCTTATAGATAGCGATGATTTCAGAGATGTATTTCCAGATATAAAATTAGCGAGTGATGCGAAGGCATCTGGTAGATGGTCAACAAATGGTGGTGGTGAGTATTATGCTGTTGGTGTGGGTGGTGCGTTAGCTGGTCGTGGTGCAGACTTGTTAATTATTGATGATCCTGTATCAGAACAAGATGCACTAAGTCCTACGGCATTAGACAGTATTTATGAATGGTACACATCTGGACCAAGGCAGAGACTTCAGCCAGGTGGTTCAATCATTATTGTTATGACACGTTGGGGTATTAAGGATTTAACTGCTAGAGTTTTGCAAAAACAAGCTCAAGGAGGTGCTGACAAATGGGAAGTAGTAGAATTTCCAGCGATATTCCCAGAGACTGGAAACGTTCTCTGGCCAGAGTATTGGAGCAAAGAAGAATTAGAAGGCGTGAAAGCATCGATTCCCGTAGGAAAGTGGAACGCACAGTACATGCAAAATCCGACGGCAGAAGAGGGTGCGATAATCAAGAGGGAATGGTGGAAGATTTGGAATCGTGATGATCCACCCACTTGTTCTTATATTATACAATCATATGATACAGCGTTTACAAAGAATGAGCGTTCTGACTTTAGTGCCATAACGACTTGGGGGATATTTACGCCAGTAGAGGGTGAGGGTGATGCTATCATCTTACTTGATGCAGAAAAGGGCAGATGGGATTTCCCAGAACTGAAGCAGAAAGCAATGGAGTTATGTGAGGCATATGAACCTGATATGATACTCATTGAGCAAAAAGCTAGTGGTACGCCTTTAACACAAGAATTAAGACGTATGGGCGTTCCTGTTACACCATTTACACCGAGTAAAGGTTCTGATAAATTTGCACGTATGAACGCATGTTCACCAGTCTTTGAGAGTGGCATGGTGTACAGACCTGATGCTAATTTTGCAGAGGAAGTTGTTGAGGAGTGTGCAAGCTTTCCACATGGAGATCATGATGACTTGGCAGATTCAATGACACAGGCTATACTAAGATTCAGACAAGGTGGTTTTATATCTACACCAGACGATGAAGAATTTGAACCCGCTTACAGAAGAAAGATGGAGTATTACTGATGAAAGAAGAAAAAGAATTAGATAAGCCATATAAAATTCGTTCTGGATTTGAGGGCACTCAACCAGGTCTAAGCAAAAGACAAATGTTAAGTATAATGAAAACACTTCAAAAAATAAAACCAATAAAAAAAGCCAAAGGCGGTGTTGTAAAAATGAATATGGGTGGTGTAATGCCTGGTAGAGGTGGTAGTTTTAAAGGAGTAAGGTAATGAAAGATAAAATGAAGAGACTTGCAGAAAACATTTTAAAAGCTGAACAAGGTTTGGTTGGTGCTAACATAGCAGCTAATCCCATAAGAAATTTGCCAGGTGTTGTAAAAATTGAGATTGCAAAAAAAATTGTTGGGAAACCCAAAAAAATGAACATGGGTGGTGTGGTTCCAGGCAGAGGTGGCAGTTTTAAAGGAATAAAGTAATGTCAGATGAAGCAGATAGAATAAGGGCTTACCAAGACTTAGCAAGGCGTGGTCAACCTGTGCCTGGAAAAAACTTTGGCACTGGCGTAACGCCAAATATAAAAAGAACAGAGCCAAAGATTAAAGTGATAGACACAACCAAAATGAAGCAATTAAAGCTTTTGGAAAAAGGTGGTGAGACAGATCCTTTAAAGGGTATAGCTAAAACAATTACTGATATAGAAAGTGGTAAAACTGGCGTTAAAACTGTAGATTTACAAAAGAAGAAAGATGACGCAATCACAAAAAATTTGAAAAGAATGTCAAAAGTAAGTAAAGTTAGTGCAAGGCCACAGACTTTTAGTATAACACCTAACCCTAAGAAAGATCCGTTTAGTGTTCAACAAAAGACAATTCAGATGGCTAACGGAGGCGAGGTTATTAACATGACTAGATCAAGAATGATTAACCCAGATACAGGAGAGTAAGATGAAAGACGAAAAAGAATTAGATAAGCCTTATAAAATACGCTCTGGGTTTGAAGGTACTCAACCAGGTCTTAGTAAAAGACAAATGTTAAGTATAATGAAAACACTTCAAAAAATAAAGCCAGTTAAAAAGAAAGA
>Ga0208303_1000866_pt1 | contig 12326 bp, 29 predicted proteins | sample CB_VirMetaG_2_FD_184537 | JGI IMG/M metagenome (GOLD analysis project Ga0208303, IMG submission 184537) | Freshwater to marine saline gradient viral communities from Chesapeake Bay - CB_1504_2 Viral MetaG (SPAdes) (version 4) | ecosystem: Environmental > Aquatic > Marine > Coastal | place: USA... | reverse complement strand
AGTTGTCTTAACTAAATCAGAAAACGGATTATCAGTTTTCATTAATTCATCTTTTACCATATTAGTCATAGTTTCTTCTCGAGATGCAAATGGTGCTGCAATATCATCAGGACCACCCCTGCTTCCTGGTGGTGGTAGATCAGCTTCAACTTCTTTACCACCCATAATATTTTTAGTATTTTTTATTTCTTTACCTTCCATATCAAATACTTTTGCTTTTGACGTAGATCTAATTCCTTCTTGAACAGCTGGTCTAGATTCTATTGCATTAACAGCATTTTCTACTTGATCAGAAGTTCTTAATGCATTTGGATCAATACCATTTTGCAGTAAACGTTGTGCTGTGATTTGTGTGTTAATTTCTATTAATTCTTTTTTAGGTAAAGTCTGAACAACTCCAGTCTGTCCTTTCGACTTTAACATAGTTTTTGTGACCCATTGTCTAATAGCTGTAAACATTAATAATAATTCCTTTTAGTTTTTTCGACTTTTTCGTCGACGTAATCCTCTGGGTGGCCAATCATGCCGCCTTGTCTGAATCGCATGATTGCTTGTGTTGTACTATCAACCAAGTCATCATGGTCGCCGAAAGGAAAAGCAGCGCACTCTTCAATGACGTCATCTGCAAATTTTTGCTCCGGCGCCCATATCATACCAGATTCGAACAAAGGTGCAACCGCATTTACACGGGCATGCTTATCATTTCCTTTAGAAGGTGAAAAGTTTACAACAGGTATATCCATCTGTCTAAGTTCGTATGTAAGAGGTAAACCTGATGCTTTGGCTTCAATTATAACTGTTTCAGGCATCCAATACTTATATTGCTCTAATGCTAAACGACGTAGCTCTGGAAACTCATACCGTCCTTTGATTGCATCAAGAAGTATTAAGTTAGCTCCTTCGTCTTCACTTGGATACCAAACTCCCCACGTAGTAATAGCACTATAATCAGCTGTCTCCTTTTTTAAAAAAGCTGTATCATAAGATTGTATGACGTGATGTAATTGTGGAATATGTTCTTTATCGTAAGTCCGCCACCACTCACGTTTAAGAATAGCTCCTTCTTCTGCTGTTGGATTCTGCATCCACTGCGCGTTCCATTTAGCCGTGGGCAGTGTTGCTTGAACCTTCTCCAACTCATCTAACTTCCAATATTCCGGCCACACAGGTTTAGCGTCCTTTGATCCATGGTCCAAGATTGCTGGAAATTCGACCACGTGCCACTGATCAGCTTTCGCTTCCTTTTGATTCTGTATCAACTTACCAGTAAGATCCTTGTTAGACCATCTAGTCATAACTAAAATAATTTTACCACCAGGTTGTAAACGCTGACGTGGACCTGACGTGTACCATTCATAAGCTGACTCTAACGCTGTTGGGGAAAGTGCATCTTGCTCGGAATGTGGATCATCGATAATCAGGAGGTCCGCTCCTCTACCTGTGATCGCACCACCTACACCGGCGGCGAAGTATTCACCACCTTGAGCGGTTTCCCATCTCCCTGCTGCTTTACTATCTTCTTGTAATCTTGTTTTAAAAATTTTTGTATAATCTTCTGAGTCGATTAGGTTCTTGGCTTTACGTCCGAATCTAACTGCGAGTTCTCCTGTGTGCGTTGCTTGAATAATCTTGAGTTTTGGATCACGGCCCACCATCCACGCTGGCAAAAGATAAGATGCAAATTCAGATTTTGTATGCCTAGGAGGCATGTTAATGATCAATCGATTTATTTCACCTGATGCAAGTTTATTAAATTTATCTGCAATGTGTCTGTGGTGGGACCCCTCTACAAAATCAGGCCACACACATTTGACAAAAGACAAGAAGTCCTTCTTCGCTTTATTCTGTATCTTTTTTTCTGCATGTAATAACTGCAATTGTTTAAATTGTTTACGGACATCTGCAGGCAGCTTATTTATATCTACTGTATCTAAATTCATTTAAAAATTTTTAAAATTTTTTTGCACCTCTATTTAAAGTGTTCGATATGTTTTTACCAGCTATAACTGTCTAAATCAAGCTTTACAACCTAGAGTAGTGGGACCCCTTTCTGTATAAAAGGGGGATAGGGTCGAAGCGATTATGTATATTTGGATTTGATTAGGGACCCCTCGGCGCGTTAGCGCCGAGGGTATTATGTTTATTATTAATCTAGCAAGACCATGTAAGCTTTGGCATTGTGTTCTCTAAACCAGTTTAAATGCTTACGCATTATATCCCAATGTTTAGACATACCATGCCCAACTTTTTTGTCATGTAGTGTTGCCATTACTTCAGCAAGAAAAATACAATCATGTCTTCTTGCCTCTTCTTTAGTTAATTTAATAGACTCACCTGTGAATCTATTCTTTCTTTCTTCTGTTCTTTCTATGTTTGTTTTTGTCATGTCCTATATTCTCATGGATTAGGATTATTGTCAACCTCTTTTATTACTTTTGTTTTATAGTCATTGCCAGACCAATCCTGTCTAGTTTCTACAACTACATCTATTGGAGTTTCAAGAGCCTCAGTCCTTGGGTGTAGTCTAATGAACTCTTGCCAATGTGCATACAAAAAATCAGTATAACAACCTTGACTACAAAAGTGTGAGAAGTAATGATTTGCGTTCCATGATGTTTGTTTTATTTTTCTAGTCCTCAATACCTTTGAACCTTTGACACCTCTTATTCTATCTTGTGTGTGGGACTTATGGCACTTCGGACCATGACACCAATTATAATCACTCATAATATGGTAGCCCCCCAAACATTGACACAACACCGGCAAAGGAAATTAATATCCCTACCTCGTAATGTTGTCCATGTATAAAAACAATTACTCCTAATAATGCCAATACAAAGCCTGTTAATACCATTAGTATTCTTCCTATTAGTTCGCCATTCATTAGTGCCTCACTTTCCAACTTGTTGTTGCAGTTCTATATCCATGACTATCTAAATCGTAATAAACATAATATGGTACACCTTGTTTTGATGTTCCATACCTAGATTTTTCGTCATGCTTACCTTGTCTTGTTATGTGCTTCTTATGTTTAGAAGCCCAATAAGTTATGTAAAATGTTTTAGTCATATTTATTTCTCTCTTTCTATGGGTATCCTATACTAAATAGGATACCCTGTCAAATGTTAATTTACACTTTGTTGCATTTGTTTTCTAGCAAATGCAATCTTTTGTTCTCTTGTTAAGACCTCTTTATCTTCCAAAAGACTAGCCAGATTTTCTGGGCTATAAATAGAAAGCGCCATTGAACTACTTTCATTCAACATACTTTCATTTAAAACAACTCCGACTTTATCTGCAAGTGCTTTTGCTTGGTCAAATGTTCTATAAGATTTTAAACCTAATCTTAAAGTTTTCATTTTGCCCTCAACATAAGAATACATTTGTTCATGTTCTTTGATTACATTATCTGCACTTGAACGATACATCTTAAAGAAATTAAAAGTGTTCTCATCAACTTTAAAATTTCTTGAATGACAATAAGATGTTCCAATTACCCATAATTGAAAATCACTTTCCCATTTTGCTTTAGGTGTAATTACAGATTTATCATCATTTGAAGATGTACTAAAACCCAAAAACTTATTAACTGAACTCTCATCATTATAGTATTTTGGATTTCTTTTTGAGTAGTCATTATCAATAGACAAATGAAAGTCAGGGTTTAATCCTTTTGCTTTCATTTCATCACGATAATATGCTCTTGCAAATTTTCTACCCATGTCAAATCTTACATGAACTTCATCATCTGTTTGATACTCTTTACCATTGTCATCAACTTTAGTTATTGGCATTTGAACATAGAAACAATTATCATGGTATAAATCGCCACCACTAGAACTATACTTTTGTATCATTCTTCTAATTGTATCAACATCTTCCTGTGGTTGATGAAACCTTACAACTTTCTCAATCTGCTCTTTTGCTTTTTCACGCATAAGATCATATTGTTCTTTTGCTTGTACCAATTTATCTTTTACTTTATCTTCGTAAAAAGATTGAAATTGATCTGCAATAACTTTACGTTTTTCTGCGTTAAGTGTTATCTTTTTTGTAGTCATATTTCCTCTTTCTATTTTATTTAACATGATTTGAAATTAGCACTTGACAATAGGATAGTCAAGGACTATATTTGATTTATTCCCTTTTGCTAATTACGGAATTAAAAAACTCAAATTAGCTGACTAGATTAGAAGTATAGACATGGTCATTAAATATGCAATGCTCTCTGGGACTTGCACCAGAAAAAGCAAGTAGGATTAAAGCTGGATTATTTTGATGAGCATCATAGGTCCGGCCTGATCCCTGATTGCTGGTATGTGCCAGATAAGCTTCGTACGGGCGCCAGCAATCTGGGATCAGTCTATTAGTGCTGGCAAGACTGCAGAAGCGCCGGTGTGAAGAGGCTGGTCTAAGAAGCTAGTGTGCGCCGCAAGGCGCAAGCTTCGAGCTAAAAATAGAAAGAAAAAATTTATGTGTAAGAGACCTGGATTACCAATGCAAAAAATATTTGTGCGCCACTGGCGCTGGCTTCAGGCTCAAGGCCCAAGCTACAAACAGCAAGCGACAAGCTGCAAGCTTCAGGCTGCAAGCTTGACAAGAAAGTATTATCATGATATCCAGGAGTATAAAGGAGAAAGTAAAAATGAAAACAAATGAAGCATTAAAAATTATAGGAGGCAGCCTGAGCAAACCATCTAAGATGCCTGGCTGGTCGATAGGTTTACCTGCGAAGGAATGCAAGACAGGCGGCAAGCTCCAGGCTGTGAAGGGCTCAGTATGTTATGACTGTTATGCACTGAAGGGCTGCTACGTGTTTAAGGTTGTTCAGGATGCGCAATACAGGCGGCTGGCAGCATTGAAGGATCCGAACTGGGTCACAGCTATGGCGCATTTAATAAATTCAAAAAAGCCGGATGTGTTCCGATGGCATGACAGCGGCGACGTTCAGGATTTAGAACACTTACAAAAAATTTATGAAGTCTGCAGGCTGTCACCTTCTAAGCGTCACTGGTTACCGACTCGTGAAGCATGGATAAAGGACCACCTAACAGACAAGCCTACAAATTTAGTCATACGATTTAGCGCGCCCATGGTTGACCAGCGGGCGCCCGAGTCGTGGCCTAACTCTTCGGAGGTGGTGACATCAGGGGCCAGCTGTCCCGCAGCTCAACAAGACAATGAATGCAGGGACTGTAGACAATGCTGGGATCCTAAAGTAAAAACTATTAAATACGGAAAACATTAAAATGTTTAGACACCCAAAATATTATAAAGAATTACGCAAGCGTAATAAATCTGACCGGGTCATTAGCGGAGCTGAAGCGACGGCTGAAGTGGAGCGTGCACCTGGTCAGGGCCTCAGGGGACAGGCTAAAGTCCTCAAGCTTCAAGCAGCAAGCTCCAGGGACCAAGCTTCAAGCAACAAGCTTACAAAGTCTCAAGCTTCAAGCAGCAAGCATCAAGCCCCAAGCACAAAGGCTCAAGCTTAAAGCCGCAAGCAACAAGCTCGTGGATCCGGGCTCCTTCAAAAAGTTTCACGGTACTCGGACCAAGGGCCTCTACTAAGATAAATGTATTCTGTGGATGTTTGAAATGGAACGCAATTTGATGTGGACTGAAGCGTACCTTGTTACTCTTCGTAACTTTTAACTCTACTGTAAAAAAGTTCCCCAAAGTATTATACCCCAATAGATCAGGAGTACCGGATAGACTAAGGTTTTCAAGTCTATTCCAGATAATTTTGGGAGTTTTTGACTTAAGTTTTTGATATAATTTACGCTCTGGTGCCATACATTTTTTGGGGTAACATCGTCATTCATTTTACAATCTTTCTGACACGTTTTTGTTGACTTTATCAAACTCAATGTTGAAAGATATTATAGTTTTTTTAACATCAGTTAAAACTTTTGACGACCTGTGGATAACAAAACTTGGAAAAATTACAATATCACCTTCTTTTGCCGGTATATTAAATTTATTATCTAAATTAAAAGGATCTACCAATTCTGTTGAAGGAGCTGACTCAGGAAGCTCTAAGTAGTAAATACCAGTATAGTTTTGACTATGTATATGCCAACCATGTCTACCTTCTTTCTCGTATTGTTGAAACCACAAATCTTTAATGCTGTATACTTCAAATCCTAAATTGGTAACACATTTTTCAAAATGTGTTTGTAAGTAAGGTAGCAAATATTTTACCCATTCTCTATCTGTAGACTTAGAATTAGAGTGATCTAATTTTTTTATAAAATCATCATACTTATCTTGACCATATAATTGATCGCCCGGTGCTTTGTTAATTAGACTAACCAGATCATTTTTAATTTTATCATGTCCATTTAATTTATCTAATAGAATTTTAGAATTTACTTTTATCTCTATCACTTAATAGTCCTTCTGAAGTTTATCTGGCAAGATAAGACTCGAAGGTTTTTCAGTTTTTAAAACTAATCTGTGTGCACTATGACCTGGCTGACCAATGATAGGAGTAGCATTCTCATGTACTTCCATTCTTCGGATTGCATGCAAATTTCCTTTTATCTCCACATAGATAACTGCGTTTTTTACTGCGTCAGAGCCTTTAGTAAAGTTACTCAAGAATAGTTGCAAGTCTTGTACTCTCATGAATCTTTTCGTATTAACTTGTCTGTTAATTCATCTATCACTTTTTTATAACCTTGCAATAGATTTTTATTTTTTTCATTCTCAGATGAAATTTGTTTTAATTTCCAAAGTTGTTCTTTTTGAAGTTTCAATAAAAACTTATATCCCTCAATGGAATCTTTTAATTTTTCAATTTGTTTTGTAAGATCTAAATCTCCTCTGTCATCTTTCATCTATTGACTTTATAGGATAGTTACCTTAAATTGTCAACTATGGGTGTACCAAAAAGACTTACAGAAATGCAACAAAGATTTGCCGAATTTTTAGTATTCGGTGGACCTGATGGACCAATGACTCAAACAGAGGCAGCGATCGCTGCTGGGTATAGTCCTAATCGTGCAAGACAAGAAGGATCAGAGTTATGTAATCCTAGACTATCACCACTTGTTGTTAAACACATTGGTGAACTAAAAGAAGAAAGACTTCGAAAACATGAAGTCACTTACGAAGGACACGTAGCAGAACTTGCTAGACTTAGAGAGGCCGCTTTAAAAAAAGGATCATTCTCTTCTGCAGTGAATGCGGAAGCAAACAGAGGAAAAGCAGCAGGACTATACATAGATAGGAAAATAATAAAAACAGGAAAATTAGAGGACATGTCAGAACAAGAGCTAGAAGCAAAAATGAAACAACTTTTAAACGACTACGGACAGATAATTGATGTGACTCCATCTAAATCTTCTGAATCTTCTTTACCCACTGACGAGGAATCATCGTCCGATCTCCAAAAGTAATACCATCTTCATCTTGATCGTAAGATGCAAATAATTTTATAGACTTATCATCTTTAGAATATAACCAACCTTCATTAACAGGTCTTGCTAATTTCATCTTGTCAAACTCTTTGTCAGTAGCCCAGCCCGAGTCGCTTACACAATCAATCCACTCCACTCGAACTCTCGGATAAGGTATATCGGGAGCACTTTCAGCAGCAATTCTTTTTCTTCTTTTCCTAGGCATGGTTCCTTTCTACAACTGCGACCCCTATATGACAATAAAATATTTTAACACGCGCTTGCAAAAAAATATTTTGAAAGTGTCGCAAAAGGTAACAATTGACCTATTAGTGTTGATTTTACTGGCAAAAAGTAGCGACCCCTGGGGTGTCGGGAGGGTTCGGAAGGGTTCGGAAAACGCCTTTTGCCTTCGCACTTTTGTGGCCAAATTGTGGCCAAACAGGCAAAAAACCACATTTCTGCCACAATTGACCATTTTTTTGCGACCCCAAACCCCATTTTGCGAACCCTGCCGAACCCTTGCGACCCCTCAGGGTTCGCAGTTTTATAAGACTGTTTTCTCTGTTTGTTCACCATAATATTTTGTCATCACAGCTAATTTATCCTCAACATCTGCTATACGCTCTAACTGTTTATCGACCTCTCCTGTAATATCTACATGTTCCGGGATCACTAAATTGTGTTCACAAATAGCATCTATCTTGTATCTAGCATCTTCAATTTCTGCTTCATACTTCTTTAGAATTGTTCTAAACAACTTATTATTCATTTCCACCTCCTTGTCATAATCTTGCCATGTTCATCTTCGTACATAATCCATGACTTATAACCATCAAAATAATAGCCGTGTATTTTTCTTTTTACTTTCATTTAAAGTCCTCCTCTTTCATTTGTATGTTTGCTTTTTCTTTCTCATCATGCATTAGGTCATAATACATGTCTATTCTTTTTAAAGCTTTGTGTTTCCAGTCCCTAAGTTCCGAACCACTTATTTTAAATTCTTGGTAATATAGGTCAGGCGTGCATACCATGATAACTCCCTGCCCAATTTGAGATTTGTAGACGTAGTCGTGTGCCATGGCGTACATTGCGATTTGCAAATAATAATCTTCGATCCATTCTTTCTTCTTCGGACGATTAGCTTGTTTGAAGTCAACAACAGTTTCAATATCGTTATGTAAACAGACAAGGTCTGTTTGACCTGCGTATAGCCCCGGATAATGTAAAGTAACTTCTGAGCCGTAATACTCTGATACTGGCGCGAGACCGATCTCCATAATTTTTTCGGCCATGGGCTTCGCCTGGCATCCGAGTTCTGTAAGATCATCGTAACCAACGCCCGTGACATAAGACTCGAGGAATTTGTGCATACTGGTGCCCCGTGCACTAGATACATTCTTGATTCTGTCCGCTTCAGCTTCGCCAACTTTAGCCTTCCATTCTTTTAAAAATTGTTGATTTTTGGTGGCTCCTAATATCGTAGTCACACTAGGAAGTCTATAATTATTTACTTCATAGACCCTGGTCCCTGTTCCGGGGTCCGTGATCTGTTTACCATTGATATAGTTGTATTTTTCACTCTTCTTGATTGCCTTACCAATGTTGTGATATTCCTCTATATCTTTATCGTTCATCATTTTTTATTCTTTAAATATTTAGGTGCAAAGTTAACAATATTATTTAACGGTGCAGAATCGTGAAAGTTACCACTAACACTGATTCGTGTGCAGTCAGACTTGTAGGGTGCAACCCAGTGTTTGAGCCACGCAGGAAAGATAAACATATCATTCTCTTCAGGTAAGAAAGACATATAAGTAATAGCGTCTCTTGGTCCATTACCATAGATAAACTGTATACCACCAGGACCACAGCTCTTACCTTTATAGTCTTCGTGTTCTTTTTTTAATTCTTTAGGCATACTACAATAAATTACAAACGATAGTCTACCATCATGATCATGTGGTGGATTAAAATCATTCGGTCTTTGATAGTTTATCCATAACGCAGATAAAACATACTCTGGCAACTTATCGTATGGCTTGTTAACATATCTTTGATATGCTTGATCATAGACACCGATGTATTGTGATAACGTTGGTAATATTTTATTTTTAGACTCAGGACTATAACCTGTTTCTTTGTCCAAGATTCCTGCTAATTTAGTCGTGTAGTCTTCATTATTAGACTTTGCTTCATCTAATAATAATTTTTTAAATTCATCTTTTACTTTTAACTTAACAACGCAAGGTCCCCAGTTAAATATAGATATAGGTATTTGTTCACTCATAGTTTTTTCTTTAACTCCTCTAAGTAGGCACTGTTCTCTTGGTTTCTAATTAAGTCTTCCATTTGCTTGCTTTGTCTAGATCTTAATATTCGAGCATGTTTAATCCATGCCCAAGAATTTATTCGACCTGACCACTTCATAATAAAATGAAGTCCTTCGTATATATATTTATCTAGCATTTCTAAACTCCTCTAAATTTATTACATTTCCATTCATTATTTTTTTATCAGCATAGTATTCCATGATCTGATTTATTTTATCTAATTTAACATGAGCAAATGGCCAGATCAATAGACATACATAATACGCATCTCTAAATGTAGCTCGCCATTTCCATTGTGGTAAATATTTCGTACCATCTTTACGTCTACCTTTTACCGTTTTAGGTCTAAGTGTTCCAACCCCTAACGTTTCATGTACCCATATCAATACAGATTCATCAGTCATAGTTATCTCCATATTAATACGCATGGAGTTGGACAAACGATAACCAGGTTTGCCGTTGTGTCTTTTTTTCTTTTCAATTCCACGTTTAAAATGAACACTGCCTTCACCATCGAAAAGACCTGCAATGTATGCCGCATCAGTTTCTGGAATCATGTGTCAGTATCCATCTCACCATTGAAGTTGAAGGATCAAAGCCATCAAACTTTGTGCTAGTGCACGCTGTCAGAAGTACCATCATCAACCCAACCCATATCAGTTGTTTCATAGAACTCTCCCTCCGAGTCACAGTCCCAACATTGATGTATTGTGTCTCCCATCTCTGTTGCAACTTTTAAATAACCATTACCCTTACAAGTCGGGCAAACAGTTACTGTTACTTTAGCTTTTTTTAATTTTACCATTTAACTTCTTCGCTTTCTCATTTGCTATTGATTCAATCGTCTTTGCTATAGATAATTTAGCATCGGGCAATAATACCTTTGATAACTTATCTAAAGTAGCGTATGTTTCTTTTGTTAGAGAAACATTTTTATACTTTGTCATGTCAGTCATGCGTGTTCCTTTCATAATTTAAAAGCCTAATATAGGTGATAATATAGGATTGTCAATGAAAATTTTGTTAACTTTATTAATTTGTTCACAAGTAGCAGGAACTTGTATGGAACCATACGAATGGCCAACAAGATTTAATACACAATACGATTGCCTTATGTTTGGATATGAAGAATCTTTGAAAAAAATGAGAGAGATAGGTAGAACTGATGTTAATCAATATAATATGTTTGTTAAATTTTACTGTACACCAGAAAAACCTAGCATTTGACAATGTGTTCAAATTGTGTTAATGGCAAGTTCTTCTCACCATTACCTACCCTTATTTTTTCCCTCTTTAGGGTAGGTGTATTATCTACACATACAACCCATAAGTACACCACCATCGTTCATAATGTGTAAGTTTAATTTATCAACATACCCAGTTAATTTTAATCTAAGTATGTCGCACAGATCAAAACAATCAATCTTTTCTGTCAACACTATTCCCTCTAACATTTGTTTTGTCACCGGGATGAGTTGATACAGGCCGTCGTTTAATATAATCAAGTCCATTTATTATTTCATACCAAAGTTTTTTATACTTCGGGTCCTTTGTTTTGTTCCAGTTATTTGCTATCTCGTCTAACTTTTTTTGTATCATCATGTACTCTTGTTCCATGATTCAAGATGCTTTTTAATCCAGATGCTTTTATATTTATATCAACACCATAAGATCGCCATGCTTGTTTCATTAAGTTTAACTCTAATAACAGACTAGACCATTGGCCTGGTGCTGCACCATCTACTTTTATTGTTATTATTTTTTCTTTCATACCTAGAGTGTAGGATTTTTTAGGATATTGTCAACCTTTAGTTCGTCTTTTTTGTTGACGTTTTTCGTGTTTATTTCTTGACTTTTTATGACGCCCAGGACGTTTTTTAGGCTTATTACGAGGAGCTGTAGATACACCAAATTTAGATTTTTTAGACATCTTTCCATTCTTTCACAAAAGGTGTTGCACCATCTTCACGTGAAACCATTACAGGTAAATAACTTATCTTACCATTAACGTGTTGTTGTAAATCAGATCCACAATTCATACATCTGTATAATTCATTTGTAAGACCCACTAACATTGTAAATTCATCACAAGTAGGACACTTGCCATTAACTATTTCTGCTGATATTTTCATTACTCTAATATTAGCTTTTTTATCGACAAAGATCCATCAATATTTGTCTCTAATTCTGCCATAGATTTTATACACTGGTACTGCACTTGCTTTTTCGTATCACGCATTGCAACCCTCTTACCCTTCAGGCATTCAGACATAGACTCTTGTATTCTGTGCTCTTTAATCTCTCCGTTAATTATCATAAGAAGGGCTACTATCATCTCTGTCATAATATTTTACCTTTGTTTTTACCTTCTTTAATTTTGTATCTTTGTGTACCATTCGCACCAATCTCTACTTCTTGTTTAAGATTTTTTACATAACTCATTTGTTTTGCTTTTTTTTCTTGATTAGAAATATAATCTAAAATTTTTCTAGTAATTCTTTCCATTTTCTCTAACCTTATCTTTTAATGCTTCAATATCTTCTAATGCTTTATCTAATTGTTCTCTTAAAAATTCTATATTAACTTTGTTTGT
>Ga0208303_1000865_pt1 | contig 12329 bp, 12 predicted proteins | sample CB_VirMetaG_2_FD_184537 | JGI IMG/M metagenome (GOLD analysis project Ga0208303, IMG submission 184537) | Freshwater to marine saline gradient viral communities from Chesapeake Bay - CB_1504_2 Viral MetaG (SPAdes) (version 4) | ecosystem: Environmental > Aquatic > Marine > Coastal | place: USA... | reverse complement strand
CATCAATAACTCCTAATCAAACTGTGTATCGTAGTCTTCAGGATACACGTTATCCGTGTAAACATTACGCCAAGTGTACCCTGCGTCAGTAAGCGCCTCATATTCAAACGATCCAACATCAGTACGAAAGTCTGTACCACCAAGAATAAACGTGTGAACATCAGGATCTTTAATGTCGCTATTCTCAAAAGTTTGACGTTCAGTAACACTTCCATCCGTATAAATAATCACACTATTCTGGGCAGGAGGAGGAAGAATAAAAGACCACAAAGGTGAAATACCCTGACCCTGAATCGTACGAGGACCATACGTTCCACGGCCTAAAAGTTGAACCTGAACAGTCATTTACGTTTCCTTCTCACAGCAGCATTATCAACAAGATTAGGATACGGACGCCCAGCAGCCTTAGCCCGCTTCTTAGCAACAGCCTTCTGAACCGCTGTCAAAGGAGTAGACTTCTTTTTAGGATTAGGTTTATCCCAAAATGCTTTAGGCATACTTACCCGGTGTAGTATCTGTAGGCTTCTTAACCTCAGACTTCCCACCAGCCTTACCCAGAATCATAGGGGCAGCGATCTTCTTATCATTAGGTGTAGAACACCCACACTTCATACACATCAGTAAGAACTCCTTCGATTAATACGAGCCGTAGCACGATGAATCTTATTCAACTTAATATCCTTATTACGTTCAGTAACTTTTTTACGCTCAGCAGCAGTCATACGAGCATCCAACTGATCCATCCCTTTACGATAAGCAGTCCAACCAGCACGTTTCTGACGCTCAGTAACTTTCCTGCGCTCAGCAGCAGTCATACGACCCTGTTGCTGTACCAAACGAGTGCGAGCCATCTCACGCCGCTGTGCCTCACCAGACCTAGCAAGATTCGCTGCACTACCAGCAGAAGCCTTAACTACACGTTTAGCAGCAGTCTCACGCTTAGGAGCCTTCTTATCTTTCATAGGAGGCGGGTAAGAAACAACACGCTTAGGTTTTATAGTAGCCCTTTTTCCAATTATTGTTTTTGGCTTTGGCTTTGGTTTCATTGGCATTAGCAATCCCACGCTCTCAACGATTTATTAATACGACTATTAGGATTCTTCGCTGTCTTAGCCGAAGTATTTTTTTTCTTCATACCCTCCATACGGGCACAAAACGACTTCCTACGGGCAGCAGACTTAGGCGATTTTTTAGCCTGAGCCTTCTTAACAGGAGGCTTCAACTTGCCACCAGTAGCCTTGTTATAAGACGCACGACCTTTAGCATTTAACCCACCTTTAGGGTTCTTGCCAGCAGACCGCTGCCACGCAGGAGTAGCCACTACTTCTTCTTTTTGCTATTTCTCATTGCTGAACGTTTTGGACCTTCAGAACCAACAGACTTTGGCCGCCAAGTATTAGGATAATCTTTTTTAGCAGCAGTTTTCTTAGCAACCTTCTTAACAGGTGTACGCTTTTTTGGACCTTCAGAACTAGCAGACTTAGGTCGCCAAGTATTAGGATAATCTTTTTTAGATTTATTCATTGCCATTTTATTTACCTTTCAATTATCTTTTGTTTAAAGGAGTATTTCTTACTCTCCTATAGGAGCCATCTTTGTTTTTAACAAGTCTTGTTGTTGGTGTAGTAGAAGGTCGCCGTTTTACTCCACTTGGCTTAGCCGCTGCACCAGTAACCCATCGATAAACATCTCTATTTTGTGCATCTTTATTACGCTGTTTACTAAGATGCAGTTTAGTTCCTCTAGGAAAATCAGAAACTTTATTTGTTGTAATCCTGCCAGTTCCTCTATCCATAAGAGAGCCAAGTACTCCTTTAGAAGCAAACTTATCTATAGCAGACCTTGTATCTTTTGTAGGTCTTTTAGGTCCTTCTAATCTTTTTGGGGCACGCGAAGTAGTTCTGCTATTGGTAGGCTTTGTTAAAGATGGCGGAGTAGTTGAATTAGATTTTTTTGTTGGTCTTAAAGAAACGCCCGGTTTAACATTTGATTTAGTAACATCCCAACGTCCAGTCTTAGGATTATATCTACGAACAGTTTTTCCTTTAGCACCAAGACGCACAGTACCTGCTTTAATTCCAGCGTTTTGTTGCCTACGTCTAGCCTGAGCCTTTTTCTCCGCTTCAGTCATTGTTGTTCTCCTAAACTATGGGGATACCCCCCCTCCCAATTTTAAATCAGGAGGAGGGGCCGCTCATTAAACGAGTGTTGATTGAGTCTTGATGTGAAGAAGAGCATCCGCACGGAACACGCTGTAACCAACAAGGTGATACCAGCCGACCGAAGCGAAACGCTTCAACTTATCAACAACAGGAGCAACCACAGTCTTAGGCTGAGCACCAAAACCGGGAGCCGTTGAGTATGCCTTAGCAAGAGCCTCAGCACCCATCAAGTAACCCTGACCCTGTGAAGTAAGGTGATTATTGACAACAATACGAACACCTTCGTACATGCCAACTTCACCCATGAACACGCTGTTGCCAGCGGTTCCTGCTCCACCAGCATAACCAACCTGCCAACGCCAACCTGTATCGGTCGTGTCAGACATGATGTGCTGTGCTTGGTAAGGGCTGATAACAGCAACATAGTTGCCACCACGAAGGGGGCGAACGTTTGCTGCACGGAGAAGAGCAACACCTTGACGAAGAACATCACCATCAAGAGGAGCATCGGTAGCACCGATAGAACCAACTGTTGCGGTGGATGCGTCATCGTAAGTGATGCTTGTGACATCGAGAGCGGTGCGTGCAAGAGTATCTACAGAGATACCTGCGTTGTAACCAACACGCTCAGCAATAAGTGGATCCATAGCGATCATGGAAGTTCCACGAATAAGAGCGGTGTTTGTTACAGCCGTACCGTACTCACGCATAGAAACAGTAAGAGCCTTGCTTGAAAGCGTTACTGAATCAATGTCAATGTTTTCCAACAATGGTGTGGTCTGCTCAGCGATATCATCCACGAAGGAGAAACGAACTGAACCACCACGGTGGGTCGTGTTGGAAGCACGAACTGTAGCGAATTGATCAAAAATCAACTCTGGGCGCAGAGCCGGGTAAACGGCAAGGTCGTACGCCTTAGTAACGAACTGGCTACCAAGCGTAATATCTACGATAGGTGCTGGAGCGTTAATTGATAGAGGACCCGCTGCGGTGACAATCTCACCGGGCGAATACATTGGACTGGTGGCTGGACCGTTCTGGTTCGAGCCGGGAGTGCCTGTACCTGCTGGCATTTTAACTTCCTTTACTGGTCAATGTGTGTTGGGATACCGAACTGACGAGCAACATCCAACATGGCTTCCATTCCGCCTTCTTCCATCGCTGACTCAAGTTGAGCAAGAGCCGCTTCCTCTGAAAGTCCCTCATACGCGATTCCAGATGACGCAGACATAACCCTTTGTTGAGCAGCAGCAGCATTATCAACGACAGAATTATCTTCCTGCCCTTGTGATGCCAAGAAACCGGATTCTAAAGCAGCCTGACGAATAGCCTCCGCTGTCATTTCACCGTCATAGCCCTTAATGAAATAATTCATTTTAGGATCAGACATTGGAAGTCCAGCCTTAGCAAACGCTAGTTCACGCCTTAAATCAGCCAATTCCTTTTCCAACTGTTTCTTGCCACTAGCAGCACGCCGGAGACTTTTAATGTCCCCACCATCACCAGTTGCTTCAATATCGTTGGAATCAAAATCTTCTTCATAATCGGACATTGCTCTTCCCTTCCTTAAACTCGCATAGATGGGAGATCTATACGGAGGTTGATTTTGAGACATAGTTATCTCAGATATGGTTTAGCCAAAATACACACCATAGGCAGGCCATCGCCTAGATGGAAAGACCTTCACTACTAGCACACCCACTTTTCAGCAGGGCCAATACAAGGTACTTCTCATAGTATAAACATAAAGAACTATTTATGCTGCTTCAGGGTCAGCGTGTCGCTGCTGAACCTAAACCAGAAACTCCTTGCGTGCTAGCAGTAAATGAGCCACCTTGCTGGAACTGACCCATCCTGCCCTTTTGAACACGCTCAATAGCCTTCTGGCTTTGTTGATCATTCATCAAATTACCAGAAATTAATTGCTCCTGTGAAACAACATCTCCACGCCCTTGTGTGAATCCACGTTGTCTAGCAGTTTGAGCAAAGCCTTGGCGAGCCTCTTGTTGAGTGATGCCAGCCTCATTAAGTCTTTCAGCCATACCAGAAGCAATAGCGAAATCTTGCATTTGTGCTTCAGCGCCGATTTGAGCAGAAGCGTATTGTTTGTTAAGTAGTGGTAGTGCTTTATCTGGATCAAGGAAGTATGCGGTTAAGCCTCCGCTTTCGATACCGTAATAGTCGCGGAAGGTGTCGCGCATTTCTTGGCTTGCTTGGAAGGCTCCTGCTGCTGCCATAGTTACACGGTTTTCTAATTCTTGTGCAGACACTTCATTAGTTAGAAGATTAGTTACAGTATCTTTACCAAGCATCCCAGAAGGCAAACCATAAGCACGCTCAAGACCAGCAGCATTACGCTCAAAATCAATATACGCCGCCTCACTAATAGCCCGCTGCTTACCACGCAACGCAGCCATAGCAGGAAAACGATCCTTATACTCCTGAGTATCTCGAATCATTGCTAAAACAGCATCACCATCAAGACCTTCTTTAACATATGATTCAATCTTTCCCATAAGAGAAGTTAAACCATAATCAGTCATCAAACCACGCAAAGTAGCAACAACGTTATTTACACGCCTAGTTTCCGCTATATCAATTTCATCTTTTGTTTCATCTTTTGTTTCTTCTTCTGACACTTTTCCAATATTATTTGGAATTACATTATTTGTTCCAACATAATCTGGATTGCCAATATTTTGAAGAAAATCAGACCCAATGGGACCAGTATATTGATAGTCCCCAAAATTCATGCCAGTTAAATCAATAGCCATTTTAACCCACCAATCCAAACATTTCCATTACCCTACTAGCGGTACTAGCGACTTGATTCTGAGCCTTAGTAGTATTCATCCAACGAGGATCACTACGCAACGACTGTTGAAACTCCCACAAACCCTGAGGCTTAAAATTACCTTTATCATCAGAACTTGTTAAAGCCTTACGAATATACTGATCATTCAAATCAATACTCTGGGGATCAATCTCCAACTCAGTACCCATCGTATACAAATAACTACTAGCAAGATCCCGAACGTTATATCCAGCAAGAATCTTGTCACTATATGAAGGCCAGTAACTAGCAGCCTGCTGCCTAATATCTGCTTCAGCATCCTCAATATTACTCAAACCAAATACAGCACTTTTAGCAAGATCATTATAATACTCATCAGTAAACTTCAAACCATTCGCTGACGCAGTATTACGCAACTGCTGCGCATAAGTACGCAAATCCCCAGTCGGTTTAACAGTAGCATCAGGCTGGGCAGAAGAAGAAGTTTGTATAGCCTCAAGAAGTTTATACTCACGATCAGGCCTATCCCAACCATCAGTAACTCTTTTCTCAGCCAACATGTTCACAGTAGCAGGATCAAGAGTAAGCCCAGCGTTCTTTAACTGCTCTTGAACTGCTTTTACAGAATCCTCAATCGAAGCAGCGTAAGCAGCAGGATCAGTTTTCTGCAACTTAAAAGCAGCACGCGCATACTGATTATTTTCCTGCCACCAGTCAGAACCCATAATGGCGTTTTGAAAATTAGCAATACCCTTAGCGCCAGCCTCAGGTTCAAAAAATCCTTTTTCAGAACTCTCAAGAAAAACTTGCTTTAAGTCATCATTAGACTCAATAAGTTTAGTAATCCATTGAAGATCAGGATCCATAGAAGTTAAATCAACTTGATCCTGATCAGGAATACCATCATAATTAACATCAACAATACCTGACTCTTTAGCAAGCCTCTTATATTCTTGCTGCTTAGGTTTAAGATCCTTATTAGGAACTTTAGTTAGATTCTTAATACCTTGTTCTTTAGTATCTTCAGCCATTGTCCCTTATCCCAACATACTTAGAAATGATTGCAAACCAGTAGTAGACAACTGCGTTTCAGCATACTGCTCATCACTTTTAGCATACTCAGTAGCAAACTGCTGAGCATTAATTCCACCCTCAGTTTTTCCTGTAGTAGAAACAGTTTGAGCAGCAGGATTAGCAGAACCAGAAGAACGAGTAACTCTTTGACTAATTTGAGGAGTTGCTTCTTCCGTAGTATTTAATGCTTGAAGAAAAGTTTTATATTCTTTGCTAGTAGGTTTACGCCCCAAATAACTACCTATTGCATTATCAATAAGAGCACGCGCAGAAGAAGGATTAGTTAAATTAACACTCTCATCATTGTAAGTAGTTGTTGTTGGACCAGTATAAGGACCGCCATCTTCAGGGGCAGCGGGAGAACGAGCAGCCAACATTTCAGCCATATCCCAAGGACTAATTGGTTTACCTGTCGCACTAGAATAAATATTAGCCTGATCAATCATTTGTTCCCAGTGCCATTGGTTACTTAACCCAGTAGGTTTCTTACCAGTTAGTTGTTCAATAGCCTTATCAAATCTTTTAACTTCCTGAGGATTCATTGTTACATAGCGAGATTTAGCCTCATCGATAGTAAACATCCCATTAGAAGCACCCGGCTTCTGCAACATAGTAGGGACACCTTTAGTTAAATCATAATCAGAACCAAGATAAACCATTCCATCATTAACAGAAGGCTGACCAAAAACACCACTAAGCCCCATAGCACCAGCCAACTGTTGAGCCTCAAGAGAGTTCTGGTAATTACCTGTACCCGGACTCGGCTGCATTAAACTCATTGTCCAACTCCTTGTTCACTAGCCAACTGTTGCAAATAAAGATTACCCGGTGCTTGTGGATTACTATCTCCACTTAAGTATAGGCTATCAATCTCCGCCCATCGCTCATCCTGAGTACGCCACTTAGTACGCATAGCATCCCAGCCAATCTTCCATTGCAAATTACTATCATGCTCAATACTGTGCCCAGACTGCTCAAGAACAGTAAGAAGATTACGCCTCATAGTTACATACTCATCCATAATCCCCAACAAACCCTCTTTATTATCCCCAATAAGAAGATTACGGAAATCATCATTGCTAACAGCAGACTCAAGAACACGAACCGCTGACTGAGTTTTAGAACCACCACGATCCTGAAAATCAACAATCCACCCAGCATAATCAGGATTAGCCATCATGTTAGCCACCAAACGTTCCTTAGCAGCCTTATAAGGAGCAGCAGCCTTTAACTCGTAAGAAGTTAAACCAGCCGACCGCAACTGACCATCCAACTGATCAATCGCTTTACGATACACAGTCCAACCGACAAGTTTCTGACGCTCAGCGTTAGCCTCCTGAGGAGACTGAACCTCACGCCACTCACGGTTAGTACCCGGAATAACCCCAGTCTTCTGCCAGTTATAAGCACCCTGATCATATTCTTCAGCAGGACGCCGATTATTAACAAGAATACCAAGAACCCCAAGATCCTTCTCACCAACATTAGGAGCAACCTCACGAATCAAAGGCTCCAAAGTTTTACTATCAGAAACAGTCTGTGGATTAGGATTACCGCCACCAACATTCTTAGTAACCTTAGTAAGAGCCGCTTCCATACCCCAATCACCAAACATTCTATCCATTTCCATGTTTGCTGTTAAAGGATTAGCCTGCTGCAACTGCTTATAAACTTCTTGCAAAGCAGCCTGAGGAGTCTGAATCTGAGGACGAGTCAAAATAGGGAATGGAGTAAGAAGAGTAGGAACACCCTGATTACCCAACAAACTAAACCAGAACGAGTTAGTTACACGCTTATTAATCTCTTCAGGAGAAGGAGCCTCATCACGCTCACCAGCCCTCCAACGCATATTCTGTGTATGCATATGCAGCGCATACTGATACCCATACTGTTCAGACAATTCATCACGAGATTGAAAAAACTTTTGCCCATGAGCAGGAATTAATTTATCCCAAGAAAATAATTTAGTTGAAGCACCTTGCCCTTCACCAAAAATATAATCTTTAAACAACCCATAAAACTCGTTACCATTCTCTTCACCAAAAATAGATTTAATAGCCTGCGGAGTTTCAACAGGAAAAGCATTAGCCTTCATTAACTCGCTAGCACTAACCTGCACCCACGGAGTAGGGCGCGGAACAATACCAAAACCAGTCTCAGGCATCCAAACATTCAAACCATCCTTAGGAATAGTCAGCATGTCTTTAGTATCTAAAATACCCCCAATAACAGGAAAATCAACATTATCTTGCAAACTCTTAGTCAACCAATCCATAGGCATTGGAAGAGTAAGATTTCCATTCTCATCTTCAATACCAAGACGATTAGGCATACGCCACAAATCAGCAATCATAGGAGCAAGCCACGGCTCCTTATACAACAACTTTCCAGTAACTGTTGCGCTGTTTTGAGTAGCACTAATAAATGGGAAAATCCATTCACCATACTTACCAAGATTAGTACGCCGCTCAATCGTGTACATCCACTCACGAGTATCTTTCAAAGCCTGCCTATGCGCTTGAATTTGAATTCTATTTAAATCCTCAGAAGAAATTTTAAACGAATCATGCGCTAAAGTGTTTCCTTGCTCAGCATTAGAAGCACTACGAGCCTTACCTTTACGCAACTTATCTGCTTGACCGCTATTAATTAAATGACGTTCAATAAGAATATTTCGAGCCGTTTTATACTGTGCGTTATAAAACCCACCACGAGTAACAGCATCTTCAGGCATACTACCCAAATATTTAAACATTTTGCTAGTAAACTTAGCCCAAATATTCATCACACTATCTTGACCCATTTGAACAATAGTTGCGCCTTGAATATATTTAAGATTCCCACGTTGATCTTTAGGAATCAAATCAAGCGCATCCTTAACCATTTCGGCAGTAACTTTATTTGTTTCCGAAACAGTACCCCGCAACTTTTCATTAGCGCGAGTTTCAAGAAGAGACAAAAATTCAGGCTGATGCTGCATCTGCCCACGAACCTGAAGAGATACCTCATCTAAATAAACACGAGCCTGATCCAAATCAGTAACAGTAACTCTTTGAATACCAGCCGCCGACCGTTCCATCTCGGCAAACTTCTTAACATTTGTACGCTGACTTACAGCAACCTTTTCTCCTACCTGAGCAGAACCAACGTAAGCATCAGGAACAGTTTTAGCAACACTTTCCATATTGCCTTGACCCATTTGACTCAACAAGCGGATAAGAAAATTATTTCCATCTTGCGTAGAAGTCATTTCTTCTAAAACCGCTTCACGATTCCATTTATTTTTAACAAGAGATCTAACAATCCAAGAAGAGGAGGCTTCTTCAATGGCACTAGCAACACCAGCGGTCCATTGTTCTAATATAGCCGGAGAATCAGGATCAAATTTAACAGCCGTATTAGGGCGAATAGTTACTTTCCTAAACAAAGAATTCCAAATATCTGCTTGCAAAGACAAAGTTTGTGTAACAGTATTATCAGCAGACATAAGACCACGGTTAATCTGATCATAAGGACCAGTAAAAGCATCATCATAATATCCACCATCAGGACCAATGGACTTACCGCTACCAATACGCTTCTCGCGCCCCGCCTGCGTACGATACATAGACATTGCTCTACTAGGACTGGTAGCAAGGCTTTCTCTATCCATTAAAAGTTTAGAGTTCGCAGCAGTAAGATCCGCTAACTTTTCTAAAGTTTTTGGTTCAAGAATATCCCGAATATTTTCTAAAGTAATATCTTTACCAGTATCAGTAATAGCGTCTATCCCAGCCTTACTACTTTTTATTTGTTCATCTAAATCAGCAAGATTCTTTTTACGCCACTTACCAAACGCAGTACCCTCAATAGCCTTATCAAACTTATCTATATTTGCCGCTACCGCTTCTCTAGCAGCAGTCAAACGATCAGCAGCAGCCTGAGCACCAACCAAATAATCAGCCTTAGTTACTTCCTGAATAGAATCCTTACCCCTCGTAATAATGTACGTAGTTTCAACAGCATCAGAATTTAAATTAGGGATCGCTGTTTGCCAATAATAATCTTCAACAGCAGCATCAGTAACTTCTTTAATATACGGTTGAAACTCAGACTCTGCAATAACCTTAGTAGCCTTTTGGCTCTGCTTGTTAACGCTTCTTCTAACAATTTGATTACGAATACCAAACGCAGTACCTTTAATAGGCCACGTTAATGGAGCAAGACTGGCTGAATAAGCCATAGCACGAACAGTACCTTCAAAAATATTACGTTGCGTATAAGACAAACGCATCAATGTTGCTGGACGCCACAAGTTATTAAACAAATCATATGCACCACCAACAGCATCAGCAGCACCAGCCATTTTAAGTTTAAGAGTTTCACCCTTATCTTTTGCGTATTCTCTTTTTAAAATAGTTTCAAGTTCATGCCAGTTCTGCATGTATGTTCCATTAGCAAGTTGCGAATCCAAATATCCTACAGTTTGAATTGTGCCATCATCAGGATCAACAAAGTATCCTCTTTTTCTAATAAGATCTAACTGAGCAGTACGTTTTTTATTAGCCTGATTCCAAACACCTTCTAAATCATCTGGCTTAAGACCATAAGCAGAAGCGTAATCGCTGGCAATGCGCCGTTCAATATCGTCAAGAACCTGCTTAGCATCTATATTTGGATTATTTAACGCAGCATAAAATTCAGAAAAATATTGTTGTCTACCATCTTTCCCACCAACAGTAACTGTTTCTGTTTTAACTCGAAGGGTTTCTTTACCAGAAGCATCCATAACTTTTTCTAAAACATTTTCGCCTTTAGCATTAACTACGTTTCGGGTAACTGTTACAGCATCACCAGTAAACAATTCGGTACTAAGGGCAGCAGTAAATTCACGTTCAGATCCAACAGTAGCCGTACCCTTTAAACCAATGTATCCATTAGGTGTTTCAGTACCCATCCAACGCCACACGCGAATGTTGCGTTGCAATCTATTTGTTCCTTCAAAACCAGATTTACTAAACCAACCATCAGACTCTCGTGTTACATCGCCAAACTCATTTTTTGTAGTAACTTTTTTTGGAAAAATACTTGTACCTTCAGCAGCATATTGATACCGCGCTGTACGTCTACGCTCACGCGAACCCATAACCATACGGCTGTAAGCATTATCGTATGCAGGAAGAAACGTTCTGCTTGTTGCAGCAGCATCAAACATATTAGTGTGCAACATTTGGTCATACACATCACCAGAGCGGAACAAAGATTCAATAATAGAATCTGCACGATCCTGACGATAAAAAGCACTTGTTGGGTCAAGAAAATCTATTTGTTTTCTACCAGTCGCAACTTCATGTAATTCAGTTAATTCATCTAAATTTTGTTGCAAAGTTCTAAGACGTTGATTTAACAATCCGCTGCTAGTTAAATCTTTAGCCGAAGGTTTTGCTATTTCTTTAATACCACGAATCTGCTCTTCAATAGTAGCGATGTTTTGTTTAGTGTTTTCAATTTCTTTAAGATAAGCATTACTTGCTTCTTTAACTTTTTGTGGCTCAGTAGCACCAGACTTAAACGCTGCTTCTTCACGGCGATACCTAAAAATAATATCTGCATAACCAGCATCTATTAAAGCAAGTTTTTGTGCAGCACCCGGAGTGCCAAGTGCAGATTGAAGAATTAAACCAGAAACTGCTGGACTATCTGACTTGTGAATAAGATCAGCAATAGTCGCTCTATCCGTCAATCCATCAAAACTAGGATCAAGTGAAATTTCTTCAACAGACATTTTTCGCCTGCCTTGATCATCAACTGTATGCCATTGATGAAACAATCTAGCCATTTTATTTTTGTAAGCAGGAATAGGATCTGCTGCATTATAAGTTACAGGTTCAACTAACTGTTCAGGGCGAAAACTTGGATCATTAGTAACACGATTAATAATTCCTTCAGGCATTTCTTGCCGAGCATTTCGCTCCTCACCAAGTTTAATTAATTGCTCAATACGAGCATTACCTTCCCCACCCATTTCTTCAATACCATCATCAATAAACGCTTTCATTGCTTGAGAGGTTTTAACAGAAGCAGGTTTACCAAGAAGACCAAGACGCAAAACTTTAGTACCAACACCAAGACCAATAAGAGGATCAGCAAACATTAAACCAGCATCAGTAATGCCAGACATCCATTGTTCAAAACCAGAAGAAAATGCTTTCTCTCGCTGTTCCGTATCCATAATGTTGAAACCGTCTTTTTGCAAAGGACTTGTTTCTGCTGCAAGAGCAGCAAGAATAAACGGTGCAGTTGCAGGGTTCATTAACAAC
>Ga0208303_1000864_pt1 | contig 12338 bp, 8 predicted proteins | sample CB_VirMetaG_2_FD_184537 | JGI IMG/M metagenome (GOLD analysis project Ga0208303, IMG submission 184537) | Freshwater to marine saline gradient viral communities from Chesapeake Bay - CB_1504_2 Viral MetaG (SPAdes) (version 4) | ecosystem: Environmental > Aquatic > Marine > Coastal | place: USA... | reverse complement strand
CTAGTTGCGGCATCCTCTTGACCAGCAACTATAAAACTACCAGCAGCATTCAATCTTACCCAACATTCTATTGTGAAATCACCAGTTCCTAAATCCCATTCAAGTGAATCAGGAGTTGTTAAATAATCTCCAGTTCCATCAAATAAACCTGATGCATCACCAAATTTAAATTGAGCTGTATCTATTTGTGCATCACCAAAAGCAGTTACTGTTTTTGGAAAGTAAGTAGATGTATCACCATCAATAAAGTTTTGTGAACTATCGGGTCCATCCATATGTAATAATAAACTTGTATTTGCATCAACTGTATAAGCAGCAGTTTCAGGTGTAAAGTTTGCCGTATGTCTTACTATATCATTAGAGAATCTAAATTCATCTATATGACCCTCTAATGGGAAACCTATGAATACAATTCCATTTCCACCAATGTATAATGGTGACGCTTTAGGGGTTAATGCAGTACTAAGTGAACCAGATAATACATTTATTGTTTTTTCAACCCCATCAATGAATATTCTCCAAGTATTATCAGTTGACCTAGATAATTCTAAATGATACCAAGTATCAGGAGTAAATGTAAGACCTGGTACATTCCAATTTAATATAAGACTGCCACTATTATAACCAGCCCATTCTAAAACTGCTGGGCTTTGATTTAATCCTAATCCCCAACAATTGTTATTTGCATCCCCTTGTCCAAATAGCAATCCATTTGCTCCAGCTGGCACTCTAAACCAGAAATCAATTGTTGCGTCACCAGACCAATCCCATTCATCACTATCTGGTATTGTTAACCAATCTCCAGTTCCATCAAATAAACCTGATGCATCACCAAATTTAGATTGAGCTGTATCCATTTGTGCGTCACCTACAGCAGTTACTGTTTTTGGAGTATATGCTATGCTTGTTGTAGCAGTTAATACATTACTAAATGCACTATCATCAATTGGGTTACTAGCAAGAGCTTTAACTCTAAAGTTATAAGTTGCAGATTCAGTTAAACCAGTTACAGTTGCTGGTGATACGTTGGCTGATGTTCCAGTCCAAATTGTATCTCCAGTTAATTTATATTCATGTGTATATCCAGTAGCACCATCAATACTATCCCAACTATTTGTAATACTTGTAGTAGTTGCACTAACATTTACCAATACTGGTGTATCTAAAACAGTTGGTTGATTAAATGGATATTGATTACCTGAACCTGAATCATATAATTGAATTATTTCATTGTCGGTTAATTTTCTACCCCATATACCAATTTCATCAAGTGTTCCTTGTGGTGTATTACCAGCATTAGATGAAAAGTAATTACCTATTGTTATTGGGTAAATGAACGTATTAGGTGTGAATGGTGTACCAACACCTTTAGCAACCCCATTAACATAAAAACTAATTGAATCCGCTGCATCATCATGAACATAAGCGATATGATACCAAACTCCAGTTGTTAATCCAGCACCAGTACTCTCAAAAATAGGACTACTACCTTGAGCATACGCTGTTAACTCATCGCCAGCACCAAGACTACCAACACATAAACTAAAATTAGCATTAGCACTACCTCTTGATGGGATTACTGATGAAACTATTCCATCAACATATGATAACCCTGTTAAATTAACCCAAGCTGATACTGTAAAATCACCAGTTAATCCACTAACAGCAGATGTAGTTTGAATATAATCATCCTCTGCTACAGTAAATTGGTAACCAGTATTTATTTTACCAGTTACATTTGGAGTTGCACCACTATTAAATGCATCATAAGTTCCAGTTGCATCTAAAACAGTTCCAGTAGTTTCATCTAATTTATAATAAGCGATAACACCATTTAATATTGATGAAACAGTTGTAGCTGTTATTATATTACTAAATGGACTATCATTAGCTGAATTACTAGCAAGAGCTTTAACTCTAAAATTATATGTTTCACCAGTAGTTAATCCACTTACAGTTGCTGGACTTGTATTATCAGTCGTTGCTGTCCAAGCTGTATCGGATGATAACTTATATTCATGGGTATAACCAGTTGCTTGAGTAATTGAATCCCAAGTATTAATAACTACTGTGTTTGATGTAAACTCATTTACTAATACTGGTGTATCTAAAGTAGTTAGTGTTGTTGCTGATAATATTGAACTACCACCACTATATCCATAATCATTGAATACTTTAACATCAATATCATAGAATGTATCAATCGTCAAACCAGAAAATGTATATTCTAATGGGTTACCAATATTAATTGTACTAGCACTTACTCCATCAATATATGTAACATAATTTGTTAATGAAATACCACTTACAGCTGTTGCCGCTGACCAACTAATTTCAATTGTTGATATTGTTGCATTAACAAGTGTGATTGGGTCATTGAATATTGGTGTTTCAGCAGCTGATGTTGTTCCAGTTATAGTTGAACTTTGTCCACTTAAAGAGTCCTCACTAACTGCTACTGCAAATATTTCATATGCTGTACTATTATTTAATCCAGTAAATTGATATTCTAAAGTTTCACCAGAAAGTACACTACCATCAAAAGAACCATCAAAATAAATATCATATCTATTTACAAGACTACTACCAGATGTCGCAGCACTCCAATCAACTAATATATTTTGACTATCAGCACTAACCACAGTAATTGGGTCATTGAATGTTGGTGGAGCTGTAAAGAATGGGTATTGTAATGCAGCACCACTATTATATAAATCAGAAACCTCAGTTGGATTTAATTGTTTAGTCCAAGTACCTATTTCATCTAAATATCCATCAAATCCATTTTGGCCAATAGAACCAGAATCACCACCACCAGCAAAGTACATTTCAGAACCACCACCAGTAAAAGTATCAAATTCATTACCACTATTTGTTGGTGTTGTCTCAACTCCATTATGATAAAATTTAAATCCACTTGATAATCCACTACCATCATAAGTAATTGTAACCATATGCCAGTTATTAACTGATACAGTCATACCTAAATCAGAGAAATAAATTCTATTATTTGTGTTAGTAACATCACCCATCCAGAATCTAGTTTCACCTAGTGGCCAAAGTTCTAATCTATAATTAGGCCATCCATTTACTAATCCAACACCATCACCATCATCAACAATACTTGTAGGTCGCACCCATTGGTTAATTGAAAATGGAGTGATTTTACTAATCCAAGTTCCACCTTTTGCCCAAATTTCAGCAGTTGTTTGTGTAGTTCTTACCCAACCAGTATTTATTTTAGCAGTTGCGGTTCTACTACTATTTTGTACACCAGCATCATATGCAGCAACACCAGTTGCGTTATCACTAAGCATATTACCAGTTCCACTTGTAGTTAAATCATCTAATTTATAATAAGCAAATATATTATTTAATAAACTTGTTATAGCTGGTTTAGTAACTAAAGTATTACTCCAATCACTAAAATTATTAGGTGGGTTATCACCTAAAGCTCTAACTCTAAATTCATAATCTTGACCCTCAATTAAACCAAATTGGGTTGATGGTGATGTTTGAGTTGTCGCAGCACTCCAAGTTGTATCACCACTAACTCTATATTGATAAGTATATCCAGTTGCACCAACAACATCAGTCCAAACATTCGTGATACTTGTTTGAGTTACACTTAGATTTGTAAGAGTTGGTGTACCAAAACCTAAAGTTGTTGTTGAAACAACATTACTAGGTTCACTAAGAGTACATAAGAAATATCCAGCTCTAGTTGTATATAATCTAATATCATAATCTGTGTTAAGAGTTAAACCATTTATCTGATGTGGGCTTGCAATTTCCTCTACAAAACCAGGCCAAGCATCACCAGATTCTCTAATTTCAAAATGATATGTAATGTCACCAATACCAATATTTACTGGGTCCCATTGAATAGTTATTGAATTCGTTGCTGGTGAACCTGATAAAGTTGAAACTGAGTCACATTGAGGACAAGCATTAAGAGTTATACTTATATCTGATTTACCACCAGTATCATATACACTAGCGTCTATTTCATATGGTAAAGTAGCATTTAAAGTTAATCCAGTAAAAGTATATTCTAATGGGTCAGCAGCTGGAATAGTTGATTCTAATATACCATCTAAAAATACCTCATAATAATCAATAGGGAACGCTCCAATTGTAGCTGCTGACCATTTAATTGGAATAATCGTACTAGTTCTAGCATCGCTATCTGGATTAAATGTTATTGGGTTTGTAAACTCAGGTTTTATATCTGTTGTAGAGAAATAAACTTTATCACTAAAATCAGAAAGACCAAAATTATCAAACACCCCTACTTGAATTTCATATTCAGTTGCAAGGTTTAAATTACTTAATGTAAATTGTAATGGGTCACCAACATTAACTCTACCTTTATATGAACCATTAAGATAAACATTGTAATGACTTAATGGGTATCTACCAACAATAGCTGGTTCCCAAGTAATAAATATAAATGAACCACCTGAATTACCTGACATAACTGGGTTTACAAACGTTGGGTTTGTAGGAGCAAGCATTGTAACCTCATATGGATTACAGAAATCAGAACGTAAACCTGTATCATCAACCGCTTGAACTGTCCAAGCATTTGTTGCCGCTGGAACTAATCCAGTTAAATCTAAAGTTAAAATGTTAGGGTCTGGTTGAGTAGCAAAGTATTGACCATTTCTAAATATTTCATATCTAGCTACAGTATTAGTTTCACTCGTACTTTGGCCCCAACCTAAAGTAAATGATGTCGATGTTATTGTTGTTGCTGTCAAATCACATGGTGTTGTTGGAACCGCATTAGGTTCAATAAATAATTCACAGAATTCTGGGTCAATGAAATCTGTTGGTGTGCTTGCATTTAAAGTTTCATAATCTCTTAAATATCTAATCAATTCTAAATCTACACTACCATCTAATGAATTATATGTGTATTTATTTATGCTATAAAATGCATCTCCTATCTCAACAGTCTTATATAAATCTAAAATGTTTAATTGAACTGGAGTTAACTTTAATTTAAATTCTGATATTCTTGATGTTGGGTTAATAAATAATTGCATATACCCCTCGTAAACAGTCTCAAATAAAGTACTAGTTCCACTTACTGGAACCTCTCCTGTTGAATAATCAATCTCTACACCATAATTTAAAGTTTTAGTTTGATTATTGCTATAACAATTGAAAATACGATGACCAGTTGTAGCAATTGTAGTTTCACCATCTTTTGTAACTGTAATCCTACCTTGAAAATCTCCACCGTTATATAATTGTAAATAAGCTGCATCATAAATACCAGTTAATCCATTTATATAACCACTACCATCAACTCCAGTACCAATATTTGTAACAGCTTGACCAATTAAATAAGTTTCACCACTCAAGGTTGAATGGGTTCTTTTATTCCACATCATATTCTCAAACTTAAGTTTGATATCATAATCGTCACCAGTTCCTAATTCACCTAAAACAAGTTTAGCATCACCATATCCAATACCTCTAAATTCTTTTAATGATTTATTATTAATCGCTTTAGGGTTTGCGTATGTAATGTTTAGAGTTTTTGGTATTTCTGGGATAATTACTTTATGACTTATAATCTCAGTTTGGTCAGTTAAATTTATATTGTTATTTAAATAACTACCTCTATTTTCATTTGTTAAATCTCTCCATTCATCATATGGTTCTAACCAATATTTATCTCTATTAAGCTTATCAGGCCATAAAACACAATTGTATAAAGTTGCAAAATCCTTTACGAAATCAATTAGTTTCATATTAGGCATCTTATAATCAATTCTATTGATTAATGGTTGAGTACTTAACCCAAGATTATTAGAACCTCTAAATCCATTTTGTGGGCCATTTAATCCCGTTTGTCCACCACCGAATACTAATTCTAATGTGAAATCCCAAGTGAATTGAATAGGAGTATCATTATCTGATTTGATTACAGCAATAAAACGTCTATACCATAAAAAAACATCATAGTTAGTTATGTAATCAACTGTACCAGTATAAGCTCCTGTAAGCCCAGCTATTTGATAAACTGGCGGTGTATTATATTCATTAGAATATCTTTTTAATTCAAATATTTGAATTGTATAAGGGTCTGAATTACTTGGTTGAACATCAAATGTCATCCTAAATAACTCTGGATAGTAAAATGGTCTAACACTCCATTGACCAGTAGCCTCGTCATAGATTACTAAATCACTATTTTTATAAGTTAATGGTGGAGTAAAATCCATTAAAAGTGACCAATCTGGTACAGATGTACTAGTGGTTGGTAATACATTATCTGGCGGCTTATTACCACACCACAAATATAATCTATCGTAGTTTATATTCTCATTAAAATCTGGATTAGGACTTGGTGCTGGATAACTAGTGGCTAAATAATCAATTACATTAGTTTGAGTAAAGTTAATCTCAAATGGGTAATCATTATTGATAGCTCTAAATATTGCATCTACACGAATCGATGGTCTAAATTCCTCTGATGGTATTCCATTATAAATTCTTTCTGGTTTCCAATCAGTTTCATTATTTGTCATCAATGAATATCTAATATCAGGTTCACCATCCTCATCATAAATAAACAATCCTGTTGTTAATCCAGAAACAACAGTAGCTGGGTCATTTGGATGGTCATATTGTGTTAGATTTAAATCTGATAATCTAGCATCACCAAATATTTCTTTTAGATTTAATAGAGTTGACGTAAAGGCCACAACATGGCCATGCATTTTATTATCTTTATATATACATTTATTATAAGTTATGAAACCACCTATAGCTTGAACACCATCGATATCTAAATAAGCTGGTTGTTTAATTCTATAATCAACCCTATTTGGATATTCAATAATTTCTGGGTCAGCAAATCTAGCCAACAATAAGTTATTTTGTGAACTTGCTGGTATAGTAAACTCATTAGTAAAATCACCAAATGGTTTAGTTACATCCCTGAAATCTTTTAATTTAACTCCAAGTTTAATTGCCTCATCTGCGTATAAGTCGGCTTGTTCGCCATTTATATATAAATCTAATGCCATTTGTATTTTAAGTTATTGGTATTACTGGTGCACCTACTTTTGCTTTGAAATTATAGTTAATCATTTTATTTGTTCTTGAATCTTGAATATCAATATCATTTTCATCGATTACAAGAGCTATAGGGTCTGTTCCATCACCTTTGTATAATACAACATCCCTTGATAACATTAAACCCTCTATAACGTCCTCAAATCCTTTTTCAACCCACCCAGTGTTAAACTCATATTCATAATTACCATTAATCCCATAAGCTTGTTCAACTCCATCAGTAAATCTTGAAAAAGAATCTCTTTTTGTTTTTAACATAGTTTTTTTATTTCCAGATACATCTATAAATTCCCAAGCACCATATTTATTTATAAAACCAATTGTATGTTTCTCATCATATGGACATACGAATTCGTACTCCACTCTCCATAATTCGTTATTACCAACATCTCTACCGATAATTGTTAAATTATTATTTGTTTCATCTACATTTAAATTAGGGTGTATCACTGGGAAAACTATTAGACTAGAACCAGAACTACCTCTACTAGTAACTTGGTTTTGACCATCATCCAATAACCAAATAATATTATTTGTAGTCTCTGCTCTAGCTTGAATATATTGTGGAGAATCTCTGAATATAAATTTTTTAGCGTTGAGATTAGAAACAGCTACTACGGTATCCGCAAATGGAACCCAACCATCATAAGCTCTATATTGTCCAAATGGAACTGAATCGTAACCATCGGCCATTAAATTAAGACCTACATATTCACCCTCTGCTATTGAATCAATGGTTGTTGGTGTTGTTAATACTGGTATATGATTAAAATAATCCTCAGCCAAAGCCGAAACATTTAACCTAAGAGGTTTATTAAGTCCAACAGTTGGGCTACGTTTAATTACTAATAAGTTAATTTGTTCAGAACCAATACCAATTGGTACAAAGATAGTAATCCACCAATTGAATTCATCATCAAATTGGTCATTATAAAAAGGTTTTCTAGCTGCTATAATTTGTAATGCCATAATTTATTCGTTTTTAAGTATCTCTTTTATTATTTGCTCTCCAGCATCATCAGCTAATTGTTCACCATATGTATTGATATTTTGGTCAACAGCATCAGTTAAATAGAAATTACCTTTCATTTTACGTGTACCACTATCTACATAGTTAGCATAATCCTCAGCACTTATAGTTGTTTTAGTTTTATCTACTTTATAAGTAAAAGACCTATTCAATTTACCACTTGAGTTTTTATTCTTTTTTCTTTGCTTAAGTAATTTCCTAGCATCAATAATAATGCTTTGTGATAATAGGGTTAATATTTTATCTAAATCTAAATTCATTATCCACAATCTACTAATCCTGTTGGAACCTGTAATGAAATATTTAAACCAATTCCATATAACCTATTTTTCAATTGGTCATATATTACGGTTCCTACTGGTCCAGTTGTTATTCTGATTTGGTTATTGAATAAAGTTCCTTGATTACAAGCCGATACAAATTGTGTAGCTAATTCATTCATGTTATCCAATACATCTAACTTATCATCAATATTTTCATAAAACGTATCTAACATTTGAATGCTATAGTTGAAAGTTGTGTAACCATCTGAATAGGTGTTAGTATTATATATGATGTGTACCAATGGAAAGTTGGTAATGGTTGATAAGTCTATCTCACTAGCATCACCTTTGGTTACCTCATTAACTCTATCGTCACCGATAAACCAATCAGATATTAGGTTTGTTATTGTTTTATACTGTCCCATAATTTATTAAGTTCTATTTTTATTTCTTATTTTCTTTGCTCTTTGTTCCTCAACATATGATAAATCTTTTTTAAAGGCTAACGCTGTTAAGAATTCATATACATTCATCTTTACTACCCTTTCAATGTCAAGGACGTTTTGTCCAGCAATTGAGTAAAAGCTTTGATACCATCCCCAATTTGCATTGAATTGGCTTTCAGCGTCATATTTAGCTTTGGATTGTTCTCCACCTGTTTCCCCATATAAAGTAGGAAAGCTTTTTGTAATTTTATGAATGAATTGGCTAAAAAAAAAGCTGCTTGTAAAGCTTTTATTGCTGGCATTTGTTTCATTAGCTCTCCATATTCCTCAGTTCCATTATATTCAGATATCTCATATTGTTTGAGACTTACTAAAGGATTGTACCTTTCTTTTATAATCGGTCTATATAAAACTGCCATAGCTTTATGCATTTTGTCCCACCCGTTGAAATAACTTGTAAGGTCGGCATATTCACCAGCCATCATCCCATCCAAATCATTTATGAATCCGAATTTTGTTTTACCTATTTTAAATGTTGGTTTGAAATCTTTGCTGTCCTCATCAATATTTTTAAGTAACTTAACAATATCAAGTGATATTTTATCAACTTGTTTTGCTTTGAATCCTAATCTAACTAAATCAAATGGTACATTACAAAAGATTGCAACTATTTTCATCTTTAAGAATTCATTTAATACCAATTCAGATTCTTTTAATCCCTCGATTAATTTTAAATATTGTTGATACTGGCCCAACGTAATATCATCAATCTCAGTTGGGATATTTAATTCTATTTTTCTATTCATAACTCTAATAATATTTTATGCACGTTACTCCAATAATCTAACATTTGTGATGTGCCTTTAACTACTTGTAATTTAATTATATTCTCACACTCTATAAGTGCCATATCTTTTGCTATCTTTGATACTGCATGATTGTTATCGAAATCTAAATATTTACATTCTGTGAAATAGTAAACGAAATCATCAACCAACTTTATAGCTTGTAAGCTTTCAATCACCAATTCATTATTTCTAATATCCATTTTTTCCATAGTTATATTATACAATAGTTAGCTTTTTTCTGACGAACCTCGTACCAAGCTCTCATCATCATTGAATCAGAATAATCTGGTGAACGTCCCAAGAACTTTTTAACTTGGTCTTTTGGTAGTATTTGTAGCTTACCATCACTATCAACCTTATAACTTTTAATCTGTTCTAATTCACTTATAATGGTTTCCTTATTCTCGCTTGAAAGTATTTTCATATCACCATCACTTATTAATCTAGCTAATTTATAATAGCATTGTGTTTTTAAGTTCTGATAATTTTGTGCATATAATGCTTTTGAATTATTTATAAATGATTTACATTTAATATGGTCAGGTACTGAACCACCAACTCCATCAGCATCAGCTATAACATTTGTTAATAAGATTCTATATTCCTTAATCAATTCCCTTATCCTACCCTCTAACACATCCAGAGTGCTCTTATTTATCGTTACTGTTTTTATAAGGGTTAGACCTTGCCAAATCATTATAACGCTCTTATCCTTTCCTAAACGAGCCACATCAATTGTCATATACATCTTACCTGATGGTTTGAATGTACTATCAACATTCCATAAGTCAAGCATATCATCATAATGAATCAATGCATTCTCATCATCATCATATTCGAAATTACCATAGATAAGACGTTGAATAGTTATTTCATCTGAGTTATCTAATATACCTTTGATATATTCATCAACATCTGGTGCTGGATTATCTTTGGGTAATGCTGGTATAAATGAATAATGTGCTGGCAACGCATCATCGACAAATGGTTTATAGTATCGATTATAAACGTGATTCTTTGATGGGTTGAAAGTTTCTAAGAACTTTGCTTTTAATTTATATTTATTATTATTCTGTCTACCACATCTTGTAAATAAGATATTCAATGCTGATAATTCTGTTTCAGCTGATTCATCCACAGCACAACCAGTTAATTCAAATCCACCAAATCTTTGATATAAGGGGTCTGATGGTTGATAGGCTGTATCGATAAGAAATATTACTGAACCATTCCAGAATGTTATTGTATTTAGTTGTTGGTTGTAGTTGTAGTGGTCTGTTGTTATGTTACATTGTTTCATTACTTTAAATAATGTAAGTAATGTTGTACGCTTAAGATTGGTTAAAGCTTTACGGCCAAGGCCCCATGAGGTTTCTGGATATGCCACACACATTGTAATAAGCCAATAACATAATAACCAAGACTTACCTGAATAAGCGGAGCCACCATAACCTATGTGAGTAGTTATGTTGTCCATTAATTTTAACCACGCTTGATATTGTTTTGTACTTGGTTTAAATTCTATTTCAATCGGTTTGCTCATCTGGTTTAATGATGTTGATTGGAGCTACTGTTATTTCTCCTGAGACATCAGCTTTAACATCTAAGGTACTATTGTAGCCTCTGGTCTTTGCTTTTGATTTTAAATAGAATATAACTGCTGATGGAATCTCATTCTCAATCATGTTGAATAGTTTACTTTCAACGTTATCAATTTCACTTTCAATTATCTCATCAACCTTAGCTTTAAACTCTGGGTCCTTTTCTAACCATTCATAATAAGTTGTACGACCAACCTTTGCGGATTGACATGCGGTAGTCACCAAACCCTTATGTTTTTTAAGTGCTCGTAGTATTTTTAACTTATTACTGTCCGTTCTGTTCGCCATATTTATTTTAAAAAAGGGAGATTTCGCTCTCCCTTGTAGCGTTAACATTTCTAATCCTAGATTAGGCAGCTAATTCGTACTCAAACTTTTCAGTTATCGTTAATCAGTTCCTACGTCATACCCTATTCCATAATAATCAATTCCAGTTAAGCCCATATTGTATTTGTAATGTTGTGGACCTATTGAGATTCGAACTCAAGTCTTACTATTATAGTTATGCTTTCAAACAGAACGTCTTACTAATAGTTAGCCCCATTTCTTTAACAAATCATTCATCTTAGCCTTGGCAATCAGATAGTTTGTTTGAGCTTTCTTGATTTTAGCGTCTCTATAATGTAAATGTAGATTATTTAACCACTCTTGACGTTTATCACATCCACAGTCGTTATTATGGAACCATTTTATCATAAATTTAGGTAAAATGAACTCAATATAAGCTTTTATTCTATTTCCTAATAGTGTATGGTCAATTTCAATTGGTTCTAAATCAAAATCGTTATTCTTATTCTTATTCAATTCAAAATATCGATTTTCTCTATCTACTTTATTTTTCATTTACTTTAGAAATTATACTTTCTCTTATTCTAGCTAATCTACGTTTGAAACAAGATGTGCACGCTGTACGTCTTAATCTTTCTCCGAAGGTATTAAAGTAATATAGATTCATTGCATCTTGCATTTGAGTTGTTACTCTGAATGGTTTAGCTATGAATGTATCATATGCCTCTATTACGCAATTACAGCTTACTAGTTTCATTATTTCATCT
>Ga0208303_1000862_pt1 | contig 12345 bp, 8 predicted proteins | sample CB_VirMetaG_2_FD_184537 | JGI IMG/M metagenome (GOLD analysis project Ga0208303, IMG submission 184537) | Freshwater to marine saline gradient viral communities from Chesapeake Bay - CB_1504_2 Viral MetaG (SPAdes) (version 4) | ecosystem: Environmental > Aquatic > Marine > Coastal | place: USA... | reverse complement strand
CTATAACAGGGTTTTCTTATGACACTTTTTCCGGATCTAATAGACCGTCAACCCCTATAGGCTGGGTAATTGATTCTAACAACCCCGTTACTGTTTTAATACCAAAAGTAGACATTAATTCTTCGTACTTAGAGTACATGCAAAACAATAATTCTGTAGGCATTGTGTTTACAGCTTCTGGAACAGGGTTCACTCACGCGATACCTCCATTAGCAGCAGGTATAAATCCTTTAGATTTACCTAGTGTTGTAGGTTACAATTTTATTAATCAAACAGACTATAGTCCATCCATAGAGGTCACTGCTATTGATTACGTATTAAATACTATTACATTTAACACGTCTATAAGCGTGCTGACCGGGCAAACGGAAAGAATAGGTAATACTAAGAGCAATAATGTTGATTTTGATTTAAACATATCAAGATTAGGAGATGGCGTTACGATTTCAGGGATTAATTACATAGATAATTTTGGTTTTGCAAATAATAATTTTATATTTTCTGTTGACGATTTAGTTGAAGAAGTTTCTTTACCTTCTGTTGTTACAGTTGGGGTTTCAAATGAAACAGGAACAACTGCTGATAGTGGAGGTGAAACAATTACTGATGGAAATGGAAATATATCTTTAAAAGGTATACAGTGGAGTTCTTTAGCTGATTTTTCTGTAATTGATGGTACAACAACAGATGGAACGGGAACAGCTGATTATGTTAGTAATATTACTGGATTAACCGCCGGCAATACTTACTATGTTAGAGCTTATGTTGTAAACGAAGCAGGTGTTGCTTATGGTCAAGTAATACAATTTGTATCTTCTATATCTTTTCCTTGCGGGGCAAACATACCTTCTGGAGGACCAGATATTACAGATATTAATGTAAATCTAGACAGCGCGGGGGGTCTTTTAGCTTTTGCTTTGAATGCTCAAGGGGTTCCAGATAAAATGGAAATTATACATGGATCAGCTACCGGGACTAAAGTAGCTACAACTAGTGTTTCTGCGAACGGCAACTCAGGACCATTTGATAACATTTATGGAACAGAACCTAACAACACTATACCTACTGAAGTGCAGGCTGCAGCTAACGCTCAATTTATAGGTACAGATATTCAAAACCCTTGGACCGTTACAAGACAAACGGAATTTCAAACTGCTACAGGTTTTTCAGTGCCTAATATGACTATAGGGGCAGTTACATACCAGCAAATAGTTTGGTGGCAGTACACGGCTGCAGACTATCAAACAAACCCTATTGCTACTGTTAGAATTACAGGCGCGCTAAATACGGGATGGGATGCTATTAGATTATGTTGCCCTGATGGAAATTGCATAGTATAATAATATAAAAAATAAAATATGGATTTAATAACGTTTTCTTTTCCAGAACCTATACAAGTTTCTGTACAGATTGGAGACACCGCTTACTTTACAAACGATGTAAACGGTGTTGTTCTTAATCTTATAGGTAATATAACAGCAATAGATAAAGCTACTAATAGCTTAACATGCGAAATAGCCCCTACAGCAGTTAGACCTACTACTTCTAGTTTTATTCTTTTTAGTAAAACCAATGAAGCTAATATAAGTTCTTTAACTGGATATTATTTGTATTCACAATTTAGAAATAATTCTACAGAATACGCGGAGCTTTTCTCTATTGGATCAGAAGTCTTTGAGAGCAGCAAATAACACGTAATAATAAAACTATAAAAATCAATTAAATGATAGGAGCAATAACAGGAGCTATAGGCGGATTAACGAGTATAGCATCCGGAATTATAGGTAGTGGCAAAAGAAAAAGAGAACAAAGAGCCGCTAACCAAGAGTTAAGCCAAAGAAGAGCCGCCTACGAAAATTTAGATACGTCTAATGTTTATTCAGGTATGCAAAATACTATGGAGGATTTAACTGTTAATCAACAAGCAGCGAATTTCCAAGCTCAGCAGCAGCAACAAGGTATGTCTAATATAATGAATAGCATGCAGGGAGCAGCTGGTGGTTCTGGTATTGCAGCGTTAGCACAATCTATGGCTAATCAACAAAATCAAAACTTACAAATAGCATCGGCTGATATAGGTAGACAAGAACAAGCTAATCAAATGGCAGAAAGAAGAGAAGCCGGTAAATTAGATTTATACGAAAGAAAAGGTGAGTTAATATCTAGAGACGCGGAACAAGAAAAAACAGAAACTTTATTAGGTATGTCCCAGCAAAGATCAGCTGCAGCAAATCAAGCAAGACAACAAGCTACAAGCTCTATAATGGGCGGCGTAGGAAAATTAGCAGGTATTGGTGCTCAAGGTCAATTTGGAGGAAGCAAAGACGGCTTTATGGCTAACCTAGGTATGCCTCAATATCAAAATATATTAAAATATGATTAATAGACAATTAATTGCAGCAGAAAGAGCTAACAGAGCTTCTCAAGGTTTTGTAGATCAAGGTAACGTTGTACAACAAGGTATGCTTGAATCTGTAAATCTTATAAGACAAGATGTTGCCAGGCAGACGGCTAAGAAAAACGCAGCGAACCAAAAGGTAGCATCGTATATAAATCAATTAAATTCAGACGTTGATTTAACAAGTCTAACAGAAACTCAACAACAAAGCGTTAATAATTTCCTAGTTAATGGCCGTAATGAGTATGCTGATATAGCTGTACGATTATCAAAGATGGATGATCCGTCTAGCCCACAATACATGGAAGATAAAAACAGACTTAATTCTATAAGTAGATCATTCCAAAATTTATCTAGTCAAGTAAAGAATTATAAGAACGATAAAATATCTTATTTAAAGGACTTTGACGAGAGTTTACTATCTGATGGTAACAAAGCAGATACTGTTGAGAATGCGGCTTCCGTATACACAAATGAGGCTGATTTTGCTGTTAATCAAAGTGGAGGTTTGATGATATGGGATAACAACAATGAAGATTACAAAGGGTATGGTGAAATAGAAAAACCATTCTTAAAAGATTTCCAATCTGCTGATAAAATATTATCAATGAATGAGGGTATCTATAAAAGAGGTCAAGAATTAACTGGAGCTAATGAAACTCTCACCCGTCAAAAATTAAAACAAATGGTAAATAAAGGCGGTAGAGATACTTTATTGTCTTTAGCATCTGATGATTTCATGATGGAAGGCGGTTTGGGGTTACAAGATCCAGCTTTGTTTGAACCTGGCAACGAAGCAGCTTTAAGCAACGCAGTTGTAGATGGTTATATGAATGTTTTAAAGGACAGTGCAAAGCAAGGGGCAGAAAAAATAAACCCAGGCAATAATCCTAAAAACAAACCTAAGTATTATTCAGAGGTTAGGGGTGATAATATTGTATATTTTACCAACAATCCAAATGACGAACCTATAGTTAAGCCTTACAGAGTATCAAGTACTACACCGTCCGCTCAAAAGGCTGACCCTATTTTAGCAGCAGCTAGAAAATTTGTAATAGGAGATTCAAAAGAGCCTCTAACCGAAGGTCAAAAAGCTCAGATACTTAAAAAATACAAAGAATTAAAAAATCTTAACGATTAAAAATAAAATTTTATAAAGCATGCCTAAATATAAACTAGAAAACGGACAAATAGTAGATACTACTAATTACTCTGAAACAAGCCTAGAATACTTTATTCTTGAGAATCCAGGTGCCTCTGTTATTGAGGATTTTCAGGAAGACTCTGCGAATGTAATAAATCCAAGCACAGAGTCAAAGAATACGGGTTTAAATGCGGAAAATGGTTCTTCGGTATACGGAGAATATTTAGATGAAGAAGGAAATTTAGGTTTTAAAGAAAAACCTTATGAAACGCAGGTTGAAGAATATAAAAATTCTTATGAAGATTTAGTGAATGCTACCGGAGCTTTTAAAGGTTTAGAAAACACTTCTATATCTGAAAGAAAAAAATATGCAAATCAATGGTTAAATCCTCCTAAGCTTACTAAAAAGGTGTACAATAGAAGCTCAGACGCTTACGAATTAAAAGCTACTGATGATGCTAAAGAATTATTTAGTAAAAACATTCCTTCTAATTTTAGTGATTTCGACAACGTAAAAGAGTTTGATACTGCTCTTCAGGCTGGTATAGTTAATACAATAAGCGATAATCCTATTATTAAAAACGAAATTTCTAGGTCTTTAGAGACTTCTAAACCTGTTTTAGATGCGCTAGTATTAGACTTACAAACTAAATACGATACAACTACTCCAGAAGGCTTAGAGTTGGCTGAAGATGAATATAAAAAAGAATATAAAAATATAGTATTAAGGCCCGTAACTGAATCAAGTATTTATAAAAAAACAGTAAATGATTTAAGTATAGCCGCAGGTGATGTAGCAGAAGAAAAAAGCAAAGCTTTTGGTAGATATGATAGTAATTTTTTATCGACTATAGATAAATCTAAAGCCTTTATGCCAGACTTTATACCTGACTTTTTTGAGTCAGTAGTTTCTGGTGGTACAAATATACTTCAAGGAGGTAGACAAACCGTATTAAGTGCGGAGCAAAGCGGTTTAGAAGACTCTTCTAAAAAATTAAAATCATTACTATCAAAAATAGATTCAGGCGAAATTAAAGAAGATTCTACCTCTTATTTTGGTGGAGATTATAATCGCAGGACAGGAGCGTCTTCTGGATTAAAAAAAGGAACAGTTAAAGAACATGTAGCTTTCTTAAAAAATGAAGTATCAAAATCTGAAAAACAAATCCTTGAATCTCTGGAAGGCATAAGCGAAAGTCAAAAGTATCAAGCTTTATTTAACAAAGCAGACTTGTCGGATGGTATAGGGTTTACGGACATAGTAAGAACAATTGGTGAAGCCTTGCCTCAACTAGCTTTAGGTACCGTTGGAGCAGCAACAGGTAACCCTTTATTGACAGGTCTTGGTCTTATGGGTATTTTTAGTCAAGAGTATGGATCAAATTATTATACAGCTTTAGAAGAGGGGGTTAGAAAAGATAATCCTAATTTTGATAAATTAGACGAACAATCAAGAAAATCTTTAATGCTAGAAGCCCTTAAGGAAGGCAAGTATGCTGATAAAGCCGAAGCTGCTGGGTATGCAATAATTTCTGCTGGATTAGAAAGATTAGGAGCTACCAAGATAGCTAAAGCTGCAAGTAAAGCAGCTGGCTTAGGTAAAGATTTAAAAGCAGCGACCGGATCCTTATATAGAGGAGAAATAAAGAAGGTATTAGGTAATGCTATAAATAGCGGTAAAAGATCAATTAAAGGTGGCGCTGGTGAGTTTTTAACAGAATCAGCTCAAGGTGTTGTAAGTCAGTTAAGCATTGGATCCCAATTGAACGAAGAATTTGGCAGTAGAGTTGAACTTAGTGAGGCTTTTGAAGAGGGTATTGCTGGAGGTATTGTAGGAGCGGTTATTCCAGGGGGAGCTAGTGTTGGACTTCAATCTATTGTTGAAATAAGAAATACAGCTAGAGATATTGCTACTAGATTTGACTTAAATTCTAATTTAAAATCTGTAAATGGATTTTTTAAAGCCGCTGAGCAAAATTTAAAAAACAAGTTAACAACAAATCAATTAACTGAAAACGAATATAACGCTGAGATAAGCGAATTAAACTCAGCTAGAAACATTGGCTTTAAAATACCCAAAAATTTTAATGAATCAACTAAGAAAAGAATATTTGACATAATAGTTAAAAAAAATAAATTAGAAAACGATATTCAAGGTAAAGAAAAAGCACTAGTTGAAGATGAATTAAAAGAAATAAAATCTCTTGACGAATCTCTTGCTAAAATTTCTGCAACAGAAAAATTAACTATATTAGTAAAAAAATCTAGTGAAGGTTCTGACGTTGAAATTATAGAAGCTAAGAATAATGCAGAGGCTCAATTGATAGCTAAAGAAAAAGGAATTGATATAGGTGATGATGCGAATACAACAGGCTATGCTTCTGAAGATAGTAAAGTATTAATTATAGACATGGAACGAGCTGCAGATTTGGGTGAAGTTAATACTGCTTCTCACGAGTTTCTCCATAAAGTTTTATTTAATACATTGTATAGCATAGATGAAAAAGGTAATGTAGAAGGCAAAAATGTTGTTAGAGGATTAGCGACTGCTTTAAAATCAGAACTGAGTAAACTAAACCCGGAAGCTTTATCTAATTCTAATTTTGCAGAAAGATTAGAATTATATAATAAACAACCAAACGCTGTAAGAGCAGAGGAAGTTTTAACTTTGTTTTCAGATGCGCTATTTTACAATGAAATTGCTTTTAATGAAAGTGTGTTTACTCCTCTAAAAGATTTTGTAAGGAGAGTTTTACAAAATGCAGGGTGGAAAAAAATAAAGTTCAATACCGGTGAAGATGTTTATAATTTCCTTAAAGATTACAACCGGTCTATTAAAAGAGGTAAACTAGGTAGATCTATAAGTAATGTAGAGAAAGAGGGAGCAGAAGTAGGCTCTGGCATTAGAAGATTTACCGGTAAAGAAAACATAACTTCCAAAGCTAAAGAAAGTAAGGCTACCGGAGCATTAGACGCTATAAATAATATAGTACCTAACGAAGTTAAAACAAAAGCTGATTTTCAAAAACCTAAAGTATTTAACAAAGCCTACGAAGCTACTATTGGTAATGGTGTTATTAGTAACTATGTAAAGGGTAAAGCAACTAGTACTGAAATGTATGAAAATACAATGGATAGCATTAGAGATCGTTTAATGAATTACAATCCTGCTACAGATCGTAAAACCAAAAGTGGAAATCCTATAACTTTTGGTGAGTTTATTTTTGCAAACACAAACTTCGCTATAGCTGATGCGAAAAAGAAGTTAGCCATTGAAGGTGAAAAAAGAAAAAAAGAAACTAGCGCTGACACAAAAGAAGCTGTACAAATCGCTGCTCCAGAAGCAACGGTAGCTACTATAGATAAGCCAAAGTATAAGAAAATAAAAGATAGTAATGTAATACCAAAAGAAACAATAGACAACATTCAAGCTAAGGTATTAAAAACAGTAAGGGTTTTAAAGTCTAAAATAGACGAGGATGTTTCTATAAATAAAACAGTAACACCTTTAGTAGCTGAAATTAAAAAAGATATGGGCAAGCAAGCTGATATTGATTTTAAGAAAGCTATGGGTGGTAAAAAAGACGGTAAGTTAAGAAGCTTTTTAATTAAAAACAAAAAAGCGATATTGACAAACATGACTACAACCTGGTTAATGCAAGCTATGCCTGGAGCTGTTCAAAAACAAGTTAATGGATCCTTTACATCTGATTGGCAAGGTAAAAATATTGATAGAGAAAAAGTTACAACGCAGCAAGCAGGTAGAACTTCCGGGAATGAAATAGTTAGAAGGTTACCTAATGCTGTTAATAATTTAAGTGATGCTGATTTTTTAGGGTATGTTTTAGACAAAAAAGGAGATCCTATCCGCGGTAGAAAAGAATCGTTAGCTAAAGCTATGGCAGAAGAGGTTTCTCTTGAACTGTTTGATGATGCTATTAGTGACCCAGATAGCGATATAAGAAAAGCGTTTGAAGACAATCAAGGAGCTTTAGGTGTTTTAATTGCCGAAAACATTGCTCAAGATGTTTCAAGACAAGTTGAAAGAGGTAGTGTTAAGTTTAGTAAAACAGGTTTAGGCTCTTTAAGCAGAGCTGAAGCTAAAAAATGGAACGAAGGTAAAGAAAAGTTTTTTAATAGTATTTATAAATTTAATGGAGCTTATAAAGAAAACAATGTGCTTCAAGCTCATATAGACGTTTATGGATCGGAATTTACAGAAAAACAACATAAAAATATAGCTAAACAATTTTTTAAACCATTAAATGCTTCAGCTAAAGGAGATATTAAAATTACGGAAAAATTAGCAAACGATAATAAAACTTTGGAAGATTTTTTACAGGATATAGCTAACGATGTAGATGGAGATGTTACTATACAACAGCTAACAAATTCACCTGAGTCTGTAACTGCAGTTTATGAAGATTGGAATAATGTTGTTGGAAGTAGAACGGTCGTTGTTGATGCTTTAAAAGAGGGTAATATTGATGTTCAGACAGCAGTAGCTTTTCTTAGAAGTACTTTTGCAAATTCGGGTAGAATTGGAAGATGGGTTAGAAATAAAATAAATAAGGATAAAACACATAGATCAGATTTATGGGCTGGGAAAAAACAGATTATAAACGCTTTAAATCAAGCTGGCTATAATATAAAAAATATAACCGCTACCACAATTGAGTTTAAAGACGGGACTGTAGAAAAAAGAAAATACAATTCAGCTGTTAGTTCTGCTAAAAAATATTTAGGAAATTACGATGTTAAAGCTGAGAAGGAAAATGCTGATGCAGCTTGGAATTTTACAACAAAAATACTAGAAGGTTTAAAAGGTAAGGATCCAAAAATTCAGGCTATGATTATGTCTGCTATGAATTCTGGAACTAATACCTCTTTAAGAGCAGCTGCTCCTGTTTTAGGTAGACCTACTGTATTGCCTTCAAAAAATACAAAAGATTATACACCAGAGCACGCGGTGCCAGCTAGGGTAGCGTTACTTCACATGTATGAGTATTTTGTAAAAGGTAACAAAGATGTAGACATAGACGCTTTAAAATCTGACTATCGTATTATTATGTTGCCTAAAAGCATGGACAAAGTGTTAACTAGCTTAAAGTTAAGGCAATCTATGATAGCTGGGTATATTCCCGGCAAATCTAACTGGAGCTCTAGATATTACAACTTTAATACAAGAGGAAAAGTACAATACGCTATTGAGTCATTAGAAGATGGAAGTGTAGAAGGTCAATCTTATGCAGATTATTATAAAGAAAAAAACAAACCAATAGCGAATACTGTTCCGTTAGAAGTTATAAAAGAATCTAAACCAAAACCTGCTAAAGCCAATATATCTTTAAATGATAGTTTTAATAAAATGATTGAACGCCAAAAAGGTGTAGAATCATATAAAGAATTTTCAAAGGCTGTAGCGGAGATAAGGGGTAAAAAAGTAGGTAAATATAAGTTTTTTATATCTCCAGCTGCTGAAGATTTTAGAGGTTTAACTCAATACGTTTTTGCAGGAAAAGGGAAGCAAGGCGAAGCAGATCAAAAATTTTTTGAAGACAACTTGATTACTCCTTATTTTGAAGGGGTTTCTAAAGTGGAAAGCGAAAGACAAGTTGTTTTAGATGATACAAAAGGTTTATTAAAAATGTTTAAACCTGTTAAAAAGAAAATAAATAAATATATAGAGGATGGTGATTATACCTATGATGCTGCTATCAGAGTATATTTATGGAATAAAGCAGGTATTGATATACCAGGTCTATCTAAACGCGATCAAAAAAAATTAAACAAAATAGTTGTGGATGATGTTGAACTATCTGGTTTTGCAGAAGCTTTACTAGCGGTGTCTAGGCAAGATAGTTGGCCTAAGCCTTCTGAATATTGGCTTGCTCAAACAACTTTAAGTGATTTAAACGCCTTAACTGAAAAAACAAATAGGAAAAAATACCTTAATGAGTTCATTGAAAATGTAGATGTTATATTTAGTGAAACTAATCTGAACAAAGTTGAAGCTTTATATGGCAAACCTACAAGAAGAGCTCTAGAGAATTCAATATTAGCCATGAAGAGCGGTAGTAACAGGGCAAACCAAGGTCAAGGAGATGAAATAACATCTAGGTGGAATAATTGGGTAAACAGTTCTATAGGTACTATAATGTTTTTTAACAGAAGATCAGCAATACTACAGACTCTGTCTGCTGCTAACTTTATAAATTGGTCAGATAATAATCCTTTAAAAGCTGGTTTAGCTTTTGCTAATCAGCCTCAGTATTGGAAGGATTTTGCAATGATATTTAATTCTGATAAATTAAAGCAACGTAGAGGAGGCTTAAAATCTGATGTACAAGAATCTGAAATTGCTAACGCTGCTAAAAATTCTAAAGATAAAGCTCAAGCGATAATATCTTACATGCTTAAGATTGGTTTTACCCCTACTCAATTAGCAGATAGTTTTGCTATCTCACTAGGTGGTGCTTCTTTATATAGGAATAGAGTTAACACCTATAAAAAACAGGGTTTAGATCAAAAGGATGCAGAATATAAGGCTTTTGCGGATTTTAGTAAGCTATCAGACGAAGCCCAGCAATCAGGAGACCCCGCTTTAGTTTCACAACAACAAAGAAGCATAGCAGGACGCCTTGTGTTGTCTTTTCAGAACACTACAATGCAATATACTAGATTGATGAAAAAAGCTGCTCAGGACATTAAAAATAATAGAGGAAGTTACAAAAACAATGTATCTAAAATAATTTATTATGGAGCGGTTCAGAATTTTATTTTTAGTGCTTTGTCTAACAGTTTATTTGCTTTAATACCAGGTTTTGATGAAGATGATGAAGATGATGATGAAAAGAAAGCGGTAGAAGTGGACAAGAAAACATCAAGAATATTAAACAATATGACTGATTCTGTTTTAAGAGGTACAGGTATATACGGAGCAGTTATAGCTACGCTAAAGAATACTATTAAAAAAGCAATAGAAGAAACAGAAAAAGGTTTTCAAGGAGATGGTACGAAAGTCATATTAGAAGCTGCAAATTTAGCTCCAGCTATTGGATCTAAGCTTAGAAAAATATACTCCGCATATCAAACTTATCAATTTGATAAAGATGTTATAAAAAACTACCCTCTTAGTGTTAAAATGCTTGGCAAATTTAATCCATCGCCAACTTATAATATAATAGGTAACCTGACATCAGCAACTCTTAATATACCTTTAGATAGGGCTATATCTGAAGCTAGAGCTTTGTCTGAGGTATTAGATAGCAGAAACACTAAGTTTCAAAGACTAGCTTTAAGTTTAGGGTGGAGAACATGGGATGTTAACGCTAAAAATGAGGAAGGAGATCTCATTAAGACTATTGTAAAATTAAAAAGAAAACAAAAGAAGGCTGCTGAAAAAAGGTTAGACAAAGAAATTTTAAAACAACTAAATAAGTAAAAAAAATAATGAACCAAGATCTAAAACTTTACATGATAAACAGCTTATCCTTAGGTGTAACTACCTTTTCAACACTAGAGACTACATTAAAAATTATACTTTTGTGTATAACTATAGGTTACACGATAACAAAATGGATTGGTATTAATGACGATAAGGAATGAGAGAAATAGATAAAATAATTGTACATTGTACAGCTACACCGGAAGGTAGACATACTACGGTTGAAGACATAAGAGGGTGGCATAAAGATAGAGGATGGTCAGATATTGGTTATCACTATGTTATTTATCTAGACGGAACAGTGAATGAAGGTAGACCTGTAGAAACACAAGGAGCACACTGTAAAGGTCATAATTGGAAATCTATAGGTATTGCTTATGTTGGGGGTTTAGATAAAGACACTTTTAAAGCAAAGGACACCAGGAATGAAGAGCAAAAAGGTTCATTAGCTTTTCAATTAGAGTACCTTAAAGTGTTACACCCTAAAGCCGTAATATATGGTCATAGAGATTTTTCAAATAAAGAATGCCCAAGCTTTGACGCAAAAAAAGAGTACAACAATATAAGTTACATGTGGGAATAATAAAATTTAATAAATATGGGAATACTTAGTATTATAAGTAATTTGTTTGGTATTGGTAAAGAAATAATAACCAATAAAAATAAATTAAAAGCAGCAAAGCAAGAGCAACAATTCAAAATTGTAGAAGCTCAGACAAAGGCGAGTGTTGATAGAATATTATCTAACACTGATTCAGATAATCAAATTGATTTAATAACTAACCAACAAAAGTCAGAAACTTTTAAAGACGATGTAGTAACATATCTTTTCTTGATACCGGTTATTATCGCTACGGCAACACCCTTTATAATAGCTTATAAAACAGGTGATTTAGCCATGCTTTCAAATGATATAAAGAATTCTTACGAAAACTTAGATAAACTACCTAATTGGTACAAGTATGTGCTAGGAGCCATAGTAATAGACGTTCTTGGCTTTAGAAGTTTTGGTAGAAAAATAGCAGATAAATTTTTAAATAACAAATAATATGGTAACACCTATAACCACAAAAATAGCAAATCGCAAAAAAGGTAATTTTCCCGTAAACGAGGAGGTAACATTGAATGCAGATGGATCGGGAGGTCCGGTAAGTGTGCTTAAGAAAAAAGACGCTTGTTATTATAAAGCGAAGGCTGCTCATGATGTTTTTCCTTCGGCTTATGCTAGTGGAATGATAGCTAAATGTAGAAAAAATAAAGGCAAAAAATAATGTACAAGTCTCCATTAAATAAAGTAAGAAAGACTAAAGAAGGTTTATCTTTAAAAAGATGGTTCAAAGAAGATTGGACTGACGA
>Ga0208303_1000860_pt1 | contig 12359 bp, 8 predicted proteins | sample CB_VirMetaG_2_FD_184537 | JGI IMG/M metagenome (GOLD analysis project Ga0208303, IMG submission 184537) | Freshwater to marine saline gradient viral communities from Chesapeake Bay - CB_1504_2 Viral MetaG (SPAdes) (version 4) | ecosystem: Environmental > Aquatic > Marine > Coastal | place: USA... | reverse complement strand
GTCAATTGCAGCGTGATAGTAGTGGCAATGTAATCATGACTACCGATCCAGCCACAGGACAGCCTATTGAAAGCCGGGTTGGTGGATACAAAGACTTTTACGATCCGTTCGTTGAAGAAGTAATTGACGTGACGCAGGCCGACATTCAACGGGCGGGCGACATCAATAAAATAGGCGAACGTGCTCGGGCTGTAGGTGCCGGAGCATTTGGCGGATCTCGTCAAGCGGTTGCAGAGTCTGAGCTACAACGTAATATCGAGCAGCAAAAAGCTCGAACAGGGGCGCAGCTTCGCTCTCAAGCCTACACTGGCGCACAGCAGCAGGCACAGACGGCCTTCGAAAACCAAATGGCTCGCGGGCAAAGTGGTGCTCAAATCTTCCAAGGTTTGGGAACTGCTCAAGCTGGGCTTGGTCAATTGGCCCAGAACCTGGGATATCAAGACGTACAGAACTTAATGAACGTGGGTGGCGTACAGCAACAGCAACGGCAAGCAGAATACGACGTGCAACGTCAGTCGGCAATCGAATCTGCATACGAGCCGTTCCAACGCTTTAGCTACATGGGCGACATCTTCCGCGGCGTTCCATCGACACAAACGGCACTTACAACTGGTAGTGCTCCACAGCAAAACGTGTTGGGCAGTGTGGTTGGTGGTGCTATGGGTCTTAACGCATATCAACAGCAGTACGGCGGGGGGTCCTCGATCCTCGGCGGGTTAGTGAACAGGTAGGTACAGATGGACGGAGTTTATAACCGGAAGCTATTTGCTAAGAAATCCGAAGAAGCACGAAACAAGCTCCGTCAGATGGGGGGCGTAGAGTCCATGTCCCCGCCGATAGGCGGCATCCTGGCTTCATCTCCTGAACTAATGCAGGCGGCAGCGATGCGTCGTCCTGTAGCCTTACCAGCTACCACCGCACCAGCACCAGCGCCTATGCCGCAGACAATGGCTCAAATGTTGCCACCATCAAGCCCTATCCCTAATGTTGCAGGGATTCCTCAAGCTCAAACTCAGGCTCCCGCTCCTCGGCCCGTGGCTCCAAAACCGCAGCCCGTTCGGTTTAACGTAGGTGGACCAGTTACTTTAGACGACTGGGACAAATATCTGCAAAGGCCCGTTCGGTTTGACGAAGGTGGCGGCGTTTCCGTTGCTGAATTTGGGCCCCTTAATCGTGCAATAGTGTCTAGCTTTCAAAACGCATTTGAGTTTGCTCAGAAGGCCTTAACCACTGAAGACCCAGCGGAGCTTGGTCTTCCTGAAGGCACAAACATGACGGCTCCTGCCGAACTTTTAAAAGATCCTGAAGCAGCCGCGGAAGTAGCAATTGAACGTGCAGTACCTAAAGAAGAGCAAACAGGGGACACTAAGACAGATCTGCGCAAGGCCGCAGTGGCTTCGGGTGTGGAAGCCATCCCAGTAGAAGCAGAGATCGACGAGCTTAACAAAGCAATCTTTGGTGCTAGTTTAGCAGGGGCTATTGCGGGCGACTATGTCAACCCAAACACAGGTCAAACACTTCGTCCGACCGCGGGTAAACGTATAGCGGGTGCCGCCTTACAAGGTCTGGCCGCTCAACGCGAAACAGAAGAGCGTCGTGCAAAGCAAGAGGCAGCACTCGCCGCGGCCAACATCAAAGCCAGGGCAAAGTCTGGTAAAGGATTTTTGGAAACCTCATTAGGCGAGTCTATGCTCAAGTTTGTAGAAGGCGCGTCAGGTAAAGATGGTTTCACAGGAGAACAGATAGACCTTCTGTTAACGAGAGCTTATGGCGCTGACGCTGTTGCTGAGTTTCGAACCGCTCTTAGATCACAGGCTGCGGCAATAAATTCTCCAACTGCTGAAGGCACTCCGGCTCCTACACAAACCGTAGATCCAGTAGAAACAGCCAATGTTCCTGGGGACTTCGTAATAGTTGAAGGAGAGACAGCATACATCGGGAACACCCCTATTAACAAAGATGAAAACGGCATATGGCGCGATCCCGAAGGAAACAACAGAAACAATGGCTGATGACCTCCCTCCAGGCGCAACCCTAGTCAAGCCTGCCTCGGACCTCCCTCCAGGTGCAACCCTAGTCAAGCCTGATTCGGCCCTCCCCCCAGGCGCGGCTCCAATCGAGCCTGATTCGGCCCTCCCCCCAGGTGCAACCCTAGTCAAGCCTTCCGCGGATGAGCCTGGTTTCTTAGAAAGATATAGGGCGGTTGATGAGGCTGTGGCACAAAAAATTAAGGCGGTTAACAGCACTGTAGGCGACATAGGACGTGGCGTAGCTAACGCTCCTATTTCTATCGCTGGAGGCTTGGCGGAGACGGCGGCACTTATCGTTGACGTTAGTCTAGGAACCAACACAGCTTCTGAAGTAGAAAAGACATTTGACGCCGTAAAGAGTGTAACGGGAGCCAAAACCAAGGCGGGGCAGATTACTGACGATGTCGTAGCTTTTGGGGCCTCGTTCCTCATGCCTGCATTGTGGGTGAGCAAAGCTACTCAGATTGCTCGTGGACTAAAAGCAGGTAAGGGCCTGCTTGGTTTCGCCCCGAAGAGTAAAATTGGCAAAGGTTTGGACGATCTTGCGGTCAAATTTGGAAACAGCACAAGCGGTAAGGCACTACTTAATCCCAAGGTTTTGGGTGTTCGCCCTGGAGCAGTGGCTTTAACCGCAGCGGGAACCTTCCCAATCAGTTTTGCAGTCTCTCCATCAGGCCGCTCGACTCTTTCTGACTCTGTTGATTGGATGCCAGACCTGACCAGAACTGATCAGGAGCAGGTCCAGGGGGAGGATGAAACCACTCGTCGTATTAGCAACAAGTTTAAGAATGCCGTCGAAGACACTGCTATGGGCGGTATTTTTGATGTGGGTATTGGCCTGGGTCTGGCTACTGCTAAAGGTGTAGGTATGCTGGGAGGGGCGGTTGCTCGATCCAAACCTGTTCAGCCTGTAGTTCAAAAGACCAAGGATATATACCAACGTGTATACGACGCAGGTCTAAAGGACTCGATGGCCGAGAACTTTGTAAAGAAAAACCTGACCTCGTTTAAAGGACTAGACCCCAAGGTAGCAAATGAAATTGAGCTTGCTGTCCAGCAGGGGAAAGAAGTGGATCGTGTGACGTACACGGCTGCTCAAGACTTCGACAAAGCGGCCCGCCAGGTTGTACAGTCGGCTCTGAAGCGTTCGGATCAAAGCCCTATAGACATGGGCATTATCCACAGAGACCTGGAGGAAGTGCTTGGTGGTAAGAAACTACTAGAGGATCTTCCGTATCTGACCCCAGAACTTGGACGTTCAATACAGCGAATGCAGCAAGTTAGCGCCCGGTCCACGGACGATCTATTAAAGGTGCTAGAAGAAGAAATCGCCTTGAATCCCGGATCGCTTCGCGCGGTCAAAGCTCAAGAAGCACTCGATGTTATAAAAGCAAACCAAGCAGCGGGGATCACGCACCTCCGTCGTTTGTTCCAGCGCCATGAAGACCCCGTCGCTTTCTATAAGAAGCTGGATCTGGACGCGCCCGAGTATTCACAGACTGTCAGCGACATGGTTAACTTCATGAACTCCAGCAAGCAGTTTGCGGCAGATGCCACGGACGCGCAGAAGCGCGTACTAGCAGAAGACGAGGTCCGTACCATGCTAGGTTTAGCGGCTACCTCCTCTGGGTTAAGTAACAAACAGCTGATCAAAAAAGTGCAGAAAGAAATCCGCTTGGCAAACACTGTCGATGACGGCAGTGTTATTGTTGCTCGAATACCAAAGATGAAACAAGCAACCGATCTTCTCGAATCTCGGACCACGTTCATGGATCAGAGTCAGGCGGCACGAGCACTCCTGAAGATGGTTGACGAAGACCCCGTTGGCATTTGGCGTAAGACTGTAAACGATACAGCAAACCTTGTAGCTACACGAGACTTCTATAGATCTATGGGTGCGTATTCCTTAGACGAAGCTCGTCAACTTGTAAAACAGGGCGGAAGACCGCTGCTTGTGCGGCAACCCCCTGCTGATTTCTTAGAATCTCCAGTAGCTTATCAAAAAGTGAAAGAAGGAGAAGCAGGGTTCCGCCCAGGCTTGGCCCCCGAAAACCAGCCTACAGTGCGAGAAGTCATTGAAAATGAAATGAAGGACTTGAATGGCTATATTCCTTTAGGCGAAGAGAGCGCCGAGCGTGTGTTCGGAGGACAATTTGGTGAGTTGTCCGGAATGTTGGCCGCTCCTGAGTTCTACCAGTCTATCACGGCTCCATATAAGCTAAAGAATGTCGTTGCCGACGCTGTGTTTTCGCTCTTTCAAAAAGCCCGGGCGGGATCTCAGAAACTAACGGTTGTTCCAAGTATCACAGCTAACGTGCGTCAGATGCTTGGTAACGCATTGATGCTTGGGTCAAATGCAAACTTGGGCGCTGATAATTTTACCTTGGCCCTTCGGACCCAGCTTGCAAGTTTTGCGGATCTGGAAGACGAAGCACTCGAACGTGTCGCTCGTAAACTGTCGGCTGCAGGGGTGGCGGACGAGAGTGTAATCATCAGAACTCTGCAAGAGTATCGTGAGGCAGGTAAGGAGTTTAGTGCGTTAGAGGCTCCGAATAAACTTTTCGATAAACTTGGCGATGCACTGGGTATGAGGTACTTCGAGAAGTTTTACTCTGGCACAGACACTGTTGCAAAAGGCGCAGCTTTGTTTGGCGAAGAAGGCAAGCTCTTGGATGTGTTTAAAGCCGCAGGTATTTCTGAGATGAATCCGACTATCAACAGAGCGTTCATAGAGAACAAACTGTTTAGTGGTGCAGGCTCGTCTAGTCTAGGAGTGCGATCCGGACGCACAGGTGAACGCAAGTCGTTCACCTATTTAACCCCTGTGGAGTTACAAGCCGCAGAGGTTGTTAAGAATACAATGCCAACGTACAGCCGGATTGTTGAAGCAGCCAAGTTTGTGGACAAAATCCCAATCGTCGGTAACTTTACGTCGTTCGCAGCAGAAAACACTCGTAACGCTTTTAACACTGTCGGACGTGGTATGCGAGAGATGGCGTTTGAAATCAGCCCTGCTATCCGTCAAGAACTGGTAGCCGAGGGCTACACCGAGGCGCAGATCGCGGCGTTCGAGCAGGGCATTCGTGGCAATGGTGCGCAACGTCTAGCGGCGTTTGGTGCCGTCAACGCAGTTCTTCCAAAAATGCTTGTAAAAATGTCTATGCAGGCAAATGGTCTCAGCGAAGAACAATACGATGCGATCTTACAATCGTCTGTTCCTGACTATTTAAAAGAGTCAGGCCACGACATCATGATACTCGACACTTATGGCCCTGGTCGATACCAGGCTATAGATCTAAGCTACACCTTCCCTTACGCCTATCTGTCGGATGCAGCTAACGCTGCGGTGCAGACCTACCAGCAAAAACAAAAGCTAGATAAAAGCGATGTGCAAGCAGCCGCGGCTGCTGCTTTAAATGGTCTGTCACGTTTCGGAGAACCATTCACACAAGAAACAATGATCTTTGAGCGCATCATGGATGTTACGTCTGAGAGTGCACCAGGCGGTCGCGGCGGGAAGACTAAAGCTGGGGGCACAGTGTACGGCACCATTGATGATGGATGGGCGGTCGCGCTGAAATCAGCGGCACATATCTTTGGTGGTCTAACTCCGGAGTATACTCGCCTTGTTCTGACAGAGAAAAACGGCAACATCGTTCCTGGGCGTCTAAGCAAAACAGCCTTTGGCATGGAGTCGAAGCAAGGAGTCCAGAGTAAATATCACGACCCATACGTCGAAGCCATGCGCTTGGTCTCAGGCTTTACACCCATGGAACTTGATTCTCGGACCGCGCTTGAGTTTGCAGGGAAAGAGTACGCAGGTAACCGCTCTGATATCCGTGGCGCAGCAACGGCGGTTCTTGGTAACATGGAGTCCAGCGACAGACAGATCCTTAATCGTTGGGACGACTATCTTGAGGCCCTGTACAAGGAGCAGAGCCGTCTGTATTTCGAAGTACAGAACATGAGAACGCTTGGGCTAAGTGAAACAGAGATTCGCCAGCAATTAGTGCGAGACGCTAACATCGGTCGTTCTGAGGCAGCTAAAATTGTCAATGGAATGTTTGCTCCCTCTAAAGCCTCTAGAGATACTTTGGCTGGAATCAGAAAAGAAGCACTGACAGAGGGCACTGTTCGTCGTGCAACGGATTTAGCAAAGCTGCAGCAGCAGATGAACACTCGCTATTTAGAGGAAGTAAACAAGCCATTGAAATACAATGCTCCGCTTCCTCCAGGAGCAACTTTTGTTAAACCTACAGAATCCAGCGCACTGCCGTTTGTTTCCCCGGCGGCGGCGGCTACGATGCCTCCTATGCCCCCGGCGATGACAGCCCCTGTTCCTGCTGCCCCACCTGTTTCAGCACCGCAGGGCCAGGTTGACCCTACTTTACTAGGCGGTGATCCGGCGACACAGGCTTTGGCTAGATCTCTAGGACGATCTCAGTAGTGGCTAATGCACAGATTGCGAGCCGCCGTGGGTAAAGCCTGGGTCAATGTCAATTGACATTGATACCCCCACCCCACCAAACAGCTTAATTAATTCGTCGCAGTACGCTTCTGTTTCCTCAAGTATGTCCGCGTCTCTGGTCATGGCTGCAAGGTTCAAGGTCATGCCCACCATTTCCATCAGGTGATATATTTGCATAGGATGCATGTCGCGTAGGCCAACCGTTTTCATCTTATCAAGTTTCATTCGATCTCTCCCCAGTTGTTTTTGAGTTCATCGTCTACCTTGGAGGGAACCTTCAAGACATCAGACAGTCCATTTTCCATGATGTCCTTGATGCGCTTCGCTTGTTCGTCGCTCTCTACTGAGAAGCATAGTTCATCATGGACCGTGAGCATAGGCAAAAGTCCCTCTGCATAGCAGTCAGCCATCGCCTTTTTAGTTTGATCCGCAGCCGAACCTTGGATCAGTTTGTTTAACGCCTTGTAAGTGAAGGCCCTTCTTAGTGGTTGTCCATACTTCTTCATTGCAGGTTCGTATTCCAGCGGCTGGCTGTACCCAAAGGTACGAGGCTCCCACATGTTGAACCTACAGCGCCGTCCAAGCAGAGTCCGGATCTGCCCTGTCTTCTCCGCCTGCCTGCTAGCTAGGTTAGCTAAGTTCTTAACGAACGGAACTTTGTCTTGGTGTTTCTGCAATAGGTCGCCCGCTTCCTCAGTACTTATACCTAGTTGGTCCCCGAGCTTGCCCTTACCCATGCCGTACATGATGCCGAGGTTCACGACCTTGGCCTCTTTGCGGGTGATTCCAGCCAAGTCCGCCACCATCTGGTGCAGGTCAACGTCACCTGTGTTGTACTCTTCGACGATGGTATCGACGATGGGATGCTTGTTCTCCCCCTTCAGGCTTGCTGCAAAGTGGACCAGTAACCTCGGCTCTTGGCTCGAGTAGTCGAACGACCCCCACTTGGTCCCCTCTTCCGGAAGGAACAGTCCGCGGATCAGCTTCTTGATCTCTGGGTCCCGAGCCGGGATCTGTTGGAGGTTAGGGTTGGACGAAGAGAACCGCCCGGTCACCGTGCCTCCGCCATCAGAGCGAAGCTGGTGGAACTCGCAATGGATGCGGCCCTTGTGCTCGTGCTTGAGAATGGAATCGATGAAGCTCGTCTCGGCCTTGTCGAACTCCCGCAGCTTCACAATCATCTGCGCAACGGGGTGCGAGTTTGCACTGAGCCACTGCTTGGTAAAGGAAGGCACCCCAGACTTACGGAGAAGGTCCCCCTGTGCGTCATCCGACGTTGGATAGACCAACCCTAGTTCGTCGAATACCGTAGCCACAGAGGCCGCTGCCCAAGGCTCTACCTTGATCTTGGTCTGGCGATAAATCTCGTCCTTGATCTCCTTGCTCTTCTTCTTGAAGTAGCCCTTGGCTTGTTCCGCCTTGTCCAAGTCAACCCGCACACCAAGCTGGCGCATGTCGCACATCATAGGAATGAGGCTGGTCTCTAGGTTCCATATGTTCCAGAGGTCTTGCTGGTCTAGCTCGATCTTGAGCCTCTCCCACAAGCGCAAGGTCATCCCTGCATCCTGCTCGGCGTAGCGCCCAACAAACTCAGGCGGCAGCTTGTACATCTCAGCCTTGGGATCAAAGCCCCACTCAGCCGCAGCCACGCGCAGGAGCTTCTCGTCCTTGCGCTCGTTAAGGTAGTCCCGACCAAGGTTGTTTAGGCTGTAGGAGAAACGGTTCTCGTCAACCACCGCACCCGTAATCATGGTATCGATGATCCGGCCCTCGACCTTGATGCCCTCGGCGCGTAGCCAGCCAACATCGTAGGTCGCGTTGTGAAATATCTTGTCGATGTGCGGCGTTGCCATCTGCTTCTGCAGCCACTTGAGCGCGATCCTTGCATCCATGTTGTGCCCGTTGGCGTGACGGATAGGGAAGTACCCCTCCCAGTCGCCCGCAGCTACAGCAATGCCCACCACAAACCCATCCTTGCGCACCCAACCTGGGCCCAGTGTCATCAGGTTCGGGTCACACGTCTCAAGGTCCACGGCTATCTGCTTGTGGTGCGTCAGGTCAGGGAACTCTGTCGGGATGTTCCACGCCAGTTCCTTTGGCTGGTTCATCTGCGCAGCGATGATGCTGTCTTTTGTGAAGCCATTAGTCATTGGACTTACCCAGTATCTTATCCAGCCGTTTTGAGATTGTCCTCTCCCGCTCAGTGAACTCTCCGCCCAATGCGCTGTACCCACACTTGTCGATCCACGAATCCTCATGGCGGATGTCGTTGAGCAGCCGCGCTGTCTTCACCCAGTCCATCATCAACGCAACATGCTGCGGTGTGACGTACCCGTGGGTGGTCATGGCGTTGCGGATAATTGTATTCCAGCCCTCGGCAATGCGCTCGAAGTTCTCGTATGCATCCCCGTAGTCCGTGGCCCTCTGTCCGTTGATATACTCCCCGGCGGTGGCTAACACTTCATCTCGTTTCATATCTCGTACCTGTATGATTTGTCCGACTCGATTAAGTAGAGGTTCTCTTTGCAGCGGGTAACCGCAACATAAAAGATCCTGTGCTCATCCTCCGGATGTTTCCCTTCAACGCAGTTCTTGGTTGACCCCAAGTATACTGCCACGTTGTCGTCCTCTCCCCCCTTCATAGCATGGATAGTTGAGATCTTGATCCTCGGCTCTTGGTAAATGTTCTCGCCTCGCCGCTCGATGGCACGGATGTAGATCTTCTCTTCCTCCGACATCTTGATCACGTCCATTGGATGCGTGTCCCTCGGTGCAATCAAACCAAACTCTTTGACCAGCATGTCATAGGTCAACAGGTCCTCGGACCCCGCAGCATCAAGCAGAGTCGTAGCCCCACGCCGCACCGCTGCAAACGCCCCCATCTTAGGGACAGCCTCGTACAACTTGCGCACCCTGCCGATGCCAATAGCCTGACCGTCCACCAGATCACGCCACACCTCCATGGCCTCGACCTTCTTCTGGCTCACAGACCAACGGCCCTTCCGGCTGTAGAAGTAACCGTCCTGCTCCAACTGCTCCGCGATATCGTTGACGTACTTGTTGATCCGAGCTTGGATGGTCCACGATCCTTGGTTCAAGGGCAGATGCCACAGTGCTCCCACTGTACGGACGCTGCCTTCTTCCTCTCGAGGGTAGAACTCTTTCTCCAACCGCCCAGGTATCCGCGCAGAGATACGCATAGCAAGCTCCCAGACGCTCCGTGGTAGGCGGTAGGACTGGTTGAGTACTTCCGTCCTGTCTGTGCTTTCCTTGAACCGTTCGATGTCTACGGAGGTCCAGCGGTGGATAGCTTGGTCATCGTCCCCAGCAATCAGAACCTCGGTCGCAAACTTCGACATCTTCTCAACCATCGTCCACTGCAGCGGGGTCAGATCCTGTGCCTCATCCACAATCAGCATGTCCAAGTGCGGAGGATCCGCAATGTCTATGTAGTTGGAGATCATGTCCGTGAAGTCTACCTTGTTCTTCTTGGACTTGTACTCTGCCAATTGCTGGGAAACCTGCACCAGCTTGGAGAAGTTCAGCGAGTAATCCTCTTCGTAGTTATACTCATAGTCCAAGGTCGCTTCACGATAGACCGCCCGCATGATCAGTTGCAGGTACTTGGACCCCGATCCTCCCATCGCAGGAACAGAAACCCCATCATCCATCGAGGTAGAATCCGCGCCTTTAAACTCCAAGCCTAGTATCTTACCCAGAACCTTGTAGTCCTCGCCGCTCATAACGTCCCCGCGCTCAAGGCCCAGACCATGGTAGCCCGTAGCATGGAGCGTTCTGAAATGTGGGAAGTCGTTCTTGGTCAGGTTAAACTTCGTGGTCGCCCGCTCAACAAACTCTCCAATCGCCTTGGTTGTAAACGAAACCACACCGATACGAGAGGGATGCACACCCTCTTGCAGCTTGGCCTCAACCCGCTCGATCAAAGTGTACGTCTTCCCGCAGCCAGGTGGCCCGAGGATAAGTGTGGCATTATCGATCACGACGATTCTCCAACCACGCCTCGATCTCCTTGCGATCCCAGCGGCTGGCCGCACGTTGGGCATCAGCGTTGCCCAGCTTGTAAGGCTTAGGGAAGTCGCCGTCGCCTACCCACTTGTATATGGCGGACTCTGAAACACCGAGCCACTCTGCCACATCCTTGGCCTTCATCATCTTAGAAAGGGATGTCATTGTTAATCTCCTCTACAGGCAGGGATACGTCTATGTTCTCGAAAGCAGGGACCCACCATACTCGGATCGTGGACCTTGAACCGTCTGCCTTGTTGATAGCTTTGTGCCCGTGGCATTCTTTGTTGCCGTTTAGTTGTTTCAATATCTCTTGGATCTGGGCCCTAGTGAACGCCTTGAAGCGGCGGTTGTGCAAGAACTCCATCAGCCCTGCTATTGTAAACGAGGTGAACCCCTCGTTGTCTGTCCAAGGCTTCCCGCTTATCAGTTCCTCTGGGTGCATCGCCCTGATCTGGCTGGTGCAGTAGGTGCGAAGCAGGTCCTTGAACTCACCCGTCAAGGTCAACTCTTCTGGAACCTCTTGCTTGGTGGACTCAGCCATCAGACTCTGCAACAGTTTCTGCCACGCACGAGGCTTCTGTATCGGAGGCACGACCTGGATCTGCTCCATACACGCACGTTGAAACAGGGTCTGGTTCTGTAGCTGCTCCGAGTTTAACTGCACACGCTGCCCAGATACCGTTAAGAAATACAGGCGCGGCTCGGACAACTGCACAAGCAAGCCCCCGATCTCGATGGCTGAAACCTCCGAATCACCCACACCAAACTTCCGAGACATGCATAGTTCTTTGTCGCAGTAACTCTTAAAGGGCTCCTGGTCACAGGTGTAGAAGTAAGCCTTCTTGTCCAAGCTCTTTTGTAACGTCAGAACTTCTTTGGCATCGAGGGGCGTAGTAAACAACTGCTGGTTCATTGTCTCGAACTGCTGTACCCAATCGTCTGGGTGCTTCAAGCGGCAGTAGACACCACAGTTGAACAGCTTCTTGTTCCGGTCATCACCCACAGGACCATCGGCAAACATGTGCTGCAAGCATGGTGGCCCATCGCTGAACTGTTTGCGCTGCTTCTTGGTCCGCAGCTTCTCAAGGGAAGAGATCGCAGTGGACTTGCTGTCGATGGCATCCAAGAAAGCCTCAAGCTCCATGGACTGTACCTTCTCGTCGTAGCAATACCGCAGTGGTAACTCTGCATCGAAGTACGGCAGGTTGATGAAGTTCCCTACATCCCCACGCTCAGACAGGATCGTGTCCTGCTTTGGAAATATCTCGCAGCCGCTGTGGCCCAGAGCTACAGCCATCTCAAGCAGATACTCTCGGACCACGCTGGCCTGCTCATACTCTTCAAGGAACAAATATAGATGGGCTCCGCCCGACTTGGAGCGGCAATGCAACAGAGGAAGTTTCAACTTCTGGATCCGCGCCTGCAGTTCGTTCTGATCTAGATCATAGATGTCTATATCCAACGCACCCCAACGGCACTTGTTATCTTCGTTGATCGGTATCGCACCGATCCCCTGCTTACCATCAATGTGTCCTTGCATGATCTTCTGTGTTAACGGCTCACGGACAATGCGACTGTCCGCCTCGGCCTTGCCGTTGCGTCCAACCTTACCGACCTTGGTCGTGCCGTGTGCAACCTTCGATCCCTCAAAGGCCGCTAGCATTCTTTGTGCTAGTGACATGCTTGGCTCCTGTTGTGAAAGAAGCAGGGCAGATCTTCCCCAAGACCTACCCTGCCAAGGCTACTTAAAACGGGATGTCGTCATCCTGTGCCGGACTCGCATGTTCCGGGTCTTTAGCAGCTTTCACTTCACCAGCCATGATCGACTCGCG
>Ga0208303_1000858_pt1 | contig 12380 bp, 17 predicted proteins | sample CB_VirMetaG_2_FD_184537 | JGI IMG/M metagenome (GOLD analysis project Ga0208303, IMG submission 184537) | Freshwater to marine saline gradient viral communities from Chesapeake Bay - CB_1504_2 Viral MetaG (SPAdes) (version 4) | ecosystem: Environmental > Aquatic > Marine > Coastal | place: USA... | reverse complement strand
GTTGGAATGTTTTGTTCATCACACCATTTTTGGTAATCAAAGTCTTTGGTTACATGAGCAGTTTCATGCGTTAGTTTTCTTTCAATAGCAATGTTTATTCGTTCTATCTTCTTTAACTCTCTTGTATAAACTTGCCACGAATAATGACAAGGTGGAAGAACCATTTGGTCTAATTCTCCAACATTCCAAGCATTAACCATTAATCGTCTTGAATCTGGATTTGTTTTAAGGTTGTTGATTAGGTTTGCGATTTGGTCAAAATGTTGAGGTATTAGTTTTCCTAATTGAATAGTAGGTCTGCTCCAATATCTCCATTGTTCACCATAGATTGGACCTAACTCACCCCACTTCTCAGCAAACTCATCATCTGTTTTAATTTCGTTGATGAATTCTTCCTGAGTCATCTTTCTCACTTCAATGTTACTACCTTCATATTGAAATGTTTTTTCAACATCAGGGTAAGTTTTACAATAGTTTTTATAAGCATCACCATCCCATATATGACAATTATTATCAACCAAATACTTAATATTAGTATCGCCTCTTAGAAACCATAGTAATTCTGTTACCATAGTTTTAAATGCCATTTTCTTGGTTGTAAGTAATGGAAAACCATCTTTCATTTTATGACGGATTTGACGACCGAATACTGAAATAGTTCCTGTTCCAGTTCTATCTTCTTTTTTTACTCCGTTATCTAAGATGTCTTGGAGTAAGTTTTGATAATCTAAGTCTAATTTATTCATATTTTTGCTGGTCTTCCTCTTTGTTTAAGTGAATGTAATTTTTTACCATACACAATTGTGCAATGATGATACAATTCCTCTAATGAACCCCCAAATTCAATTATTTCATTTTCATAATCTTCTTCAGTCATACGAAATTCTTTAGAAAATTGTTTTCGGAGGGATATTAATTTATCTTTTTCATCACGTTCAAAATCTTCCCATAAACGTTTTCTACGAGCTAAATCAACAGCATGTTTTTCTAGTAGTTTTTGCATTTCAAAATCACAATCAACATATGCTTTATTTAATTCTAATTCTGAGAATTTGGCTTGCCACCAATAATGGGAAAATTCTAAGTCACCATTTTGGATTTTATCCAGTAGGGGTGATTTATTAGGAAGTGGTTTTTTAGGTTGGTCAAATTTGCGCCACCATCTAAACCTATTATAATTTAATGGTTGAAGCTTAGCAATCTCTCGAAGAATAAGCTCTTCATTACCTACAGTAAAAACTCTTTGAATCATTATGAAAATGCTTTATAATTTTCTTCAACCCAAGAAGTTAAAATATCTTTATTTCCATTATCTAACTCCATAAACCAACGGAAGAAAGTCATAGTACTATAACGTTCGGTCATATCATCAAATTTGGATTGTAGATGATTTGAAATGGAATTTTCCTCACCCCAAACTTTAGAAATAAAGTTGTAAGGGAAATTGTGTCCGAAATACATAAAATTGGTAATTGCTTCTTGATTTGTCATAACTTTTATTTTTTATATGTAAACATCACATCCTCCGTTTTCATTGTAAGCAATATAATCAAGTAACTCTTCAAATTGGTGTGTTTTATTACTAAATGTCTTACTTTCTAACTCTACCCCATCAAATACTATAGTAGGTGTAAACTCTTGTCCTCTACTAAAATCAATCTTAATACTTGTTTGTTCGTGAATATCCATAACTTTTATTTTTTTAGGCTCGCGCCTTATTTACCCCGTAAATATACGAAAGGGATATGGCTAAGCCAAATCCCCTCGTGGAAGTCTTTAAGATATTTTTATTAAAATGGATTACCCATTAAGGTTTTAGTGTGTTTTTCACCACCAATATAACGTTGATAGGTTCCATCATTATTCATTTCAATTGATTTACCTTTCATTACTCGTTCAATAGTTTCTTTATCTGTAACGATAGGAACTCCTTTTGACGATAAAATATCTTTTAACTTACCGGAAACCTCAATATAGTGGCCTGGTTCCTTTAACATTAAAGCTGTAATATTTACTGCTGCTGATTTAGCAGGTTGGGACCCATCGTGGCCAATTGCTGCTGATTTAGTACCTGATGATTTCATCTTAGATACTTTAACAGCATCTAAATCATCATCATCGTCTAAATCGATAACCATATAGTCAGCATCTCCTTCATCTCCAAATACATCTGATGGTGATTGATAGTTTGGGTTACCCCCTATAGGGGAGTATGCGTTATCAATCAGGCTAAATATTTCATCAGCAAATTCTTTTTTTTCATCATCATTAAGATAAGCCCACTCACTTTTTGCTATGCTTAATTCATTTTCCTTTAATAAACGACCTTCAGCTAAATATTTTTTTAAATCAAATGACATTACAATTCGTTTAATGCTTCTCTATTCATTTTTTTTAATAGAGAACGATTATATTTAGAATACTCAGCATTATCATAATCAGCATTTACTGATTTTTCATCGGCTTTCCATACTAAAGTAGGTCGACTATCCATTGGAAATTTAATATAATCACCTAATTGAATCATATCAGCATCAAACTCAGGAGATCCTACAGTCCATACTTTAGAATCTTGTTTTGAAGCAATTACTTCTAAATCCTCAGGGGCTTCACCCGAAAATCTTTTCTTTAAAACTTCAATATTTGAATCTTCCTCAGGTTTTTGAAATTCTTCTTTTAATAGCTTTCCTTCAGCTAAATATTTTTTTAAATCGAAATTGTCCATTTTATTTTAATTTCCGTTCATTTAAAGTACTTCTATATAATTCAAGGGCTCTTTTTAAAGTATCTTTTACTTCTTCTTTATCAAGTTTATGGAATGATGATTGGTTGTTTACATCAAGACGAGTTAATTGTAATTCATTATCTAAACCAACTCCTTGATATCCCTGCTCTTTAGCTACAGTTGCTCTTGTAAATCTATTTAAAGAAGAAATTAGATCTCTATGCAAGTTATATGGATTTTCTATATCTCTTAATTTAATAAGTTGATACATAGATCCTTTATCTTCTTCATTTAACTTATTCTCAGCTAGATATTTTTTTAAATCGAAATTATCCATTTTTGTATTTGTTATTTTACTTTACTCATAATGTCATCGTACATATCATCTAAATCTTCACCGCTAATATTTCCTCCAATATAAGCGTCTATAGAATCTCTTAAATATTTCTCCCCTACACTCATTACATCTGCCTCGCTATCACCATTCTTCATAGAGTATTTAACCCATCTGTCTAACGCTTTTTCATATTTATCTTGTTCCCCCTCATACGAAGTACTAAACATTCCTTCATTTAATAACTTTCCTTCAGCTAAGTATTTTTTTAAATCGAAATTATCCATTTTTGTATTTGTTATATATGTTAATAAATATGTCATATTTTGTTCTATGACCCATTCCTTCAACTTCTTCTATTATAAACCTATTATCGCCTTGTAGTATCTCTTTAGTCCGTTCAGGATCTATAACTTTATCCTCTTTCCCTAATACTACAATTTGATGTTCTTGAAATGAAGTATCGTAACTTAAAATAAAGGTATCTAAATCCGGTTCAAAACTACGACTATGAAGTGCTGGATTTAGTAAGATAGCTGGTAGGTTAAATGCTTTAGCAAATTCATGAGCAACATATCCTCCCATACTACTACCGATAAGTAGATCCGGTTTGAATTTCATTATTATATTATGAACTTTACCGTGTAGATCTTCCTCGTGATAATCCATAGCAGGAGCATAAACACAAGCTTGACCTGCTAGAAAACCAACTTTTTCTCCGCCTTGTTTACTTTCAAGGCCGTGGAGGTATAATATCTTTTTCATATTAAATCCCTACCTCCATTTCGTATTGACGTTTTTCATGGTCGTGCTCACTATAAACATTTAAGTTTAAGTAATCACCGTACTTATCTCCTACATAGCAGAAATTAGTTTTTTCTGTTGCATCATAAGCAATGATGAAATTATATTCATCTTTAGTAACATACTCTTTGGTATTTACCAACATTTCAAAATAATTAAACTCTTGTTGGCATTCGTAAATTTCTCTTTCTGACATAACCTTTATTTTTATATTATTATTAACTCTTATTACGTGGTAAATATACGAACGCTATTTCAGGAAGCCAACAAAAGTCGTATTTATTTTATAAAAAAAGGACGCTTATGCGTCCTTATTTATAATGTTAATTATATGTTTTAATATCGTCGTCTAATTTTTTTATAATTTGGTTTTTTAATGCTTGGTAATAATCACGTTTGTGTTCAGGTAATGTAGAATCTAGTAAAATTTGGTTTATCTTATTCAAATCTTGATTATCTATAACCCCATCATTGTTAATATCCATTTTAGACTCTTCAATTGATTGATAATTTTGAACTACTTCATCTATTACTTCATCTATTGTTTCTATTGGAGATTCAATGATTGGTTCTTTTGGGAGTTCAAGGGTTGGTTCTTCAACTTTGGTTGGTAGTGGAAATTTGTTTTTAATCCAATTAATTAACTTCATGTTTTCTTTTTTATTATTATGGTTATATATATTTAATTTTTCTTCTTTTAAGTCACTTTCGTATATAATTTCTTCTTCCTCCTCTAAACCATCCATTAAATTATCTTCTTTTGGTTTAATTTGTGAAAAAGCAAAGTTAGCGGCTATTACTAGAGCAATTGCTAATGGATCAAACACAAATATAATAATTAAGAGTAAAACATTAATGATTTTATTCATAGGAATACCTGTTAACTCGGAAAGGAATTTAAGAGGTCCTAGCTCACTTGTCAACTCGTTATTGGTAGATACTTCTACTATTTTTGTTTCGTATGTAAATAATTTTTCATTTAGATCATCTACTCGGGTATTGATTAAAGTCTGACGTTTAATTGCTTGGTCTAGTTGTTTTTCTAATGATATTCGGGTAGCTGATGAGGTTGAGGTCATTACCTGTCCTTCTGAATTTGTATATGTTATAACGTTGTTAGATAGTCCATTTCTTAAATCTGTTACTGATTTGTTGATACTTTCCTTTTCTGTGTTGAATACGTTTAATTGCTCTTTAACATTATCTCTTTTAGTTTCTACTAACGTTATTTGAGCATCAATTGTTCCCGATACTGATGCTGTTTTTTGATATGCCGCAGATAGGAACCCGTAAATACCCATACTTGTAATTAGGATTAATACAAAACAAGCTACTGATAGATAGTATTTAAGTAATTTGGGTAGTGTTTTTCTATACTGGTATAATAGTGAGGTTATTACCAGTTTAGCTACCTCTAAGGAAGCTGCCATTACTATAACTGCGAAAGCGGCTCCTGCGAATAATTTACTTAATCCACTTACTGAATAAAATGCGGCCGATGCTGAAACTGATAATGCGGTTAATGCTATTAATAAAGGGAATAAATATGGTTTAATTTTACTTATCATATTAAATTTTTTAACATTTCGATCATTTTAGGGTGTGGGTAGATATCTACTTTATCAGGTCTAACTGAGTTGTGAGTAAATATACCTTTTTCGCCTTTATATGCTCTAGGGGTTAAAGTAAATATATCTTCATTATAATCCAAGGGTATTTTATAAGCTTCACCCCAATATAATAGAAGTTGTCTTACTGATTCAATTTGAGCATCAGTATAATTGTGGTAATATTTGTAACCTCTAAATGGCTCTGTTAATTCACAAACTTCATCAGATGGAACTTCTCCATTTACATAGTTATAAAATTTATCACCTTTTTTAGTTAATTGTCCCCAATTACAAATTTCGATACCGATAGAGTATTTATCTAACTCTTTATATGGTAAACCCATAGCACCAAAAAATTTTGCTTTACATCCTAGATGATAAGCCCAAAACTTAGAGGAATACCCTTGTATTATTTCACCATCATTTGTGTTTTTTCCTTTTCCAGAAATAGAAATACAAGTGGCTATTCTTCCTTGTTTGTCTTTTGCCCACCACCTAAATGTACCTTTACCATCTGGGTTGCCAGCTGTATGGTGTAGGTATATTTGTTTTTTAGTGTACGCAGTTTTATAGTATTGATTTTCGGGGAAATCAATTGTAGTTATTTTAGGTAATTTCATCATTATCTTTTTTAGGTACAAATTTTTCAATTACTGTTCCGAATACTGTTGCTATGGTTAAATATTCAAGAGCAGATACGACTGTATTTTTATGTTCTGTATCACAGGTAAATAAAAACACAACCAAAGAAATAAAACCAATGGTACCAAGCACACGTTTGTGTGAGGTACCAGTGGAATTTGAAAACATATTTAAGAAAAATTGTTTCATTATTTCTTAATCAACACTGACCATAAACCACCTATTAAAGTGATTATAGCTCCACTTAGTTCAGTAACAATAATATCGTCTACTAAACCTTTTGCTACTAAAAGACCACCAATGAATGTCAATGAGTGTCTTAATACTCCTAATACTTGTTCTTTGTTCATAATAATTAAATTTTTAAATTGTGATTATAAATATTATAGAACTTTTATTCTAACACATATGATATATACTTATATATTATCCATCGCAACTTAAACAAGAAGGATCCGTTCTAGATCCTAAATCACCTTTGATTACCGAATCTGTTCTAAGATAGTATAAAGTTTTAATTCCTAACTTATGTGATTCCATGTGAACTTGATTAATCCATTTTGGAGAATCTGTAGGATCAAATGCTAAATTTAATGATTGAGTTTGGTCAATATAACGTTGACGGATTGCTGCTTGTTGAACTAATCCTAATTGATTTATTTCAGGGAATGTTAAAAATACTTCTTTATCATCCTCAGTTAATACATCGTGGGGTAGATTAGCTACTGAGCCATTATCTGCTAGTATTTGTTCCCAAACTTTATTATTATTTTTACCTTTTTCGTTTAATAATTTTTCAAGTTCTGGGTTTTTAACAATAAATGTTCCTTTAGCACCATTAAATACGTAAACGTTTGCTGGTTGTGGTTCAATACCTGCTGAACAATTATTAATACGTGAATTTGATACTGTAGGGGCAATTGCCATTACGTGAGTATTTCTCATTCCTGTTCCTTTACACCATAACGGTTCACCATATTCTAGAGCTAATTGACGTGAAGCTGCTTCTGCTTTCATTTTAATATCACTAAAAATAGTATGAGTCCAAGCTGTTGAAGCTATTGAATTAAATGGTAAATTTTTCTGTTGTAAAAACGTATGCCATCCCATTACTCCTAAACCTAATGCTCTACCTTTTTTAGCGTGTCTATGGGAACGAATCATTGAATCCTTACCGTTTGTTTTAACGATAAATTCTTCCATAATACCATCTAACAAATAAGTAGCAATTTCAACTACATCTGTGTGTTTCCACTCATCATACTTAGCTAAATTTAATGAACTTAAACAACAAATGAATGAATGTTCCTCATCTGTATGTAGAGTAATCTCAGAACAAATATTAGTCATACTAACATCTAGATTATTCATTCTATATGCTAATGGGTTATCTTTGTTTACATTATCCTTAAACATAATGTATGGTTCACCCGTCTCTACGCGTGATTTAAGCACTTCTAACCACAACGTCATAGCCTCGCTGTCTCGATCATTTAATCGCTTCATAAACGCATCATCTACAACTACACATTGGTGTAAATTTAGACATTGTCTGTTAGCATCTCCTTTAGGTCTACGGATTTGTAAAAATTCGTGTATATCTGGGTGGTTAATGTCTAAGTTAACACTTGCTGCTCCACGTCTTACGCTACCTTGATTGGTAGCAATAATAGTTGAATCATAAATCTTAGCCCAAGGAACTATACCTTCACTTTGTCCATTTCCTGTAATGTTTGCTCCTCTTCCTCTAATTCTACTAAGTGATATTCCAACTCCACCCCCATAGGATGTAAGTCTCATAAGTTCAGCATTTGTAAGACCAATACCTCTGATAGAATCAGGAGTATCAATTCCAAAACAACTTATAGGTAAACCTCTATCAGTTCCTGTATTACTAAGCACAGGGCTAGCTAAACCAATCCAACCATTCCAAATGTATTTGAAGAATTTAGCTTCCAAATCTGGTCTGTTTAATCTCATTGATACAGAATGAGCTACCCTTTTATATGCTTTACGAGGTGTTTCTCCAGGTAGCAAGTATCCCTTGCTAATTGTAGATAAAGCTAGTTCATCCATATATTCGGGAAAATCCTTACCTCTTTCCCATTGTGTATAATCTATTATTAATGTGTTGCTCATAATTAAAATATTGATTCGTCCCAGGTCATATTACCTTTACTATAATTTGTTACTCTATTTGCGAAAAAATCTGTGTGTTGTTTTCCGGCTGATAAATGGTCAAACCATTTCATTCTTTCAACTGCTGTTACATCAATATTACCAATAATTCCTTTATAACCCAAATCACCTAACTTAGCATTAACTCTATTTTTAATAAAATTTTCTAAGTCATACTGTGAACAACCCTCTAAATCACCTAATGAATAACATTTTCTAATAAAATCTAATTCAAGTTGTAGTGATAATAATGCTGCCTCGTTTATTGCTGCTTCGAGTTCTGGTGTTTTAAGGTGTGGGTTTTCTGAAACCAACGTTCTAAATAACCAACATCCTGCTTCAGAGTGGAGGGATTCGTCTCTGATAGACCATTCAACAATTTGACCCACTCCCTTAAGCTTATTTCGCATTTTAAAAGATAAGAGGACGGCGAAGGAAGAAAATAAGTTAACTCCTTCTGTAAAAGCTGAGAATATAGCGAGTGATTTAGCCACTTCGTGGAAATCAGTTTCGCCATTAAAACTATCCCTAATAGTAGTAAGATTTTCAATTTTAGCCATTGTAGCTTCATCCTCCATAAATTCGGAGAAGTTGTCGAGTCCAAGTGTTTCATTTAATAGTGAATATGCTTCCGCGTGAATTGTTTCAAAGGCTCCAAATGTGGTAGCCATCATTATTATTTCTGGTTTTCTAAACCATTTTGTTACTAATTGAGTCCAATAATCATTTACAACTGTTTCTGTTTGGGCAAATCCTTTTAGGATAGATCCAATGATATTTTTTTCTGTTTCATTTAAATTTGAATTCCAATCTGCTAAATCCGACATCATTGGGACCTCGGTATGTAACCAGTGTGCTTGTTGTTGTTTAAGCCAATAATCTGCTGCTTCTTGGTATTCAAATGGCTTGTATATAACTCTTGGTTCTATTATTTTACTTTTGCTCATACTTGGTTTAATTCAAAATATTTTTGTGATAATTCTTTCCTTGTCATAAAATCTACGTCTTTGGTAACTTGACGTTGTGGTGTTCCTCCCTCATCATCTTCGGTATCCATATATTCTGAAACTTCAAAGTGTCCTGTTGATGTATCTGCTTTTACACTAAATGTAACTCCATCCATCCCGTATCTATTTTTCATTATGTGAAATCTTCCTGTTCCTTCTACTTTATCTTTACGTTTTCTTGATAATGAAATACAGAAATCAGTGATCATAATTTTATCATAACTGCCAGCTGCTTTATCCCCTTCAATAACATCATCTTTTGCACCTGCACGATTAACTTGTGAAACAGACCAAACTGGGAGGTTTAAGGTACGGGCTAATCCCTTAGTGCTAATATAAATATCATCAATTTCTCCCTTACGATCAGATGTTTTCTTTTTTGTCCCTAAGAGGTCAACATAGTCAATAATTATAAGATCTGGTTTGAATCCTTGATCAATACATTTCTGGATATGTGATTCTATTGTTGATATTGATGCCTTTCCAGGTGAATATTCTTTAATAATTAATTGGCCTACTAAATCAGTTACTGCTTGATCTACTTTTGGACGGTGTTTAGATAAAGTATCTACTGGGGTATTAGTGAAAAAAGCATCATATCTTTTACCTACATAATTTTCACCTAATTCTAAAGTATAATGTAATACATTGTATCCCATCTTAACAGCGTGACCACCTATAGCAATTAAACTCCAAGATTTACCACCACCTGGATTTCCAAATATTAAACCAAAATCACCTCCACCAATACCACCTTGCATTAGATCATTAATACTTGTCCAAGGAGTTGCTATTGGAGTTCTTTCATCTTCTCTATAACGAGATTCAACATCCTTATTGTATTCGTGACCAACATTTTTGTCTTGTCCCGCTTTTAAAGCGTTATCTACGATGGACCTAATCGAGTCATAATCTCCGGCGTTAAGGAAATCTACGCTCGTTAACAACGCTTTTTTAAGTTGTTGGTTTTTACAGAAATTGGAAAATTCCTCAATTACATATTTTAAATCTTCATCCGATGCTTTATAAGCTTCACGTAATTGTTCTTTTACAGATACTTGTAATACTTCATTATCGATTTTTTTCAATTCTACTTTTAACAAATCCATTGAAGGAGTTGTGTGGTATTTTTCGTAGTTTTTTAAAATTTCTTTAATAATCCATTTTTGTGCTTGGTTATCGAAGTATTCATCACTTAAAATATCGTGGATATTTACAAGGAAATCTTTGTGTGTTAATAATGAGGAGAGAACCTTTATTTGAAAGTTCGGTCCATATTGCTGGAGCGTAATTAATGTCAATGTGTTTTTTTTTTTAATTTATAACTTATTTTTTTGTAAAACTATTTAATATTTTAAAAATATCTTTAATCCAAAATTCTATATTTCGAATCATTTTTCCAATTCCATCTTCGTTGTAAAGTCGTAAAAAAGCTTCAGGATTCAAAGTTGGAGTTGAAGATGCTGCGATTGCTTTTAATACAACTTCATCATTATCATCTATTAATGGTTTTGCCAAATCCATTATTTTATAATTTGTCTCTAAACGTTTAATATCATTAACTACTCTGGCATATACTACGTGTTCTTTTAGTTTTTCAACTGAAATGTTATATATGTCATCTAAAGTTAATGGACGTTCTTTTAATTCAGGGAATTTTTTAAATAACCCTTTTTCACCTAATCCTTTTATACCTGGTATTTTATCTGAGTTATCACCCATTAATACTTTATATAGTATAAAATTCTCAGCTAAACAACCGTGTTTTTCTTCAATTAGTTGTTTTGTGTAGTATGTTTTTTCCATTGGTCTCCAAACAGTAACATCCTCATTTACTAGTTGTAGGAAATCTTTATCACTAGAAACAATTACTACTTTTGAATTATATTTTTCAACTAAATGGGTGCTATAAAAAGCAATAATATCATCTGCTTCTGATTTATCAATTGATACTGTTCTAATAGGTAAACATTTTAGGTAATGAACTAATCTAACAATTTGATCAATTTTTGAGTTATGCTCATCATCTAAATCTTCAAATACCTCCCAGTTAGTAATTCTACTAGTGTGTCTACCCGATTTATATTCAGGTAATAAATTTTTCCTATTTGTAGATGAACCAACACCATCAAATACTACATAAACAGCTGTTGGTTGGATTTGGTTTATAAGGGATCCTATAGAACGTATAAAACCTCCTAAACCACCAATATGAACACCATCGTGATTGACTATATTCATCATAGCAAAATTCCTAAAAAATAGATTTAATCCATCTATTAATATTACACGATCGTGCTCCTTAGAGGATTCTATATCATTGTCCTCACTTATTTCATTGAGGAGTTTAAGGTATTCTTTTTGATTCATAACTTTTTATTTGACGTAAATATACAAAAAGGGGTTGGATAAACCAACCCCAATTGTAATTAATCTGGTTCCTGTTGGAACAAATTTAATGGTTCTGGGGTATCTTGTTCTTCGAAGATATCGAAATCCATACCACCCAGGATTTTACTCCATTCTGCCGCGTGTGCGTCTTTATAACCCTTTAGATCTTTATCACTATCATTAATAAAACCGTGAGGAGTCATAATAATTTTTCCTCTAGTAGTAATACCGTTGATGTGATTTTTATCAATTTGAAGGTTGGTACGCTTAGCGAACTCAACTTGCTTACCATCTTTAATCGCTTTGATTTTGGATGTTCCAGCATTGGCAATGTTACCAAATGTAACTACGAATGTAGCATCATACCACATAGCAAAACCACCTTTATTCATCATCTTTGGTTGTCCCATAGGCATTTCAGCTTTAGCAGCCCATACCTTATTTACACAAACCAAAGTATTAGTATAAGGTGATGACTCTTTACGAGACATTACTACTTTTTGGTTAACATTATTACTAAACTGAGTGGACATAGCACCTGCATTCCACTCATTGTTGTTTTTGTTTGATTTAAGTGACATTTCGCAAGGAATAGATCCAATAGAATCCCACATAAACAATAAATCATAAGGTAAATTACCTTTTTTCTGCTCGTCAATTAAATCTAGAATAAACACAGCTACATCTTC
>Ga0208303_1000855_pt1 | contig 12408 bp, 11 predicted proteins | sample CB_VirMetaG_2_FD_184537 | JGI IMG/M metagenome (GOLD analysis project Ga0208303, IMG submission 184537) | Freshwater to marine saline gradient viral communities from Chesapeake Bay - CB_1504_2 Viral MetaG (SPAdes) (version 4) | ecosystem: Environmental > Aquatic > Marine > Coastal | place: USA... | reverse complement strand
CTCCAACTTTCGCTTACTTGCCAATCAACACGCACTCCTTGGACTTGACCAAAGACCGTGTAGAAGGTAATGAAATCCAAGCTGACCGTATGCCTCGCGTTGATCGTCATGGCAACCGTCAAGCTGGCGGTTCGATTGAGGTTGATCTCCGCGCAGATGCTTTTGATGCACTCTTCGAGTCGGCTTTCCTGAATAGCTTCTCAACTGACGTCCTGAAGATCGGTACGACCCCTAAGTTCTTCTCCATGGAAGACGCAGCCAATGATATTGCTCAGTACCGTCTGTTCACTGGTCTGTCAGCTTCGAGTGTGAATGTGTCTATCGCCCCTAACCAAATGGTCACAGCGACCTTCGATATGGTTGGTAAGGGCATGACACAAAGCTCTTCCACTGGCTCCACTGGCGGCACTCCTACCGCCTCCTCTAGCAATGCACCTTTTGATAGCTACAGCGGTACTATCGAAGACGGTGGTTCGTCTATTGGCATCGTTACTTCGATTGACTTCTCGTTGACCAACTCGTTTGCTCCCACTTTTGTTATTGGCTCGGATGTTGCTCAATCTCTGGAGTATGGTCGTGCTGTCGTTGAAGGCACCATCACTGTTTACTACGAAGATGCAGCCCTCATCAACAAGTTCTTGAACGAGACCGAAAGCTCTATTCTTGTGTCGGTTGATGACCCTACTGGTGCAAACTCCTACACATTTGAATTTCCTCGTGTTAAATATAATGGTGCTTCGGTTCCTTTGCAAAACCCGCAGAGCCGCCTTATCACCCTTCCGTTTGTGTCGCTGTATGACAGCGTTGAAGGCACAAACCTGAAGCTGACACGCTCGTAATCCCTAGCTAGGGTAGGGCGGGGGCTTCTGTCGGGTGAGGTTCCCGCCCACTATTAAATCATCCCGACATAAAAATCTCGACAATCCCAACAACATAGATATAGGAATCCCGACATGGACCTGCTTAATATTGGTAAGACTAAAGAAACGACTAGCGTGACCTTGTATAACCCAGTCAACTCTGAAATCCTTCTTAATGAAGATCGCTCGGAGATGACCGTTACTATCCATGGTCCCTACTCGAAGAAATACAAGACCATCTCTCATGCTCAACAGAATCGTCGCTTGATGAAAGCACAACGGACTGGTGGTAAGCTAAACCTCACTGCCGAGGAAATTGAGGCTTCTGCACTGGACCTTCTGGTTAAGTGTGTTGATGGTTGGAACATCACTCTTGGCGGAGAACAGCCAGATTGTACAGAGGCTAAGGTTCGTGAGGTCTTTACTGATCTCCCTTGGGTTCGTGAACAAGTTGATGCTGCCCTTGGTGATGCACAAGCTTTTTTGTCCAAGTAAGGTCTGAGTTAGAGGAATACGCTGAGTACTCCTTTAAGATGGGCAGAGGTGTGAAGGGTAGCAAAGGTAAGGCTACTGAACGAGATCACCTAGAACAAGTGGCGAAGCAACTAGGAACACAGTTGGAAGAGGTAGAGAAGGCTAATGCCAGTGCTATCTTCCCTGATGTTGCTTCCCACCTTTGGGCTACTTTTATCGAACTGCATGATGGCAGGACATACGGTATGAGTGGCCCAAATCCAATTTCTTATGACATAATTAAGGCTTGGTGTGACCTGAGCGGTATTGATTTGTCGTACTGGGAAGTGGAGATAATTAAGTCTCTTGACAACCTTTGGATCAAGACAATGAATGAGGAATCGGATGGCTGATCTTATTGAAATCGGTATTGTTGTAGACTCCAAGCCCGTTAACAATCTTGTTGCTGCACTTGGGAAAGCGTCAAATGCCGCTGATCTAGCCGACAAAAACTTCCGTAGTCTAGAGAAGGCCCTTAAACAAGGTATTGGTAGTAGTGCTGATAGCCTACTTAAGGCTTTCTCACGCCTTGAGCGTGCTGGGATGTCCCTGTCCGATGTCAATAAGGGTCTTGCACAAGATGCAAAGATGTTGGCTCAAGCAAATCAGGCACAAGTTAATAGCCTTTTAGGTGTAGATAGGGCAACCAAGTCAGCTAGAGCTTCGGCAGAGGCAATGAAAGAGGCTTTTCGAACACAAGAAATTGCAATCATTAATACCACAAAGCAAACAGTAGTTCTTGCTGGAACTCAGAGTCAAGCTGCTATGGCTGCACAAAAACTTGCAGCGGCACAAAGACTGTCAGGAAAAACTACCAACAAGTTTGGTATGATTTCTCAACAAGTTGGCTATCAAGTAGGTGACTTTTTTGTTCAGATTCAGGGTGGTACAAATAAGTTTGTCGCGTTTGGTCAACAGGCCACTCAGCTTGCAGGACTTTTGCCAGGACTTGCTGGTGCAATTGTTGGCGTCAGTATTTCTGTCGGCACACTTCTTTTGTCTTCTTTTGATAGGATGAAAAAGTCTGTTGAAGACACAGATGATTTGTTTAAGAGGGTAGCAGAAAACCTAAATAGTATGAACTCTGCTGCAAGTGATGCGCAGCAACCATTTTCTGATTTAGCAGAAAGGTTTGGGGAGAGTGCATCTAAAGCTAGGCTTTTCCTTCAAGTAATTTCTGCCATCCAAAGCGCCCAGTTTCAAAAGGGGTTTTCTGAGGCTGCTGACTCTCTTAGGAGTCTATTTGACGTAGGGGAATATGCCTCAGAGTCCATAAAGACTTTAGAGACTGCTGGTGCAGCACAACAAACAATCTTGGAAGATTTGCTAAGGCAACAAAGAGAGCTTCTTAGTAAGGGAGACAACGTTGCTGCCCTTGAGTTGGGTCAAAAGATACAAGAGGCCCGCGACATATTCCAGAAGTCTTTCGGTGCAATGAAGGTTGATGTTGACCAACTTGCAGAACGTCTGGGTGTGACACAGCATGTTGCTGCTGAGTTTTCCGCAACACTTGCCAGAATAGGTGAAGCTAAAACCTTTGAGGAAAAGGGACAAGCTGCGGTTGATCTTGCGAAATTTATCCGTGAGAATGTAAATATCACGGCTCAACTTACAGAAGCAGAGAATGCTGCCGTACAAAAGGCGGTTGAACTGGCCCTAAAGTTTTTAGAAGCGTCTAATAATGCAGATGCCACCGCTGCCGCTGCTGGTACTATTGCACCAAATATCGGTGCTGCTGCTGATGAAGCCGTCCGACTGGCGCTTAATCTTCAAGCGTCTGCTGTCGCTGCTGAACAAGCTGCTGGTACAAGCATCGCGATTATGAATGCTCAAATGGAAGCCCTTAATAAGGGACAAAATGCTTATGTGGCTGGGGCAAAAGTTAGAGTTAAGCTGGAAAAAGAGGCTTACGTTCAGGCCCAAGTGGCTGGTGGCCTAAGTGTTACAGAGGCTAAGTTGGCCGCTGAGGCTATGTTTAAAAACAGAGAGGCTGTTATAGGCACAACTAAAGCCTATGATGACCTTCAGGCCTCCTTAAAAAATTCGACAAAGGGCCTTTCAAAAGAGCAAAAAGACCTTCTGAAAGCTGCTGAAGACCTCCGTAAAGAACTAGAAGGCCCAATGGTATCTGCTATCAATGGTGTGTCGAATGCCTTTGGTGACTTTATTTCTAATGGCCTAAAAGACTTTAAGGGTTTCACAAAGAGCATCCTTAACTCTTTCAAGGGCATGATCTCTCAGATGATCTCCACTGCCATGAGCAACAAGATTATGTTGTCAGTTGGTATGGGTGGTTCTGGTCTTGCTACTCAAGCTGCTGCTGGTCAACTTGCTGGTGTTGGTAGTGCTGGATTTGGTGGCCCTGTGGGTGGCTTGATGGGTACATTCGGTGGCGGCGGTGCTGCTGGAACTGGTTTGCTTGGTGGACTTGGTACTGCGGCTACTGGCTTAGGTACAGGGTTTATGTCGTCTGTCTATGGCGGTATTGGTGGTATGACTGGTGCTGTTAGTGGTGGCTTGTCTGTAGGTGGCCTTGCAGGTATCTCCACAGCTATTGGTGCTATTGCTGCTCCATTGCTTGCTGTTGCTGCTGTATTCAGCTTTTTTAAGAAGAAGACGACAGAGCTTGATAACGGTCTGCGTATTACAGTAACTAACATGGATGCCCTTGTTAATACTTTCCAGACTGTCCAGACTAAAAGGTTCTTTGGTCTCTCCAAGAAGACGACAACAACTGAGTCTGCTGCTTCTTCTGAGATTGCTAGTCCTCTCGTAAAAGCCGTTCAGGATATGCAAACGCAGATCGTTAAAGCTGCTGATATGTTTGGGGTTTCCTCTGACGCTTTTGAGAACTTTGCTTATAACTTTGAGTTGTCCCTTAAGGGTCTGACAGACGAACAAAAAGCCCAGAAGTTCAACGAAGAACTCCTCAAGATGGGGGATGCTTTCACAGCACTGTCTGGTAAGTTCACTTCGATGAATGAACTTCTGGCAACTGCACAACAGCGTTATGATCTGACTACCAGACTTTTGGGACTCCAAGGTGATACGGAAGCCCTACTTGCCAGACAACGTGAACTTGAGCTTGCTGCTGTCCATGACTTGAACCTTGAGCTACTCCAACAGATTCACACTCTGGAAGATGTAAAGATTGCTGAAGAGGCTGCTAGGAAAGCCTTGGAAGTCTACCAACAAACTCTAAATGAAACCACACAAGCCCTCGAAGAAGCCAATCGTGCCTACGAAAGTGCTTTGGGTGATCTTCGCAATGCTATGGCTCGTCAACTGTCTGATGCCCAATCGGCTCTAGATTCTGCCAAGTCTGTCTTCGATACGGCACTGTCCAACCGTTATGAGTCTTTGCAAAATAACCTTGGCAATACTGAACAAGCTCTTGTAGATGCACAACAGGCTCTTGCAGAAGCTCAAAGAAGGGCGTTTGAAGAAGGTATCCAGAACCGTATTACGGCTGTTAATGCTTCCTTCAATAGTTTGGTTGCTAACCTCGAAGCCAGTCTTGATGTAGCCCAACGTAAGGCAGAAGCATCTCGTCAAGTCTTTGAGGTTCTTGATAGCGCACTTCAGGGCAGAAGGTTGGCCTCTGAGGCTGCTACTTTTGCTTCTCGACGTTCTGCTTTGTCTTACGTCTCTAGTGGCGGTACAGACATCGACAAACTTACTAGCGCATTGGGTGTCTTGAACGAACCTAGTGAACAATTCTTTGGAACCTTCCAAGACTACGCTCGTGACTTTGCTCTGACGACCAATGCTATCAAAGAGAGCCGTGACCTCGCAGGAGCTACAATGACTGCCGATGAAAAGACGGTAATGTTGTTGGAACAGCAAATCGAACAGTCTCGGGCAAGTCAAGAGGCACAAGTCGAAGCTCTCGAAAAGATGCTGGTAGTTCAGGAAGACTTCTTGACTGTCAGTCAGGCTATGGAACAACTCCTAACAGCCCAAGAGAACTACGATCAAGCCAAAGAAGCTCATGACGAACTGCTTCTACAGTACCCACAGTTGCAAGAGACCTTCATCTCTGTAGGTGATGCTTTAGCAAACTACTTGGCTGCACAGGCTACCTATGAACAAATCCAAGCCCAACATGCAGAATTGCTTGCTCAGTATTCAATGCTGAATGAGTCGGTTCTGACTGTAACTCAGGCTGTGACTAACTTGGGGAGTGTTATCGCTGCACAAACGGCTGCTACTGCTGCGCAAGCGGCTGCACAAACGGTTCTTGCTAATGCGATTGCTGCTGCCAATCAAGTGACTACCACAGAGAGTGTTCTAGGCTTCGCTGCTGGGGGTGTGTTTGGTGGTGGTCCTCGTATCGTGGGTGAGAATGGTCCAGAGCTTGAAGTTACTGGTCCTTCGCGTATCTACAGCAATCGGGATACTGCTGGTATGTTCCGTGATCCTGATCTTAAGGACGCAGTTCGTAGTCTTAAGGAAGAAGTATCTGGACTTCGCTCTGAACAGCGTCAAATCCAAATGGATATTTCTAAATACACTAAACGCAGTTATGACATTGAACGTAAGTGGGATGTCGAAGGTCTTCCAGCAACAAGGACGTAAGAGATTATGCAGATTATCAAACCAGTAACGGTAACTGATAGTATTCTTGTTTCTAGTAACATAACTGAAAATGACTACGCAGTATGGGCTGTTGGGACTACCTATGCAGTAGGGAACAGGGTCATTGTTTTAAGTACGCATAAGATTTATGAAAGTCTTATTGGAAGTAACTTGGGCAATGACCCTACCACTGATGATGGTACAAAGTGGCTAACTCTTGGTGCAACTAATCGTTGGAAAGCATTTGACCAAAAGATTAACGACCATGTAAGTAATGTAAATAGTATTCAGTACGTCCTAAACGATCCTAACTCTAATGTCACTGCCGTATCACTGTTCGGTTTGGTTGGAATTTCTGCTAATGTAACTGTAACAAGTATTGTCGAGGGAGAGGTATATAATCAAACTGTCTCTCTTATCGACAATAGAAACATTGATGATTGGTACACCTACTTCTTTGAAGAACAAGTTCAACGACAAGAAGCTCAGTTCTTGAATATTCCCCCTTATCTTGGTGCTGATGTTCAAGTGACAGTATCTGCTGCAACAGGTGATACTGCTGAACTTGGTCAACTTGTTCTGGGTTTCCTATCTCAGCTTGGTCTTACTACTTATGGTACTTCCATCAGCATCGAAGACTTCTCTCGTAAAGAAGTTGATGCCTTTGGTAATTTTATTGTCGTTGAAAGAGCTTATGCTCAATTGGCGGATTTTGATGTACGTTTCCCGACAGCTAATGCTCGTAAAATCCAAAGGACTTTGGCTGCATATAGGGCAACACCTATCGTATATGTAGGGTCTGAGGATGTATCTTACGGGACGACAATCTATGGTTTCTATCGTAGATTTGACTTGACCCTTGAAACACCCTCGTATTCCTTTGGTGCTATCGAAGTAGAAGGACTAACTTAATATGGCATACCCACCGATCACAACTCTCCCGACCCCTCCCTCAAGACAAGACCCAGCTAACTTTGCTATTGATGCTGATGCTTTTCTTGGGGCATTGCCCACGTTCCAGTCCCAAGTGAATGCTGCTGGTACTTACATTGATGGAGTAGGGGCTGCTGTAGATGTTGATGCTGCCGCTGCTGCTTCTTCTGCTCTTGCGGCCTCTACAAGCGCAACTAATGCTGCTAACTCAGCTACTGCCGCAGCTAACTCTGCTGCCTCTGCTGGGGGCGTTCTGTGGGTCTCAGGTACATCCTACGCTGTAGGGTTCGTAGTGTATTCTCCTATTACATTCCAGAACTATCGTTGTATCATTGCTACGTCAGGAACAACTGATCCTTCTCTTGATGAAACTAACTGGGTAGCACTAGGTGGTGGTGGAGGCGGTCTTACGGAACAGACTGCTACTCTGACCACTACTTCTCAGACTGCTATTGCTACCTACGGCATTACCGACTACCTTGCTATGGAACTCACTGTTGTAGCTTCTCGGTCTACTGATCGCACTATCACTAAACTCCTTATTGTCCACAATGGCACTACTGCTTCGGCTACACAATATGGTGAAGTCAATACGAGTACTGCCCTAGCTGCCTATGATGTAGATATTTCTGGTGGTAATGTGCGTCTGTTGGCTACTTCATCTTCGGCTACAAGCACAGACTTTACCGTCAAAGAGAACCTTTTCGCACCACTATAAACTATTAGAGACAAGGGGAGAGTGAACCATGTCCAACGATAAAGACTTCAAGGTTAAGAATGGTGTAAAACCTACTGTATACCACGAGAAGTTGGGGACTGTTGTTTCTAGTGTGGCTGGAGACAGTCTTGCTGGCGCTAATTACGACAGTGTAAGTTTCAGCATCACCGCTCAAGACAATCAACCTTTTGGCATCACTTTTAAGCCCGATGGTACTAAGATGTACTTGGTTGGTAACACGGGGGATAGAGTTTATCAGTATTCTCTTTCGACCCCTTGGAGCCTTTCCACTGCTTCCTATGATAGTGTTAGCTTTAGTGTATCCAGTCAAGATGGCAACCCAATGCGGGTAGCTTTTAACAGTACAGGTACAAAAATGTTCCTTGTTGGACAGGTTACAGATTCCTTGTATCAGTACTCTCTGTCTACGGCTTGGAATGTGGGAACAGCTTCCTACGACAGTGTTAGCTTTAGCGTAAATGCTCAAGAGGGTATTGTCTACGATGTAATGTTCAATCCCGCTGGTACAAAGATGTATGTCATGGGGGATGCAACTGATTCAGCCTATCAGTACTCCTTGTCCACTGCTTTTAACTTAGCTACTGCCTCTTATGACAGTGTTAGCTTTAGTTTTGCAAGCCAGTCTGCTTCCGTCAATGGCTTTACTTTTAACTCGGATGGTACGAGACTTTATGTATCTTCTCACGCTGGTGGGGCAGGTACTGTGTATCAATACTCCTTGTCTACTGCTTATAACCTAGCTACCGCTTCTTACAGCGATGTCAGCTTTAGTGTTTCCGCTCAGGATACTGCTGCGTATAGTGTGAAGTTTAAGGACGATGGCAGTAAGATGTACGTCCTTGGTAGGAATAACGACACTGTTTACCAATACTCTACAACTCTTAATACCCGCACACTAGACCTCTCCACTGGTTCTGTCTTCCAACTTACCCCAGCTTCCAACATCCAACTCAACCTGAGCAACCCTGCTGCTAGTGGTACTGTGAGTGGTGCTACTTTGTTGTTGGATGGTGCTGCTGCTTCATCTTATGATCTTGCCAACGCTGCGTATGACAGTGTTAGCTTTAGTGTTGCTTCACAAGAAACTTCCCCCGCTTTTGTGCAATTCAAAGCGGATGGAACTAAAATGTACGTTGGTGGATCAGGTAGTGATACTGTCTATCAATACAGCCTGTCTACAGCTTGGGATGCCTCTACAGCATCGTATGATAGTGTTAGCTTTAGCGTAGCATCTCAGGAGAACAACTTAAGAGGGCTTTACATAAAACAAGACGGAACTAAGTTTTATACAATAGGTATTCAAGCTGATGTTGTTCACCAGTATAGTATGTCTACTGCGTGGGATATTTCCAGCGCTAGTTATGATAGTGTTAGCTTTAGTGTATCTAGCCAAGAGAACGAGGCGCAAGGTATATCCTTCAAGTCAGACGGTACTAAAATGTTTATTGTAGGTAGTCTTGGGGATGAAGTAAATGAGTTCTCTTTAAGCACCGCTTGGGATATATCTTCTGCATCTTTTACAATCAACTTCTCTGTGTCAGGTCAAGATACAAATCCTAACGACCTTTATTTTAAGCCCGACGGGACTAAGTTCTGGGTTTCTGGCGATACCAACGACACAGTATATCAATACTCTTGTAGTGCCGCTTGGGATATATCTACTGCCTCATACGATAGTGTTTCTTTCAGTGTAGCAACACAGGATACGGGTCCGCAGGGTCTTGCCTTTGGTAATAATGGCACTAAGATGTATGTGGTTGGCAGTGTAACCGACATCATCTACCAGTACTCCACAGGTACACCAGCAACCATCACCTACGACACAGCAATAGAATGGCCTAGTGGTACTGCCCCTACATCTCCTGCTATTGGTGATACGGACGTACTAGTCTTTACTACCCGCGATGGTGGGACTTCCTACAAAGCAGCCTTAGCAATTGATGGAGCCGTGTGATGGCAAACAATCAGGACTTCATCCTTAAGGGTGCTCTAGAGGTTGGCAAGGATACTAAGGTCACTCTGGGTACGATCACCTCTGGGACTGTAGACCTTAGTACAGGAAACTACTTTGCTGAGACCCTAGCTGGCGACACAACGTATGCTTTCAGTAGTGCTGGTGCTGTACAATCTTTTCAGATGGAGATCACTGGTGCTAGTACCTACACGATCACTTGGCCTGCTTCTGTAGAATGGGCAGGTGGTGTCGCACCCTCAGCACCAGCTACAGGTGAGACAGACATTTATACGTTTGTGACTGACGATGGTGGCACAAGCTACATTGGATTGTTGACTGCGGATGCCGTATAACTACAAAAGCATAGAGGAAAGGTGAATCTATGGCTAACAATCAAAGTTTCAAAGTAAAGAATGGTATCCTTGCTCAGAGGTATCTACAGACTGCTGTAGCTATGGCTGCAAACAATGTTGATCTGTCCGAGGGTACTTACTTCACTAAGACCATCTCTAGCCCTACCACCCTTACATTTAGTAATCCACCAGCATCAGGTCTAGCTATTGCATTTGCCCTAGAGATCAGCGGTGACGGTAGTGCTATTACTTGGCCTACCAGTGTGAAGTGGCATGAGGCTACAGCACCAACAACACTAGCATCTAAGGAGATGTATGTTTTTGTTACGATAGATGGTGGTACAACGTACTACGGTAGGAAAGCAGGGGAGGATATTGCATAATGAGTATTATTAATACTATAGTGGGGTCTGCTGCTTCTGCTCAGAATAGAGAAGTACCATCTTATGCTTATACAGGGAATGAAGTTCAAGACGCTCTTTATATAACAGACCTCTCTACTAATAGCATTGTTGGGTCAATAAGTAGTACTGCCCTCCTTGAAGATATTATTGAGTGCAAGTATGATGCAGAACGAGAGTTAGTTTACACTACAGCACGTACAGATGATGTACTTTGTGTTATAGATGTTTCTGACCCATCAAACCCAACGGTACTAGATTATGTTGGTACAGGAACAAACTCAAGAGGTCTTGCGTACGATAAGTACTCTAAACGTGTTTATGTAGCCGCATCTAATAGCTACAGCCTTACATCAATAGATGTATCTAATCCAAGTAATATTAGTGTCACAGGGTCTTACACAAGCTCAACTTATCTAAACTATGCTTACGGCGTAGCATTAGATAACACAAAAAAGATAGTCTACGTTACAGAAACAGACGGCGTAACAGCTTTTGATGTTTCTGGTACTACACCCGCCCGTGCGGGTTACCTCACAAACACTTCTTTTTTTGGCGGCGCAAACAATACAGACCCTATCCTTGATAAAGAAACAGATACGCTATACCTTATAGCAGGTAACGACTCTACAGTTGCAGCTGTAGACGTCTCTGACCCCTACAGTTTGTCTCTACCTAGTGTACTAAGAGACACTCAAAGGTTTCAATATATTCAGGCGGGTGCTTTAGATGCAGATAATAAGCTGCTTTACGTGGGTGGCTGGAACGGTCTTTCCGTTATAGATGTGTCTAATCCGAGTAATATGGTTCGTCTTAATACACAGGTATTTACTCCTTACCTTACTGGTACAATAGTTTTAGATTTAGGTTCTAAGGTTCTTTACGCGACAGGTAGTGGTAATCTGGCCTCCTTTGATATATCAGACCCCTACAACATCACAAAGATAGAGGATGTTTCTAACGGTACTACCGCTTTAGCTCTAAATATATCTCAAGGTGAAGATACACTAGCCTTTAGAAAGTACCCCTCTTAACAATAGCAACATAAGGAAAACACAACATGTATGCTAAAATCAATGGGGGAACAGTAGTAAAGTTCCCGTACACCGTAGGGCAACTACGCAAGGATAACCCTAACGTATCATTCCCTAAGAACATCACACAGGGTATCATGCAGAAGTATGGCATGGTAGGTGTCCTAGAAGGGCCAAAGCCTGACTGTGGCACTTACCAGCGTGTAGAACGTAATGCTTTACCAACACGACCTGTCATCGGTCAGTACACAGAAGAAGATGCACCTATGCCTGATATGGTAGGTGAAGACATCATCGCTGGTTACTGGATGATTGGCTACACTGCTGTAGATATGTTTGCTGACACTACTGATGAAGAAGGTGTAATAACCACTAAAGCTGAACATGAAGCTGCATATCAGGCTGGACTTGATGAGAAGGCTGCGGAGGATGTTCGTAACCAGCGGGACAAGCTAATCGCAGACACTGATTGGATGGCATTGAGCGACAGCACGTTGACCCCAGCGTGGGCTGCATATCGTCAGGCATTGCGTGATGTAACGGCTCAAGCTGGGTTCCCGCACACTGTAGATTGGCCCGTTAAGCCAGTATAGGGGTAACTACAATGTCGTATGAATTGGGGAACAGGAGCAAGCAAAGTCTATCAGGTGTTCACCCTGACCTTGTTGCTGTCGTAGAAGCTGCTATTAAGATTACAAAACAGGATTTCCTCGTAATTGAGGGCGTCCGTAGTAAAGACCGTCAAGTAGAGTTGGTTAAGGCTGGTAAGTCTAAGACCATGAACTCCCGACACCTTACAGGCCATGCTGTAGACCTTTGCCCCTACCCAGTTGACTGGAACGACCACTCTAAGTTTGAGGCTATTGCTGAGGCTATGAAGGCTGCTGCTGAGGACTTGGGTATTCCACTAGAGTGGGGCGGTGACTGGAAGGGCGGTTGGGACAAACCACATTTCCAACTGTCACACAAGGACTACCCAGCATGAGTGAAGACGACACCCTCCGTAGAATAGAAAAGTTGGAGGCTGAGATTGAGCGTCTATG
>Ga0208303_1000854_pt1 | contig 12414 bp, 17 predicted proteins | sample CB_VirMetaG_2_FD_184537 | JGI IMG/M metagenome (GOLD analysis project Ga0208303, IMG submission 184537) | Freshwater to marine saline gradient viral communities from Chesapeake Bay - CB_1504_2 Viral MetaG (SPAdes) (version 4) | ecosystem: Environmental > Aquatic > Marine > Coastal | place: USA... | reverse complement strand
TTTTTCTGAATTCGTAGTAAAAAATGTTACAAGAAAAGGACACGAAGAAGTAGTAGATTATTTTTTAAAAAAGCATAAAGGAATTAATTGTGGCTAACGGTGTTGTGTATGGCATCGTTTTAATGTGCTATACACGTTGTTGTAATTAGTGTGGTTAAATTATAAATAAAATTAATAAAGATAAAAAATATTAGAATAGAAAATGATTAATATAAAAATCAAATTAAAAAAAATATATGAAATGGTTTATACCGGGTAATGTTCCTTCTAGTAAAAATGGACGTAGATGGACAGGTAAATATTTTATAGCAAGTAAAACTGTTATGAAATACAGAAAAGATACTAAACAGTATTATCTGAAATATGTTTTTAATTTTCAAAAAGAACTTGAAAAATATAAATTTCCTGTAAAAATTGCATTTACTTTTATTAGAGGCACGCGTCATAAGTTTGATTATATTAATCCTGCACAAACAGTGCAAGATGATATGGTTGATCACGGATGGATTGAAGATGATAATGTTGAATTTATAATACCTTTTTTTAAGGAATATAAATATGATAAAATTAATCCAGGAGTGTACATAGAAATTTTAAAAGAAAATAAATTAAAAAATGAAACAGACTAAAAATGATTATGAAATCAAATTAGAATTAGAATCCGCAATAGCTATGTTAAAATTAAAAGATTTAGATATAAAGCAAGTTTTTGTAGAATTTTCAGGTTCTGGTGATAGCGGTGACATAGATCAAATTAATTATAATACTATTAATAACAATGGTGTTGATGTTGATGATTCAATACATACTAAAGTTGAACATTTAGCTTGGAAAATATTAAAAAAAATTGATATTGTTGGAGATTGGGTTAATGATGAAGGTGGTTTTGGTAATTTGTATATAAATACAGAAAAATCTACATTTACTTTAGAATATCATCAAAGAACTACTGAAGAACACAATTGGGAAGATTGTGGTTTATTTGATTAATTATGGCTCATCCTAATTTACATGCAAAAAGTTCTGTAAAAAAATGGGGTGGAAAAGTTGAAGATTATTTGCATATTCATGAATGGTTTGATGAAACTAAATCATGGGTTGGTCATAGTATTCACAGAATGTTCCGTCATCATTCAGAAGGAATTTTTGAATCAGAAAAAAAATTTGGTTTAAGTTTTACTAACTCAGATGGTAAAACAGTATATACAAGATATGTTGGAGAACAACATGTTAAAGAAGATTGTAATAATTACATACCTTCAGCTAAAGAATGGCTTACTCATATGAATAATAAAAACAAGCCTGATTGGATGTCAAAAACTTTAAAAATAGAAGATTAAATGGAAAAATCATTTTCAATAAAAGAATATAAACAATTAAAATTAATGTTTAATTCTTCAGTACAAGAAGATACTGATATAGCAATAGAAAATATTAAAAATTTAGATGTAGAAAACATATATAAAATACTTACTTTAAAAGCATTAAATTTAGAAAAAAAAGCAAAAATTTTAAATAAACTTGATGATTTATTTAAAGAAGAACCTTTTGTTAGTTTAAAAAAAACGACTAAAACTTCTTGGGGTGTTGCTAATAGTTTTACTGATTTATCATGGAATACTTTATATGATTTAATTCTTAAAAATTATAGTACAAATTTAAAAGTTAAATTATTTTTTGAAAAAGTATTTAAAGAAGAAACAGAAAATATAATCTTAGAGAATATGAATTACAAATTTATAGATAATGTGAAAATAAATATAAAATGGTTGTAGCTGATCAACTTGCAAAAGCAAGTAAAATTTTAATACTTGAAGAGCCCTTTTACGGGCTTTTTTTAGTTAGTCTTAATAAGACATTTAGAAAAGACATACCAACAGCTGGTGTAAGCAAGCATGGTATTGGAGTTCAGTTAAGTATTAATCCTGATTTTTTTAGTTCTTTATCGGAAGAACATAGAATTGGATTAATAAAACATGAGCTTTTACATATTGGTTTTGGTCATTTGACAATGAGAGATATGTATTCAGATCATAAATTATTTAATATTGCAGCTGATTTAGAAATAAATCAATATATAGATTCAAGTTATCTTCCTGAAGGAGGTATAACAATGAATTCGTTTCCTGATTTAACATTACCACTTAAAGCAGGAACTAAAACCTATTATGATTTATTATCTGAAGCTAAAAATGACGGTACATCTCCCTCATTAGAATCAATGTTAAATGATAAAGAAGGAGATAGTCCTTATGATGCGCATACAACATGGGATGAATTTGATGATTTAACAGAAGCAGAAAAAAAGCTTGTAGAAAAACAAATTGAACATCAACTTAAAGAAATAGCTGAACAAACAGAAAAAAAACAAGGTAGTATACCAGGTGAATTTTCTGAATTAATTAGTAGGTTGCGTTATGTAGAACCTTCTAAATTTGATTGGAAAGCTTATTTAAAAAGATTTGTTGGAAACTCAAGTATTTCTTATACAAAAAAACTTAGAAGGAAATATAACAAACGTTATTTTAGTAATCCAGGTCTTAAAATTAAATTTAAAAATCACATATTAGTTGGTGTAGATACATCAGCATCTGTATCTAGTGCTGAATTAATTGAATTTATGCATGAAATACATCATATGTATAAAACAGGGCATAAAATAACAATAGCTCAATGTGATACAATACTTAATTCTGTAGAAGAATTTAATCCAAAAAAAGATTGGAATATAAAAGGTAGAGGAGGTACGTCTTTTCAACCTGTTATTGATCATTACAATGAGCATGGTAAATATACAGCTCTTATATATTTGACAGATGGAGAAGCAAGCAATCCAGTTAATTGTCCAAAAAACACATTATGGGTTCTTAGTGATAGATCTAGCATGAATAATAATCTTCCGGGAAAAGTAATAAAATTAAACTAAAATAAATTAAATAATTATGGCACAAGTAAATTTAAACATTGATGATTTAAAAGGATTCGTTAATCACGTAATTCAAAACAACAGATTTCTTCAAACTCAAGGTAAATCACCAGTAGCAATAGAAGTTGTAGGTGAATCAGGTATTGGTAAAACATCTACAATTATAGAACTTGCAAAAGAAAATAATTTAAACTTTGTTAAGTTAAACTTAGCTCAAATAGAAGAATTAGGTGACTTAGTTGGATTTCCTGTTCGTCAGTTTCAAATGTATAAAGAAACAACAGTTAAAAAAGTAGATGCTTTAAATTATACAGCAAAAGCAGGAACTGATTTAGCTAAACTTGGAGGAACAGTTACAAAAAAAATAGGTCAATGGGTTGATGAATTAGCTGTTGATGCTTATTTAAAAAACGGTTACAAGATGACTGGTAAAAACAGAATGTCTTATGCTGCTCCAGAATGGATTGCAGATGTTAAAGAAGGTGGTATTTTACTATTAGATGACTGGAACCGTGCTTAAAAAATAAGTAATTTTTACGGATTACTTGTTCCAGTCAAATAAAAGTTGTATATTATAGTATGGATAACTTATATACAACAAAGGGTATAACTAAAAAATATAATCAACCCGGAATCTATATGATTCAAATAGGCAATAGATATTATGTAGGTAGCTCTAACCATATTGGTAAAAGGTTAACTACACATAAGTCACGCTTAAAACGTAATAAACATGAAAACGTTATAATGATTAATTGCTTTAATAAATATGGCCCTAAACAATGCCATTTTAAAGTACTTGAAATTTGTAATGAAGATATTCTTTTACAAAGAGAAAAATTTTATATAGATGTTCTGAAACCAGAATTAAATATAGAACTTGATCCAGTTAAACAAAATTCAGATTATAAATCTAAAACAGTATACCAGTATACACTAAAAGGAGTGTATATACAAAAGTTTAAATCAGCTGCTAAAGCTGAAAGATTTCTTGGTAAATGTAATAGTAAAATATCTCAATGTTGTTTAGGTAAAAGAAAATCAACTTATGGTTATCTATGGTCTTATGATAAAGTAGACACGCTGGTCTATGAAAATAACAGCTCTAAAGCAAAAGCAAAAAAAGTATCTCAGTATAGCATAGAAGGTGAGTTTATTAAAACTTATCAATCTGTAGCTGAAGCTGCAAGAATACTTAATAAAGCTGAAAATGCATCCGTTAATATAGGCAGTGCAGCTTTAGGACATACTAACCAAGCCTACGGTTATGTATGGAAATATGAATGAATCTAATGTGGGCACGTAATTCTGTGAATTGCTGGAACACCCTTAAGCTAAGTAAGCTACAACATAATCTGTAAAGATAAGTGTGAATGCTAAAAATTATTTAGATTGGGCAATCAGCAGCCAAGCCTCCTGGAAACAGGTGGAAGGTTCAACGACTAGTATATGGAGTCTAAACAAGTAAAGTTGTAGATAGTAAAATACCAAGAGCGCAGAACACCTTAACAGGTGAAGATATAGTCTGGACTATAGGGAAACTTATAGAAAATCAAGTTAAATCCTTGATTGATAACACATTAGGACATTAGATTTATACAAGCATGTATGGAATTAATTGATCGTCAAACTTATATTTCTTGGTCTTTACCTAAAGACTGGCATATTATGTTAACAGCAAACCCTGACAACGGTGATTACATGGTAAATAGCATGGATAGTGCTCAAAAAACTAGATATATTACAGCAAATTTAAAGTTTGATGTAAATGTATGGGGTAGATGGGCAGAAGAAGCAGGTATTGATACAAGATGTATTAACTTTTTATTATTACATCCTGAATTAGTAACACAAGAAACTAACTCCAGATCTATTACTACATTTTTTAATGCTATATCTAGCTTTGAAAAATTTGAAGAAAATTTAAGTATGATTCAAATGATTGGTGAAGGTTCTGTTGGAGATGTTTTTGCTTCTATGTTTACTACTTTTATTAACAATAAATTAGATAAGCTTGTAACACCTAAAGATTTATTAACTCATGATAATGAATCTTATATTTTAGGTGAATTAAGAGGTTGTATTGGTAAAGATGACACTTATCGTGCAGATATAGCTTCAACTTTAGCTACACGTTTAGCAAATTATGCTGTTGTTTATAGTAAAAATAATACTATAAATCAAAAAATCAATGACAGATTAATAGCTCTTTGTACAAAAGATTATTTTACTAATGATCTTAAATATTTAATTGTACGTTCAGTATTTAGCGGTAATAAAGCTAAATTTAATCGCATGATGATGAATCCTGATATTATTAAAATGACAATGAAATAAAATTTAAAATTATGAATTATAAAAAAGGAGATGTTGTTACCTTAATGGACAACAACAATAAAAGACAAGCAAAAGTAACAGTTGACGGGATTGATTCTAAAGGAAAAGTTAGAGTTAGACCTAATGGATTTCCTATGGATATATCAGTTTCAACTGAAAAAAACAATAATGTTTATATCTTAACATAATAAAAAAATGGCAAATAAATCAGTTTATCAGGATTTTGATGCTGATGCATTAGCTCACTTTTGTATGGTTAGCGCTCCAATATTTGGGGTGCTAGCTAACAATAGTGTTGAAAATGTTTTAGTTACGCAAGATCAAACAACATATTATAAAATACGTAATTTAATTATTACTTCAACAGAAACAGATCAAACTTTTATAAATAAAAAAAAAGCTTTTATATTGCCTAGATGCAATGTATCACAGGATAGACTTAAAGCAGCTTTAAAAGAGCATAAAATTACAGTAACAAATGATTATGAATTAGCTGATTTAGTAATAGGGCATAATGATATTGATTTAAAAGTACAAGATAGTGAAGATATACCATCTACTTTATTAATGTCTAAGTTGTTTAACATGGAAACAACAAATGATACTCAAGGTAGTTTTCCTATTATAGATAATCATAGTCATGAAGTAATTATTACGTCAAAAATTACTAATGTAGTAAAATATTACAATTTAGATGTTGAACAAAATCTGTATGATGAATATATGATTACAGGAATGGCATTAAATCTAGCTTATAGAATAGACACAGGTTTAGTTTCAGTTGTTGATGTTGAAACTGTGTTACATGCGTCTGCTAATAAAGTTGAATTAGATGAAAATCTTTTACAGTATATAGTAACATTATTAAGTAGTTATGATAATGATAATTATTTAATAGCTTCTAAAATTATTCCTACTATAGATTATAATAAAAATATACACTTTATATGGAAGCTTAGTCAAGAAATACGATATAAAATAAGTAGCTTTAATAAAAATAAAGATGTTCAATATTGGATTCAAGTATCTAATTTTAATGATTTTAAAAATAAAGGCGCTTATAGTATGATAATATGGCTAGAAGAAAATAAAAAATTAAATAAAACAAATTTTAAATACTTTGAACCTATAGTTAGAAAGAATATAAATATTTCTAACAGAGATCTATATACGTTTAAAGTATCAGTTAAACCAGAATATTTAAAATATTTACAATGAAAAAAATATATAACTTAAATTTTTTAAAAAACAAAAACTTATCAGTTTCAGATATTAAACTTGATTATGCTGGAATTTATATTTCTAAGCATTTATATAATCAAAAAGAATCTTTTAATTTAAATTTACAAAAACCAACATCTAAACAAATAAAAAATAAAAATTTTTATAGGTATTCAAACTTAACTTTACCTAGAATAAAAGTTGATATTTTAAAAGATGAACATAAAATAAAAGTAACTAGAAATAAAGATCAAGCTGATTATAGAATTATATCTGAAGCTTATTTAGATAGTTTAATTAGTACTAATTATCACAATGCAGTTACAGTAAGTACGTTAATTCAAGAACTTAAGAATATTAATTTTAAGCAAGATATAATAGATTTTTTTAATAATTTAAATCAAGAAGATATTATTGCTTTTGACAGATATTTTAGTCCTAACGGCTCTAAAGATTATGTAGATATAATTAATATATTTAGTAATAAATCTTTAAATCGTTATAATTTTATTAGTAAAGTAAATGAAACTTATTATTTAGAATTAAGTCAAAAAAATAACTTAGTTGAAGATTGTCATATAGTTTCATTGTGTAATGAAAATTCAGTTATTATTACATTAAAAGAGTACAGAACCATGCAAAAAATGATTAAAAGTGGAGATAAAGAAAATGTTACATTAGCCTTAGAAATGATGGCTAACTGTAATTTAGAAGCTTCTTTTGATTATATTTCTTTAATATATTATTTTTTACAAGATACATTAAGAGATGCAAATAATTGGAATAACGTTAACGTTAAATCACTTAGAAAAAGATTATCTAAATTTAATTCTGTATGGAATTATGAATCAGGTAATTATTATAATAATTATTTAGTTAAGCTTGTAGAAGAAGATAAATTAACTGAGTTTGCTTTTAAAGAAACAGCACGATATGTATTTCATAATGTTATTAAAAAAACAATGGGATTTACTGAAGAACATGATCATATTTTAAGCATAGAATTAGATTCTATAAAGCTAAATGAAAAATATAAAGACAAATTAAAAAGTACTATACTGAATAATTCTGAATTACTTTTTTAATAAAATTAAAAATAAAACATGACAAGAAACATAGAAAGAGAAGAGCAGTTTTACGCTAAAAAATTTAAATTTAGTTATTCATCACTAAATAAATTATTATTTTCACCATCTTTATTTTATAAAGATTATATTTTAAAAGACAGAGAAATTAAAACTGAAAAGTATTTAATTGAAGGATCTGTAATTCATTGTTTATTATTTGAGCCAAAAAACTTTTCAAAAAAGTTTAATTTAGTACCAGGTAAAACACCATCAGATAATGTTATTAAAGTTTTACGTAAACTTAAAGAACTTTCTATAATAAATAAAATTGAAAAAGATTTTATGTCTGATGAATTTGAATGGACTAATTTAATTTTAGAAGCTTTAAAAGAAGAAAATTTATTTCAATCTTTAAAATTAGATTCTGCTAGACTTCAAAAAATTCAAACAGATGATGGTAATGAATACTGGAAATTTTTAAATAATTCTGCTTTTGATATTATTGATCAAGCAACTTATGATAAATGCGCAGATTATGTTGAAATTATTAAAACAAATGAAGACGTAATGTATTTGTTTGAAAGTAAACAAACTGATTTTGCTTTAGATCCTTTATCTGTATATGCAGAAAAAGCATTAGATTGCAATTTAAAAAATAAACCTTTTGGTTTAAAAGGAATTGTAGATTTTTATAAAATTAATGAAGAAAAAAAATTAGTAACAATTTGCGATCTTAAAACAACTAGTAAAGGTATATCTGAATTTAAAGAAACAGTTGACTTTTATAAATATTGGCTGCAAGCTGCTATATATTGCAAATTAGTTTTTGAAAATCTTGATGAAAAACAACAAGAATATAAAATAATTTATAAATTTGTAGTAATTGATAATTACAAACAAGTTTATGTATTTGATGTATCAGAAAATTCATTAAATGAATGGACTGGTGCTTTATCTGATGTGTTAAAAATAGCAGAATATCACTATACAAATAAAAATTATGAATTACCTTATGAATTTCTAGTAGAAAAAGTTATTTTGTAATATGAGAAATTTGTATTCAGACTATTTTCAAAAAAGCAAAGTTTTTTTATACCCTCTTTTAAAATTAAAAAAAGGTATAGAATTTGTTCCAGATTATACGTATGTTGCTTGGGAAAATCTTTATGAAGAATCAAATTTTAAATTTTTATGTTTATATTCGGTTAATAAAAAAAATGTAGAATTTGAAATATTTAGCAAAAAATATTTAAAAAATCATTCATTGTTAGAATCTTATGTTTATATGGGTAATGATATCTATATTTATATATTTAACTTTTATAAATTTAAATATGATTTTTTATGCTTTAATAAAGGTGAATATTCAAAATTCAGTAAAGAATCAAAAACAACAATTTTAAACTTTTTTGGTGACAAAGGTGATATTTCACAGTATATTAAAAGTTTTTTAAACCCTGAAGATTATCATGATCAGTATGCTGACGCATTGGGTGTAAGTTTAGAATTAATAAAAAATGTTTGGGAGTTATGTTCTTTACCAGATAAAGAAAAAGAAACCATTTTTTTAAGAATCCCAGAAGAATTAAAATTTTTTAAAAATAATTCTATATCTTTGAATAAATTATAAAATTAATGACAAATACATTAGGACAAAATATGATGCTGATTAATTCAGCATTTAGAAATGCTAAATCTTTTAGCTTATTACCTGTGAGCAATGACTCACCATACGTTGAAGCAATGTTTGATCCAGCTTCAGGAATACTTGCTGTAATTAGCAAAGTGGTAAAAAATTCTTTCCACATGATTCCAAAATTAAATGAAGATGGTCAACCAGTAAAATTAAAAATAATTAATAAAGAAACAGGAAAAACAATTAAAGAACAAAGAGTGCAAATGGAAACTTTTTCAGAATTTTATATTTCTGATAAAGCAGATATTGAAACTTTTATTCAGTTGTTTGCAATAAATGCTAGTTCATTTAATTATAAACAGTATTTAGCAGTTGAACTTGAAAAAGTAAAAACTTCTAAAATTATAATGCAACCATAAATTTTTTATTAGTACATAACTATTTAAAGAAGCCCATTAATTTGGGCTTTTTTTATCTTTAATAATTAATATGGAAGACTTTACAAACGCACAAATAATAGATATAAATATTTTACTTGCTCTTACTAAATGTATGATTGAAGTATCACATAATGTACAATATATACATTCTGATAAAGAAAGAGAAAAAATAAAAGCAGTAAAACAAAGTATTATTAAATATGAAATAGAGTTAGAAAAAAGATTTGATTATTTTCAATCTGAAGGTGTAGAAGCGATATATGATTGTATAATGGATTTAATTTTAGAAGCAAGACAAATTAGTCTTGATAACATAAATAAAGAAAAAAATGAATCATTGGGTAATGGATTATGAAACGCTGTATAATTGTTTTACAGCTGTATTTGAACACTACAAAACCAAAGAAACTAAAATTTTTGTAATCAGTAAAGTAAGAAATGATCAAACAGAATTTTTAGATTTTTTAAAACAAAACATAAACAATAGAGAATGGCATATATCTTATAATGGATTAAACTTTGACGCTCAAATTACTCACTATATATTAGAAAATATTAATAGCTGGAAAGATGAAGAAGGATTAGATCTTAATGGTGATCTTACAGCAAATATTATTTATAAATATGCTCAAAGAACAATAAAAAAAAGTAATAATAAAGAGTTTTCAGATTATCCTGAATGGAAAATGCAAATAGGTCAAATAGATTTATTTAAAATGCATCATTGGGATAATTTAGCTAAACTTTCTAGTCTTAAATGGATACAATATAGTATGGATTGGGATAATATCCTTGACATGCCTATTCATCATAGCGTTGAAATAAATACACAAGAACAACTAAATACTGTATTAAAATACAACATTAATGATGTAAGTTCAACAAAAGAAATATTTAATAGATCTACAGACTTAATTAAATTAAGAAAAGAATTAACTGGTACTTATGGTATTAATCTTTATAGTGCTTCAGAACCAAGAATAAGTAAAGAGTTATTTGCTTATTATATGTCTGATAAATTAAATATACATAAAAGTTCTTTAAAAAAAATGAGAACTTATAGAGATAGTATTAAACTTAAAGATATTATACTTCCTTATATAAAATTTACATCTTTAGAGTTTCAAAATTTACTTGAAAGATTTAAATTAGTAGAATTAAATCCTGAAAGTTTAAAAGGCGCATTTAAGTATTTTGTAAATTACAAAGGTATTAAAACTCATTTTGGATTAGGTGGTGTACATGGTGCTAAAAAATCTGGAATTTATGAATCTGATGATTATAACATAATTATGTCTTCAGACGTTACGTCTTTTTACCCTAATTTAGTTATTAGAAATAAATGGGCGCCTGGCCACTTTCCTGCTAAAGAATTTTGTGATCAATATGAATGGTTTTTTGAAGAACGTAAAAAAATACCAAAAAGTAACCCAATGAATTATGTATACAAAATTATATTAAATTCAACTTTTGGTCTTAGTAATGATAAAAATAGTTTCTTTTATGATCCTGAATTAACCATGCGTATTACCGTTAACGGTCAACTTAGCTTAATGATGCTATATGAAATGATTATGGAAAAAATCCCTAATTCTGTTCCATTAATGCAAAACACGGATGGTATAGAAATTAGAATTCCTAGAGAATATCAAGATGATTACTTAGGTATTTGTAAACAGTGGGAAGACATAACTAATTTAAAATTAGAACATGATAGCTATCAAAAATTAATAATTGGAGATGTTAATAATTATATTGGTCTTAATGATTACAAAGAAGTTAATATGGATTTATGGCGTAAAATTAAAGCTGAAAACCCGCATTATAAATTTAAAGTATTAGGAAGTAAATTTTACTATGCTTCAACTAAAATGAAAGGCAGATATGATTTTTTTAACTTAGCTTTACATAAAAATAAATCTAAATTAGTTATACCTAAAGGTGTGTTTAATTACTTTATACATGACAAATTACCTCAAGAATATATAGAATCAAATAAAAATATTTTAGATTATTGTATTGGTGCTAAGTCTAAAGGTGATTGGAAACAAGTTGCAAGATCTGTTATTAAAGGTGTTTTTAATCAAAAAGATTTACAAAAAATTAACAGATATTATATTTCTAAAAAAGGTGTAAAAATTATTAAAGTTAATAAAATAGATCAAAGAGAAATCCAATTAGAAGCAGGAAAATGGTTGCAAGTTTTATTCAATAAAATAAATCTTGAAACAAAATGGGAAAATTATAATATTGACAATGCTTATTATATGGAAGCAATAGAGCAAGAAATTAATAACATATTAAATGTATCATCAAATCAATTAAAATTATTTTAAAACAAAATAGTAAAATGAACAAATTTAAACAATTAAACAAAAGAGTAATCAAGTGGGGAGATGAAAAAGATATTTTTCAAAAAGCTACATCATTAACTCAAATCAATAAAACACTTGAAGAAGTTGAGGAAACAAAAGAAGCGTTATTTGCTAAAGCTAACGGATTAGAAGATTATATCAACTCAAAAGGGGTGGTTTGTAATACCGAGGAGGAAATTTTAGACGGTTTTGGAGACCAGTTAGTAACTATTTTAATAGGTTGTGAAATGCAACAAATTGACCCTTTACAAGCTTTAGAAAGTGCATTAAAGATCATTGAAAAAAGAACCGGCAAAATGGTTAACGGACAATTTGTAAAAGATAAATAACATGAGATTGCATGAAATTTTAAAAGGAGATAAATTTAAAGTAAAATCTGAAATTGTTGTTCCTCCAGGAGGCCTTACACCAA
>Ga0208303_1000852_pt1 | contig 12425 bp, 9 predicted proteins | sample CB_VirMetaG_2_FD_184537 | JGI IMG/M metagenome (GOLD analysis project Ga0208303, IMG submission 184537) | Freshwater to marine saline gradient viral communities from Chesapeake Bay - CB_1504_2 Viral MetaG (SPAdes) (version 4) | ecosystem: Environmental > Aquatic > Marine > Coastal | place: USA... | reverse complement strand
TTGAACTCATGAACTTTGTCATACTTTCAACTAATTTTTTTTCTTCTTCAGAAATATTTTTGTCTGGGATAAATTCTTCTGTTTGGTCTTCAATCTTCAATTGTTCTTCAACTGGAGTTTCTTCTTCGTCTGGTGCTTCATCAGCTTCTTTGTCAATCTGTTTCTGTTCATCTTTGATTTCTTCTTCAGTCATACGAAGAACATTTTTACGAATCCAATCTTCAGAGAAATACTTACCAACAAAATTATCAACCTCACCGAGAATTTGCAATCGACCTTGCATAATCTCCGTGTCTTTTAGTTCGGTAAAGTGATTGTCTTCTTGAAAATCATAATAAATATCTTGTTTCATTTCTTTCCACTCACCACGAGTGATAACACCTTTGAGTGCTAATTGAATCTCAAGTAAATCACTGAACAAAATTGAAAATCGATTACGGAGACGCATAACAAACTTATTGAATTTTAACTCATCACGAGTAATCTCTGAAGCACGACCAAGATTAAATTGATTCTCAGCATCCATACGTGTAATCGGAACGTTCAACGACTTATAAAGTTTGCGACGGAAATAATCAACATCGTCCATTTCACCAAGGCTTTGACCACCTGGAAGTGTTGTAATTTCAGTGCCACGACCACCTTCACGTCTTGGAAGCCAGAAGTCTTCAAGCATTGTCATGAACTTACGGTCATCACGAACTTCACCAGTCGATGCATCATAGATAAGTTTATTCTTATGTTTGACCATCATATCACGCATATACTGTTCAGCCTTCATCTTAGGAAGGTTACCAACATCAATATAGAACACACGGCGTTCTGGAGCACGAGCAAGACGATAGATAACAACAGCATCTTCAAGCATACGTAACTGATTGAGCGGTTTAATTGCTTTATGAAGATACGAGTAAATCATACTGTTTCGTTCATCAAGCAAACCTGAGTGACAATATGAAATAGAATCCTTTGCTATCTTAACACCTTGTGCTTGGTTAGATGAATTAACACCACCAGCATTATAAAGATAATATTCATTTATGCCTTTGAAAACTGTAGCACCAGTTCTAGCATCTTTTTCTTTGAGTGATTCTTTAATCTTACGAATTTTACGAGGATCAATGTAACGAAGGTCTTTAATACCTTGACGTGGATTCTTTTCGTCAATAACAATGTGATGATAAAGACGACCATCAACATACCATTTACGAAATAAATCATAAGCATTGTTATTAAAGTCAAGCAATTTCATAATTGCTTCAAACTCTTCGTGTATTTTCTTTTTGATATTTTCAGGATAGTCAAGTTTATCAAGAACAATTTCAACTGGTCCAGAATTTTCTGTGACTACAATCGCTTCATTGACAACATCTTGAACTGCTGAATCACATTCAGGTTGAAGAGCCATCTGACGATACTTGGTCACAAGTTCGCCTTCGTTCTTTGCTTTGCCCTCAAGATCAACATACGTCCCATAAGCACCACCAGGCGCAATCTCAATAGCACCATCTTCTTGAGTTGGTGATACGATTGATGGAAGGTTTTCTTGTTGATCTTCTATTTTTTTGCGGGCAATGGTGAAGCCAAAAAGTTCAGCCATAATTAGTTATCCCCATACTGTAAAGTTATTTCTATTATTTATAATAATTTGAAAAACAAAAAAGGGGAACCGAAGTTCCCCTTTCCATAGAACTATTATATTTATAAATTAAGTATTGATAGCAATACCAAACTCAGAAGCATTGTCAACCGTGAAGTAATCATATGCAAATGTTACCGCAAATTCTTCAATTGCGTCAGCAGTTTCCCAAGATAGTTCAATTGCAGGAATTGTTACTGGGAATATTCCAACAAACTTATATTCACGAAGAATATTGCCTTGTTTGCCATATTGAATCACAGAACCTTGTGATTTATATGCTTCTGGACCAGCCCCAGCTTGACGAACGTTACCTTGAACTGTATTAATATTTTGATGCCATTCTTCAAGAGTACTACGTACCGCAAAGTCTTCATCGTTGATAATTGTCACACTCCATTCTTCAAAGGTACGATTACCAGCAAACTTAACTGGACGACCAAAATATTGAGTTTCAATCACACTCAAAGTAGAAGCAGGGATTGCCGATGCTTTTGCCATGAATCGAACTTTATCATCGGCAGATGAGTTGAACGGATTGGTGATATTGCATTCAAACAGTGATGGACGGGCACCGCCAAACTCCATTTGTCCTTGAAATTCTGTTACACTAAAAGCCATGTTATTCTCCTAAATCCTTTTATCTATTTATATTAGAATTGCCCAACAACTTCTTCAAAATCAACACCAGTGCGAACCGCAACGAAGTTAAGTTGAATAAAGTTGATTGAACGAGCTGGCTTAATGTAAATATCACCAATGAACTCATTTCGGTCAATGACTTCGCCAGTATTGTTCGTTTCATCACAAACTACACGGAAATCAAAGATACCACGACGACCTTGAACATCACGAAGGAATGGTTCAACGAGGTTGCGGAACTGTGAGCGAGTAAATGCATCATTGAACTCAAACAATGTAAACTTAGAAGCAGTAGAGATTGCTTTCTCAAGAACAATGAATAAGCGACGAACGTTGATACGATCAAATGCACTTGGTTTAGCAAGCAGTGTCTTATCACCGAAGAGTACTGTTCCCTGACCTGGGAATGTAACTACTGGGTTAACACCAGCTTTGTATAGTACATCACGTTCTGCTTTCTTAGGGTTGAAAGAAAGTTTAACAACATTCTTTACATTACCACGATTGAATCCAGCAGGTGAGAACCATGGGTCACGAGTTGTATCTGTACGAACCATAAGACCAGCAGTATCGCCGTTCATTGGAACATAACGGTAAACATCGTTATACTTATCGTACTGATACTTCCAAGCACCATCCATTACAGCATAGGAGCTTGATGGAAGTGTGTTACGGAAAGCAATGATATCTTCTGCTTCTTTACCAGCATATGTGCTGTTATTAACAACATCAGCAGCTTCTGGTGAAAGACAAACGATACAGTCTTTACGAGTCTCGCAGATATTATTAATGATGTATGTAGCAATTGTTCCATCTGCATCAGCACCAAGAATAAGTGATACATCAACATCTTCAGCAGATTTGAAATAGTCGTAACCAGCAATCAACTGAGCGTTTGATGGTGCAGAACCATTTGAACCACCAGACATTGAAACTGTTGTTGGTAAATCATCGCTATTTGTAAACGTTGATGTTGCAAGACCACCAGCAGAAGTCATGTTGTCTACATGAGAAGCCCACCAAAGCCAGTTTGAACGCTGGTTGATAACTTCTTTATAGTAGATTCCTGTGCCATCTTCTGCTTTTGCGTCACGAGCACGAGATAGATTAGCGAAACGTTGAATGACCTGACCACGAACACCACTAATCTCGCCATCTTCATCAACGATAGCAATATGAAGTTCATCGCCAGAACCACCTGCACGAGTAGCGTATGTAGAAGTGCCTGGAGCAGCATCAAAGAGATTATAGTATTCCCAACGGCGCTGAACAGCAACAGATTGAACTTTAGTAGAACCTGTTGTGCCAAGGTCTTCAGCAGTTGGAGCACTAGCAAGAGTGATCACAGAACTGTTAGCAGCAGTGACTCTGATGCCATCACCAAGATTAATTCCTGTTGATTGTAGGAATAGAATGTCACCAACTGAAACTGTCGTTGAAAGATCAATATTTGGACCACTTGTAAGGTCGAGTGATGTGTTTGCACCCTTTGTGAGTACACTTGTTGAAGAAGGTGTAAACACAAGGTTGGCAGATGAGAGTGTTGACTCCCATGCTACTGAACTGTGACAAACTGAAACTTTGAGTGAGTTAGCAATATCGCCTGGATATTTTGCTACCCAGTCGCCAGCGCCAGCAACACCTGATGAATAGTTATTTTCATAATCGTCATCGTTCTTAACTAGAATTGAAGTGTTGCCAGATGCAGTTGCATTGTTGGCACCGTTAAGTACACGAGAGATATACAGTGAATTGCCATACGCTAAGAAGTTTGCAGCAGTAAACCATTCCTGATAGTTATCAGAATCTGGCTTCTGGAATTGGGCTGCTAATGTATCTTCCGAATCGATTAGTACTCTCTTGTCTGCTGGTCCCCAATGAAAACGCCCTGCGATAGCGCCATCAGTTGTTGAAACGGCAGGAATGACAGTAGTAAGGTCGATTTCGCTTACATTAACGCCTGGTGATACTTGAAAAGGCATTGTTCATTCTCCTTATAGAATTGATTTCTATTCAATTTTCATTATTATTTATAAAATGAAAGATTTAGTAGAGGCATCACCATTTATTTGATGTGTCCATATCATTCCAAAAATTAGTGCTGTTTTGATTATTTATTGTTTCTTCAAAATCACTTCCATCATCAATAAATCCAAATGGGAGAACATCATCGCTAATCAATCGTTCACGATCTTCCATCAGTTTCTTTCTAAAATCAGTATCAGTCAAATCTTTAAAGAACGGTTGGTTTGTTGCCCATGCAAACAATACAACACACATTATTAAATCATCATGGGAACCAATATCAGCTTCGTATGATGTTCCTTTTTGAATGAATGTAGAAAGTTCATTGATTAAATTGAAGTCGTGTAATTTAATTTTATCTTTCTCAATCATCGTCTTAGCATTAGAACAACCAATACGTTTGACCTGCTTTGTTGTTCTTACGCCACGTTGAACCGAAGAAGAGAAGCCGCCACCAATAACCTGACCCGCTCTGCCCTTTACAGATGTAAATATTATATTTTCATATTCATAGTCATGGTGAAGAATATCAGCAATCTGTTGACCATTGTCGTTAATCTCAACAAGAGTGTATGCTTCATTATAGTTCTTCACTACATTATGAATAACATCTGGATATACTAATGGATCAATAATATTGTTTTTATAACAAGCAACAACTTCATATGGAACAGAAGAAACATCAATAACAACAAAAGCAGAAGCGTCCATACCAACACCACGTGAAGTATCCACTACACAAAAATATACACCACCCTTTTCTGGCTCTTTATATACAGTTAAACTACCTTCGTAATGGGAAGATATCGGAGTCGTAAATGTTAACGACCGAAGAACATTTGGTGAGATAAGTGTGTTTGCTGAACCAAGAAACTCTGCTTCAAATTCTTGTCGGAATTGATCTTCACTTGTATTCGCAATTGTTTTTTCTCGCCACTCATCATCCCGACCTGGAACATCCCACCAACTAACTGAAAAGTTAGCATATTCATTCCGACCTTCTACGCTATTAATCCATATCTTATAGAATAAATCAAAACCATTTGGCGTAGATGTAATCACAACCTTTGTATTTGTACCAGAGATGATTGTAGGATAAACTGACGTAAAGAAGTCATCTTGTATGTTTCTTGGTACGAATGCAAATTCATCAAGGTACAAAAAGTTGATAGAGAAACCACGAATAGCAGATGAAGCAGTAGAAGCAGCAATAATCTGGCTACCATTCTCAAGTTCAATGTTTGTTTTGTTCCATGTAACTACACCTTGCTGAAGCCACTTTGGAAGATTTTCATATCCTCGCTGAACACGAGAAAGAATCTCACGAGCAGTGGAAAGTTTGTTAGCAAGAATAGCAATCGTATATGAATCATTAAAAATAGCGTGCCAAAGAATAACAGCAGCCGATGTAGTAGTTTTACCAGCTTGTCTACAAGTTTTAATTACAGTGAATCGATTGTCAGCAATAGTTCTTGACATATCTTCTTGAAAAGGATACATCTCAAAATTAATAAGACCCCTATCAAGGCTGATAATCTTTGTATATGTTTTAATAAAATAATTAATGTCTTTAGAACATTTGATTACTTCTTCAATCTGCTCCTGTGTATATTCAATAGGAACATATGCTTTTTTGAGAAGAGGGTTATTTAAATAGAGGTCAGACATACTATTTTCAATTTTTCTATTGACATTATTAAAAAATACGTTATAATAGGTCTTGTCCTTATGAATGATTATAACTTATTTGTTATCTTTAATTAGATTCATGAGGTCTGATGTTGATCCAACATACAATGCATTTGTAACATTCTGTGGTGCAGATGTATTATTATCTTCTTTGAGTTTCTTTACACTCTTTTGAAGCTCCAACAGATCCTTATTCGCATCCACAATTGTTTTCATCATGGTAGATAAAACTTCGTATGCTCTTGGTGATTCAGAAGTGGAAGCGATAGAGGCAAGGTCAGCGATTGATTGTTGTGCGCTATCAATAATCTCTTTAAGATTCTCTCTTGCATATTTGTAATCATCATCAATGTCATTATCTGTAGATGGCGTTTCATTCATTACAGTAACACGAGATTCTTCTATTGCCTCTGCCATTGGTTTGGTGTCAGTGGGCAAATCAAAGATTGCTTCCATATTCTTCTCAAGATTCGTCTTCATTTACCCTGTCCACGATACCTCTTAAAAGATGCTCTCTTGCGTTTATTTTTTGGGCGTGACTGTGGGCTGTTGCCAATACTTGTTCTGTGTTTTTGAACAACTTTAAATTCAACTTTTGATACCATTTTTGCCATTATGAATTCTCTATACTAAATGTGTCAGTGTTAATATCAGTTGTAAATCCATAATCGGAGTTAGCACTAATAGCACTTGTCTCAACTGATAGCGAAGCGTTTGCAGATGGTGACGTAAGAGGTGCGCCACTTGCAAACTGTGATGGAGTTACTGTAAGTCTTTCAATTTGTGCTGAATCAGCAGGAACATCCCCAAAGAAGTTTGTAACAGACCTTTTGATAACACCTTGATTTGCAACTGGACCGTATATATATGCTTTCATACTAAAGGTAAGATTATATATCAAAGCACGGCGAGTGTCAAAATCACCTTCATATGTATCTTCAATTGAAACATCTTGAAGAACAACAGGTGTATCAACAACAACATTCATCTCTGGAATCAAACGAATATTCGTTGTAAACTCTGGGCGAAAGTATGGAAGTATCTGTTCAAGTATCTGTGCACCGTCATCAGCATTCGATACAAAGATTGATAATAAAATATTAATATCATATGGTACAGGCACATACTGTGTTTTTAAACGGTCATTATCATCAGACTTGAGAGTGACATTTTTAATAGTGGATGATAGTTTCCTTGTCGGAGCATATGTCATACCTGTGATTTCGAAACCCATACGAGGTAATGTAATCGCTACCGCCTGTTCAAAGTTTGGATCTTGACGGAGACGGACCAAGAAACGTTCCTTGGGTCCGTACGCAAGTGGAACTGCAATAGACTGGATACGCTCACCAGCAGTGTTCAATCTCGCAATAACAATGTCATTAAAAAGATTGCCAAATGCGATGCAATATTTGCGTATCGTGCCGTGGTAATATTGTTGAAACATTAATATCTATCCAAATCTCCGAAGGGCGACAGTTCACTAAAGTCAATTACAGAACTTGGACTAAAGATTGGATCGTTGCTTTGGAAATACTCATTATTTGCAGTCGGTTGATTGTCTTCAATCCTATATTCTTGCATAATAGAACCACCATCTTCATTCAATAGTTTTTCATCATCTTCAAGCAACATCTCATATGCGAGTATGTCTGTGGTATAGTTATCTTCAATACTATCTATATCAGATATACCAGTGTCAATTTGCTCACTACTATATTCGAATAACTCACAACGAATATCATATGTCTGAAGTCGACCAGTCTGATAGAATACTTGCTCGTGCTCAACAAACTTTATTTCAAAAAGTTTTTTTACAAGAGGGAAATAAATCAAGTCGCCTTCTGTTGGTCGATTTGTAGTGATAGAATATCCCTCTAATCCACCTTCTTCAAGTTGAATAGAATCACCAGCATATGCAGTTGAAAGATATTGACGAGAAGGAGCATTTGTATCTGCATCTTCTGTAAGAATATTGTATCCAACTTCAGTAGTAAGTTTTTCCGATTTTGCTTGGTCGAATCTTTTACGAGCCACTGTCAATGTAATCTGGTCACGTATTTCAAGATTGAACTTCGATAAGAAATCGCCTTCGCCTTCAAACCCTTCAACATTTTTAATGTACATCTCAAGGTCAACAGCATCATCAAATTTACGAAGCGTATCTTCACCAAACAATGGATCTTCACGCACGAATACGCTCGGAATATACTTGACATTATATCCGTAAATCTTGAGGCATTCGATTGTCAAATCTTCAACGAGGTCTTGTTCACGACCATAATTGAAGTTATTGAAGTATTGATTTAACATAATTTTTAACCTGTCATGTCATTGACGGGCAGACTGTAACTCACTATCATTTCTTCTTCGAGTTTTTGAATCTCTGCTTCAGCATCGTCATAAATCTTTGCACCATTGAACGTCAAACCACCAGGGAGTTGTACACCTTCAAATTTAGTAAGATTGCTTCCCCATTGACGTTTAATCAATGCAGTTGCATATCTTGAAAGCCAACGATCTCCCCACACATCACCATATGTATCTGGATCTGTGATCTGATATGCATCAACAATTACATATTCTCCAGTAAGAATATCATCTGTCCAATTCATATCGATGTGAAGTTTATTGACGTGGCGATTATAACGAATAGGTTTGAGACCAACAAAGATTTCTTCAAGCATACGTATGTGTGTCATTGCCATTGTATATGGAACATACGAACTTGCAGAAATATCAAAGAGGTCGTTCAAGTGAATCTGATAGCGAATGCTGAACAGATTAGAAGATTGTAACGCTTGACCGATTGGTAAGATATTATTGATTCCTATGATCGACTCTGGAATCGTGATGTAGCCATTGGCTTTATCAGTAGCAGTTACAATATGTTTATGCAAAATACGTTCAGTCCCATCAAAGTGGTAATCCTGATAGTATTTCAATGCTTCGTCTACACGATCATCTACCTGTTCATCGTCCACGTTAATGTCGATGACGGGATAACCAAGCCGACGAAGGCAGTAATCTTTAAATGTTTGTCGTGAGTTTGGAACAGCCATAGAAAAACTCCAGTCATTTATATCTATTTATAAACAACTGGAGTTATCTACTGGGGAGCAGGGGTATTATTATGAGAAGTAAGGTAGTTTATATGTACTTCCACCGAGATTAAATGTAAGGAAACCTGCTGGATTCACAAGTGCTTCGTCATTCAATGCAACATCATCTTGAGTTGTTGTAATTGAACTTGCACCAACTGTAACTGCAACGTTAGCAGAAGTCAGTTTGGACGCAATACTATTTGTAACAGTTGTGCTGAAGTTTGCATCATCACCAAGAGCAGCAGCCAACTCATTTAGTGTATTTAGAGTAGTTGGAGCAGAGTTGGCAAGATCAGCAATTGATGTATCAACATATAACTTCGTAGCAGCATCAGCGTTAGCAGATGGTGTACCAAGTTCAGTAATTTTATTACTGTTCATGTCAATGTCATCACCGAACTCAATCTTAGTACCAGCACTATCAGTGATGCGCTTACCACTGAGAAGTTGAACTGTACCCTTGAGTTCAATATTACCTGAAGATGTGGTAAGAGCAATATCACCACTTTCTGTAGCAGTTAAGTTAACACCAGCAACTGATTGAACAGTTGTTTCACCACTACCTAATGTTTTAATTGTAAGAGACTGGTCAGAATCAGCAGTGAATGTGATTGTACCAGAATCGTCTTCAAGAACTTTTTGCCCGTTGACATATAATGACCCAGGACCAACATATACATCTTTCCATGCGAGAGATGGAGTACCAAGACTATATGTATCATCAGCAGCAGGAATAATATTCTGTGCTTCAACAGTTGTTGTGAATGTATTAGAAGAACCACTTGCTAAAGTGGAAACTTCTGATTCGAGGTTTGCAATTTTGACGAAACCAACGTTAATGCTGTTGCGTCTTGTTGCAAATGTATCGCTTGATACTAAGTTAGCAATCTGTGTCATTTATAAGACCCCTATGCTAATGTGTCTGGAATAGTTGGCCAGTCATTAAGAGTTGCTGTTACTGCGGCATCCATTTTAGCTGTGTATTCAACACCGTCAACTAAGTCAGTTGCTAGAACTTCAACATCATCAGCATCAAGATAGATCAAAACGCCATCAGCGTTTGTTGATTGAGTTGCTGGAATATCTGTATGAAGAGCAATGAATGCATCCATATCAGCAGCAGCATCAATTGCTGTTTCCATTGTACCAGAAGCGGTACGAACAGCAGCACGATAAGTTGCAACATCAGTAGGAATTGCAGCACCACCTTCAGCAGCACGAACAACATACCAGTCAGAACCAGAAAGAAGTGAAGCAGCAGTTGCTTTTAATTGAGATTTTTTCTGTGACTTGAGACCAAGAGTAGTAACAACTTCACCATCTTCGTCTAAGTAATCTTCCATCTTAGGTGTATATTCAACATCTTCAACTAAGTCTGTTTGAAGAACTTCAACATCATCAGCATCAAGATAGATTGCAACACCATCAGCGTTTGTTGACTGAATCTGTTGATTTGAATCTTCAAGTGCTTTTTCAACATGCGAATATGTCTTTGTGACTGTACCAGCAGCATCGTCAACAACAACTGAAGAACCACCTTGTTTATAGAAACGATTATCAACAGATGCACCTTCTTCACTATATGAATAGATGCCGATTGCTTGAAGTTCAGCAGCAGACCAACGTGTAAAAATACTACGTGGATGCTGAATGCCACCGATTGTAATTGCTTTTGGACGTGTGTAAACTGCGGTCACACTTCCTGATTCTACTAATGCCCACATTTTTTAATGTCTCCTAATTTTGGGTTATTCATTATATAGTGTTTCAATAATTATCTTGCTCTTGCTTGAGTATAACCGTCATCGCCTTGGAATGGGTTTTCTGCGAAGGCTGCGTAGATGTAGGTGGCTGACGCCGTATTAAACGCTGATGAGTTGTTGCGAAATTTCACACCGTTAGCAGTGAAATCCATTCCAAGTGCATCGTCTGCATCAACAACCGTGCTATTCGCATATAATCTTGTGACCACAGGGTTGTAGGGGTTTCTTCTGCTATCTACCATATACCAACCACCTGTCGTGCTGGTACATTTGATAATAAACAGGCCACAACGAAACCCCGTAAAAATAAACGGACCATTAGCCGATCCATTGCCGGTATAGCTGCCGAACTTTGAGAAGCCTTCGACTTCAGCCCAGCAGTAGGCAATTAAGTCATCAGCAGAGTTGTTTACTGTGGCATTTGTTCCAACCGTAAAGACAGTCGATGCAGGAGAAGTGTCATTCCACATTTCCAAAACATCGTTTGTTGCGTCTGTGCCGTTCAAGGTTAGGAAGTCTGTCTCCGGTGCGGATGTGTTACCAGAGTGGTAAACTGCCCAAACAAGACCGCCATTGTCACGGTTCTTAACAATAATCATATCAGGTGCAACGCCAAGACCATGACCTACCGTAGCTACTGCACCTGTTCCCGTATAAGAAACAATACTAAACCCTGCCGTTGGATTAGCCGATACGGAACTGGTAATAGAGCCATCGGTATTTGACGATGCAGCGCCACCGGCTTTCCAGCACCAAGCTACAAATGTGTCGCCTGTCTTGTTGATTGCACTACCCGCCGCATCCCCTGTAACTGTAAAGCCGTCACTGTCAATAGAAACAAAATTACTATCAGCACTTTCAGCACCGGTTTCGTCTGCATTAAGAGCATTATTAGAACCCCGAACTACATCAAATAATTTATGGTTTGTTGCAACAGAACGTCCCTTAATCCAAACAAAGTCAGGTTGGAAACCTACTCCAGTTACTGCATTTGATGATCCAGTTCCCGTATAAAGCACCGTATTGAAATAATCTGAACCATCAGCAATCGTTGGCGCTGGAAGGTTTTGGGTGGCGAGGGCTTTGTACGAAGCGTCAGAAGGCGTGTAACCTTTTTGACCACAATCAAGTGTAAACACTGCGTTATAGGACGAACAGCAAGCAATGTATTGATCCGCTGGCAATCCGGTAACTTGGGTCAGGGATGCGCCGTCGATTTTCACATCAAGCGTAAGGTTGTCAGCATCGTAAAGAAACTCAAGGACTTCCCCGGCAGACCACGTTTTTGCTGTGGCGCTTGTGTCGATGGCTGTTGCTGTTCCGTTAACTCGCCTATACAGACCACTGGCTGAGCCACCAGATGTCATTTCATTAATAGCGCCACTTGAGCCTGACTTCATTTGCGAGAAGTCGCCACCCTCATTTACCCACTCTTGAGCATTGAGATAATTCACAATGCCAAATCGTGCAGAGTTACTTCCAGACACCCACGTAAACGACCACCCCCACTTGCCGGTTGTTGGTAGGGGCTGCGTTAAATGAGTTGCGTTGTATACAGCGCCA
>Ga0208303_1000849_pt1 | contig 12436 bp, 29 predicted proteins | sample CB_VirMetaG_2_FD_184537 | JGI IMG/M metagenome (GOLD analysis project Ga0208303, IMG submission 184537) | Freshwater to marine saline gradient viral communities from Chesapeake Bay - CB_1504_2 Viral MetaG (SPAdes) (version 4) | ecosystem: Environmental > Aquatic > Marine > Coastal | place: USA... | reverse complement strand
CTTCCAACATTGCTACAAATACGAGCAATATTTCAACTAATACAACTAATATTTCAACCAATACAAGTAATATTGCAACAAATGTTACGGCTATTAGTAATAGAATTGAGAAGAATGTAGGAGCAACATATACAACAAACGCAATAACCGCAGTAACACAAGCTGAGTATGATGCTTTGACACCTGTGGCAACGACAATTTATTTTATCATCTAATATGAAATTAGGAGCAAACGATGTAAGTGGGGTTAAGATTGGAGAAACTGATGTAAACAAGGTTTATCTTGGAAGCAATTTAGTTTGGGAAAATGGAACTCCATTTATCACTTCGTGGAACACAGGCAATACAGGAGTAAGTAACTCAGACCAAGTTAAGCTACCAATAATAGACGGCTCAGTAGTTGACTTTAGTATTAATTGGGGAGATGGCAATGAAGAAACAATTACAGAAATTCCTGTTGGTGGAGTAACTCACACCTACGATTCTGAAGGAACTTACACTATTACAATGCTTGGAAGTTGTGAAGGTTGGACATTCCAAAATGGAGGTGACCAAAAAAAGATACTTGACGTTAGTCAATGGGGAACTTTGTTTGAGGCAATTACAAATGATGGTGCATTTAAGAATTGTACGAATATGGATATTTCGGCAACTGATGGTGTTAAGTTTACTACTTTTTACGAAATGTTTCATACACAAACATTAAGCACTGCAATGGTTGGAAATACAGGAATTGAATTGTTTGATGTTTCAGAATGCACAAGTTTTTACAGAGGATTTAGAGGTCGTAGTGGACTTGCTGATAGGGATTTTAGTTCGTGGGATACGTCAAGTGTAACAAATATGGAACAGATGTTTTATTTTTGTTATGCATTGCAAAATCCATCATTTAATAATTGGGATGTATCTAATGTAACTAACCTTGGTTATTTTATTGCAGGAGTATACAATGTAAGTCTTTTAAACACGCCTACTTTTTTAAATTGGGATACATCAAGTTGCACTACTTTTAACAGAATGTTTTACCGACAAAGGTTTTTTCAAGGAGATATTGACCATTTTAAGACAACTTTACTTACAACTTCAACTTCTTTTAGCAGTATGTTTGAACTCAACTTGAGTAACTTTAATCCTAACTTTGTGTATAACCCTGCGGTTGATTCCGATGTTTGGAACACATCTAATGCAACTCACTTTGTAAATACTTTTAGGGATTGTAGAGCAATGAACGGAGGGTTTCTTGAAACTTGGGATGTTTCAAGTGCAGTAAGTTTTCAAAATATGTTTTACTTTTGTCGTCAACTTACAGATGCAGATTTTAGCGGTTGGGATATTACAAGTTTAACAACTGCTCAAAATATGTTTTTATATGGCTCTCTTACAACTGCAATATACGATGCTTTATTAATCGGTTGGGCTGCGCAAAATGTAAATAGTAACGTATTGTTTCACGCAGGATTTACGACATATACATTAGGAGGAGAGGCAGAAGCTGCAAGGGATACATTAACTGACACCTACAATTGGACTATTACAGATAACGGAGGAGTATAAATAAAAAAACTATGGCAAAATCAATAATAAAACCAACCAACAAAACTTGGTACTTAGCAAGTTCAAGCGATAGGACTATAATCCATTGCGGATTCGTAGAGGAGAATCAAGTAGTAACAACAGGGCAACCAATTTTAGAAGAGTTTGCGACTGAGGAATTACTCAGAGCAAGAGTTGATTCTTTGAAAGGCGATGGATATTATCAAGATAATTTTTACATAGAAATATAATACATATGGAACAGTTTTTAGATTTGATAAACAAGCACGGATTTAGCACAGTAATAGTTGCAGCTTTGGCTTTTGGTTTTATTTTAAATTATAAAAAAATCACAGGGTGGATTGTAGCAACGATTCAGGCAGCGGCAATTGTAAGAAATCACGAAGCAACGATTCAAGAACTCAAGGAAGAAATTGCAGTTTTACGACAAAAGTTAGAGGAGTACAACGATATCTTAATGAAGCAAACAGAAACTATTGCAAGGTTGGAAGAAAGAATTGTATTGACTGCAAAGAAAAGAGTAAACAAAAGAAAGCAAAATGAAGATTAAAGAGTATTTTGACATCAAGGAATTAGTTGATGAAAATGTTTACAATCGTTATGGTGAAGGTGCTTGGAAATTCTTTGACGATAAACTGCTTGAATGTTTGGTTATCATTCGTGAGCATTTCGGCAATCCAATTACAATTAACAATTGGGCATTTGGAAGTACATTTAGCCAAAGAGGATTGCGGCACAATCAAAGTCCTATGGTAAAGAATAAAAAAAGCATCTATTTGTCTGCTCATATGATGGGGAAAGCATTTGATTTTAATATTGAAGGGGTAACACCAAATGATGTGAGAGAGTGGATTAAAACGCATCCTGATAAGTTTCCTTGTAAGGTAAGATTAGAACGCAATCTTAAAGGCAGTCCGATAAATTGGGTTCACTTAGACGTCTACCAAGATGCAAAGAATCCAAAGGTTTATTTATTTGATGTTTAACTATGGAAAAGAAATTTAAAAATACGAAACTTGGAAAATTTTTGGCAGATACTGCTCCTCATATACTTAGTGTCGCAGGTGATTTATTACCTGACGCAGGGGTTTTGGGAATGGTTAAAAATCTTATTGACAAAGACGAATCAATTAGTCCTGAAGATAAAAAAGTGGCTTTACAAAAAACTCAAGAAATGTATGACCTTGAAATAAAAGACAGAGATTCTGCACGAAGCAGAGAGGTTGAAGTAAAGAAAACAGGAAGCAAGGACATTATGATGATGCTGACAGGTATTGTTGGTTTAGTTTCTTTTCTATTTATTATATACGCAGTAGTTTACGAAGAAGGGGTTTTGCATAATGAACTCTTTGTACACCTTATGGGTATGGTTGAGGGGGTTGTAATATCCAACATCTTTGCATATTACTATGGTTCATCGGCAGAAAAATAAATTTGCGATTTTAAAATATTAGGATTAGCTTTGCTGAATCTTGTTCATAATTTATTATTTTTTTAGGAAAACCCTTGCAACCTTGTAGGGGTTTTTTTATGCTTAAATTTTTATTTTTTTGATTCATTTATTATTTGTATATTTGTCCAAAATATAAGATATGAAGATAAAAGATTTACAAGAAGGGGTTAACATTCACAAAGGATGTAACCTACCAAACTATGATGATAGCTATACAGTTGTATGGGAGTTGAACAGAAACGTCTTAACCAATTGGATTTCAAGGATGCGATTCACAGGCGAAGAAGAATGTTATTTAAGCGTAACATTAAACGAACAACGACAAGTTGTAATTCCTTCCATAGAACAATCAAGAAACAATTACATTAACGGCAAAGCAGAAATGTTGAGCAGTTGGAATACTAATAATTAATATAATAATTAATAAATAAACAAGATGAATACAGAAAAATTAATGAAATCCATAACCATTCAACAAAATGCGTTAAAGGTATTAAATTCTACTTTGTTAGATTCAGAATGGGTTGATGACGATAATTTAGAAATTTGGAAAAAATTAAATGCTTCAATTAAATCTCTTCAGGAAGCAAAAGTTATTATTCACGAAAACAAAAAAAAGTAAGATGAACCGAGAAAAATTAATTGAATTGTACAAGCACTACGAATTGACAAGTAGTGATATTTTTAAACATCAACACTTCACAATTATCACAAGAAGTGGAATTGATAAGATACAAGCAAAAGAGAAAATATTTGTAGACTACGAAGTCATAAATTGCGAGAAGAACTTTGCAGTAGTAAAAGCCAACGCATCAAAAGGTGATGTAAAAATTCAAACATTCGGTTCAGCATTAAAAGGCGATAACTTTAAAGATGGTAACACGAATAGTTGGTATGTTATGGAGATGGCAGAAAAGCGTTCAATGAGCAGAGCAGTTCTTAAATTGACAGGATTTTACGAGTTGGGGGTATTTGGCGAAGATGAAAGCGAAGATTTTAAACGCAAGTAATATGGAATCATTAATTAGAAATAGCAATCAAACCAAACAAGGTTTAGATTTTACAGGAGTTGAAAACGGAAAGATACACCCAACAGACATTGATGCTCTGTTGGAGTTTGATAACGAAGTTTTAATTCTTATGGAAGTTAAAAGAGTAGGTAATGAAATTCCAATAGGTCAACGATTAGCTTTAGAACGAATTTGTGATAGTTGGCATACTGATAAATGTGTTGTTTTGTTTGTAACGCATAATTTTAAAGATGATTCAAAGGATATACCATTAATTGAATGCAATGTTGAAAAGACATACTATAAAAAAAAATGGACAGATAACAAATCTTATTCTTTAAAAAGCGTTTTAAATAAAATTGGACAGTCTTGGAACGTAAAAAAATTGAAAATATAATGGCAAAAGAATATTATATCAGGTTTTCGGAGGAGGAGTATATGGATATTCCTCCTGCTTTCAGAACAAGGGCAACCTTCGTAGATAACGATTACGATAGCTATAAGGATGACGAAAGGTTTAAGAGCCTTTACAAAGCATATAAGAAGGCAAAGAAAGCATTGGAAGATTATAAATTTGATTTAAGAAATGGATGAAATCTTAGCAGAAATCTACGAGATAGTCGAGGCTTATCAGTCAGGGCAATATAAAGACCTGTATGAAGGGCATCGCAAGTTGTCTTGTAATATGTTATTTCTTGCTAAAGAGCAGGTAGAAGCCAACCAAAGGCACAACGCAGCATATTATAATAGCAAGGAGAAAACAAACGCAGGAAAAGAGCGTGAAGCTGACAAGTTAGTTCCTGAACTTTACCTGTGTCGCAAGATAATGGATGCCGCCAAAGGTGTATCAATTGCTATGTCAATTGAATTAAAAATGAATTGATACTTGTAATTGAAAAAGTATTTGTATATTTGAAAAAAATATAAAGTTATGACAGGACAAGAATTAAACAACCTACGATTGAAAGCTGAAATAATGCTTGATAAAGCAAACGAACTTATCAGGTTTTGCGATATGGTAGAAAGCCGCAAATCAGTATTAAGAAAGCACTTTAATTTGCTTGACGAAAAAAACATTGCAAAATATAACCACGCAATTAATAGAAAGCAGGTTTTGATAAATTCACTTAAAAGCGATTTGCAATGTATAAACTAAGTGGAGAGTATTACCGAATTTTTAATAGTATAAAATTTGCAGAAAGACCTTCACAGATTGATTCAATACTAAATTGGATTGACCTGTTTGAAAGGATTAGTACAAAAGACGAAGCTAAACGACTTAAAAAAATAGCATATAGTAAATTAATTATTTTAACCAATACATTTTAAAAATGGAAATCAAAGGAAGAATTACCAAGAAATTGGCAGTAGAAACAGGAATGTCTAAGGCAGGGAAGTCTTGGCAGAAACAATCGTTTGTTATTGACACAGGTGCAGAATACAATCCTGAAGTATGCTTTCAGGCATTTGGAGATAAGGCAGAGATGCTTAACAAGTTTGAAGAAGGGCAGGAAGTATCTGTGGCTTTTAACGTATCAAGTCGTGAATACAACGGTAAGTATTACCACAACATTGACGCTTGGAAGATTGAAGCCTTAGGCGAAAGACAACCGCAAGGCGAAAAGTTAGAAGCAGTAGATTTAGGAAGTAGTGCAAACGATGGATTACCTTTTTAAGTTATGGAAAAAAAAGAAGAACTAAACTATGTTATCAACTCAGTTATTCTTAGCCACGCTCTATCTGATTGCTTGTCAATTATGATTGAGCGAGGGTATTTCTTTCAAGACGTCAAAAAAGCAGCGAAGAGATACGAAGGTTTAATTGAAAAAAATAACAACCGAATCTTTTCCAATGTTGACGATGAAAGAATGAAAATGATTACTAAGGAGATTGACCAACATACTGAAATATTTAATGCTTTGAACAAAATGAGTTATAAGCAAAAGGAAGAACTTTTAAAATCGTTAAAATGATAGTTACATATCAAAGCAAAATGAATGATGACAACTACCTTATTGAGGAGGTTGAAAAGGAATACTTTCCGCAATACAAATTTGATGAGGTAATTCACGAATTAAACCACATTCATAAACACGAAGAAGAAGCAGGTAAGAAGATGCCATTTAAGCAATGCAGCATCTGCCACGAGAATAAAACTTTGCCTGAGTTCTTTAAATACTCAAAACCAACAAAGACTAAAATTTGTAAACTTTGTTTTAGGAAATCAAGTTATGGAATAGATTAGTATATTTGTGAAACAGTTGCAGTCGAAACATAGGCAACTATTAAGAAATTTAACAAGCCCTTATAATGAAAATAGCATCGACTCTATTGGATTTATAGGGGTTTTTATTTAAAAAATTATGGCACAAGACAAAAAAGGCTTTATTCTATACGCTGACCAAAAAGAGTTATTTGAGCAGCTACCTGATGCAAAAGCAGGAGAATTAATTAAGCACATATTTCAATATGTAAATGACGAGAACCCAATATCAGATGATTTAATAATCAATCTTGCATTTACACCAATCAAACAACAGTTAAAAAGGGATTTATTAAAGTTTGAAGAAGCAAAAAAACAAAGAAGCGAAGCAGGTAAGCGTTCAGCAGCTTTAAGAAAAGAGCAACGAACTTCAACGAATCCAACGAGCGTTGAATCTCGTTCAACGAAATCAACAGTAACAGTAAATGATACAGTAACTGATAAAGTAAAAGTAAAAGATACTGTTAAAGAAGAAGAAGATAATCGCCATCGCCAAATAAAAGAATTGTGTAATGATTATAAAAAAAATGACAGGGTAATTAACGCAGTTCTTAAAAATGGGCAACAGTTAGCATTTAGCAAAGAAGATTTAATTACAAAACTTGATGATTTTATTTTACATTTGGAATCCACAGGCGAAACGATTAAAACAAAAAAAGACTTTAATACTCATTTCTTAAATTGGCTGAGAGTTAAAAAGAAGAAAGGTTCAGAAAAAGGAACAAAGCCAACACCTGCTGAAAAGGTATTTGGGGATTATTACGAGGAAGCAAACACAATCGCAAAGCAATTAAATAACTTAACACTTGAAAAAAATGAGCAAGATAAAAGAATCACAGGATAAGGAATTAACTTTTTACATTTTAAAATCGGCAGTTCAAGTAGGTATTAACGGCACAATGGATGACCTTACAATGAACCTGCTTGTGGATTTTATAAAAAACTACTACGGCAATTTAGAGATTCAGCAATACTCAAAAGCGTTTGAACTATACGCAGCACAAAAATTAGACTATAAAGAAAAACCCTATAACAACTTTTCAACTGCGTTTGTTGGTCTTATTTTAAACAGTTACAAAGAATGGCTAAGGAAGGATAATTTAAAGCCAAAGGCATATATTCCTCCAACGCATCAATTAGGCAATGACCTTGACCCAATTGTTGAAATGGAAAAGGCTTTTAAGTTTATCCAAAGGGTTTACAAAGACGAAGGACAATTTCCAATCATTGCTAATTGGTCAGATGCGTTTTTATATGCTGAAGCTAACGGATTAATCAACCTTTCGGCAGAAGAAAAGCAGAAAATTAAGAAGGAAGTTGTTGAAGAAATCAAATTAAAGCAGGTTCAAAAGCGTTTGGAAACAGGAGTAAAAGGTTCAGTATCAGAATTTGATGATAAGAACGTAAAAGTTTTATGCAGAAAAAAATCATTAATGCGTTTATTTAGATAATATTTGTATATTTGTGTGGTCAATAAGACATAAAAATAATACAAGAACAACATGAAAAATTATTTAAATTCAGACCAATTAGATATCACAAAAACATATTACAAATTTGTTGATGTTGCAGTAAAATTAACCAATGGAAAGTCTTTATTTATGGAGTGCTTACCGCCAAGCAAAAAGCAAAGAAATACGGTCATATTTCAGATATTAGGAACAGAGGCTTTAGGATATAATGAAGAGGTTATAAGAACTAAATTTAGGATAAAAGATAAATGGTTATAATATAACCACTAAACACCATCAACTTGCATAGAGATATGCGAGTTTTTGATGGTAAAAAATAATACTTATGAAAAAAATCAGTACAGAAAGACTTCACGAAATGAAAGATTTATTTTGGAAGCACAACAAAGAAAACGCAAAAGGAGAAATTCAACTCCCTTTGTTTTTTAATGAATTATTAACAAGGTTAAAAAGATAGTTATGGATTATAAATTAATTACCAACATTTACGTTGACGGAATTGACTCTAATGATTACCCTGATTTTGTAGATGCATACATTTATTCGGCAGAATATGATGGTGTAGAAATGACAGAAGAGCAGCTTGATGAATTAAACGAAAATTCAGAATTTGTTCACGATTGTGTTTATAATCAACTTTATTAAGATGAATAAACAAGTAGCAATAGAATTAAAAAGTTTCACAGATGAAGTTTGTCAAAGGTATTCTAATAAAAATAGAGCCAACAATTTTAACAATGAAACTTTTGAAGTTCAAGAAATAATTCCGACAAGTGACCATACTGCAACAGTTATTTATGAAAAAAATACAGGGAAAAGAGCAGCTTTTTTCTTTTATTATATTCCTGCTTTTAAGAAATGGCATTACTTTGTACCAACAGATTCACACATAAATGGAATGACTGCCTTTGCAAATCAAAAGATTGAAGTTGAAAGACATAATTACAAGCATAATTTTTAATAGTATATTTGCAAAAATCCAATTATGAAAGTTCGCAAAAGACTCTACGATTCAGAAGCATTATCATTAGGTCTTAAATTAAATAAGAAGTTACCAAGTGAACTGCAATCTCGTTATTACTTAGAGGAAGAAGTTTATCAAGATATCCTTAGAAAAAGGATAGAGCCAAATCCACGAAAATTCGTCAATACTCAAAACAAAATTGACAAAAACGGAAACGTAATTTCATCGGTTGAAAAGCTGCAAAGCGAAGCAATAGACATTCCTGATAATTTTGAAGTGATTAAAATATCTACTTCCAAGACCACAGGTCAGCAATGGATACAGTACGCAGCAAAGCAGGAGAAGGAAGAAGTTAAAGACTTTGATTTTGAAGGTATAGTTAAGAAGCATATCAAAAGATTAGACAGGTTAGTTGTTCCAATAATAGATAAAGCAGCAGACTTTGATAGGCTCGTTATTTCTGACGTTCACATAGGGATGGAAACCAACAAGTATAATAATTCTATGTACGCAGTTAAATGGAACAAGGAAGAGGTTCTGAAGGACTGCACACGAATAGCTAAGGCAACCATAAAAGAAAGGCAAAGCAACTTCATAGTTGTTGACGATTATGGAGATTTAATGGATGGATTTGACGGAAAGACCACAAGGGGAGGTCACGAACTGCCACAGAATATGACCAACGAAGAAGCATTTGATACTGCGGTTGAATTTAAAATTAAGCTGATTGAACCTTTACTTACTCATTATAGCAAGATTGAGGTTAACAACATCTGCAATGACAACCATTCAGGAGCATTCGGATACTTTGTAAACAAGACAATGAAGGAAATCCTTGAGTTAAAGTATGACAACGTCAAGGTAACAAACCACAGGAAGTTCATCAATCACTATTTTATCGGCAATATTTGTTTTGTAATATCTCACGGAAAGGATGACAAGAGTTTAAAGTTTGGGTTTAAGCCACAGTTAAAACCTGATTCAATAGAGAAGATAGACCAATACTGCAAGAACAACAACATTTATAAAACTGCTGAACTTGTTATTTTCTGCAAAGGAGATTCGCACCAAGCACTATTTGATATGTGCAGCAGCGATGATTTCTATTACTTCAATTATCCTGCACTAAGTCCAAGTTCACAATGGGTGCAAAACAACTTTAAAAAAGGCAGGAGAGGTTTCTTCTTGGAATCTTACAAAGACTTAGACATTTATTTAAAACCAAAATTTATCAAATGAAAGACGATATTAAAACCTTTATACACTACTTAGATAAGCTGAAAACAAGGAAAGAAATTTATTTTAAGTACTTTGAAAGTCCTGTAATAGTAACAGTAAAAGACAAAGAAGATGGAATTGATTACCTTGAAAAATTTTACCATAAAGAAATGGAAAGGCTTGATAATTTTAAAGCAGATTTAGACAGGTTTAAGAATGAGGTGTAAGAACTGCAAAGAAGTATTTGAACCGAAATGGTTTAATTGGAAGTTTTGTGATAAAGACCTTTGCCATAATTTAGGGGTGAAGGAACTTGTAAAGAAAGAACGAGAAAAGAAAGCAAAGCAGGAACGGAAGGAAACAAAGAAGGCGAAGGAAGCACTATTGACCCATAGGGATTATCTAAAGCTATTTCAGACTGTATTCAATACCTACATTAGAGAAAGGGATAAAGACCTTCCTTGCATATCTTGTGGAAAGAATAACGAGAAACAATTTCACGCAGGGCATTATCGGTCAGTTGGCAGTTGTCCTGAATTAAGATTTAATGAATTAAACGTATGGAGGCAATGTGCAACTTGCAACACTTACCTTCACGGAAACCTAATTGAATACAGGAAAGAGTTGATTAACCGAATAGGAGTTGATAAGGTAGAATGGCTTGAAGGATACCAACCAAGCAATAAAATGCTCATACCTGAAATAAAAGAAAAGATTAAGGAATATAAAACAAAGATAAATAGTTTAAAATAGTATATTTGCACGATGGAAAAAGAAAAGAAAGCACAACCAAATGTTGTATTAACGATGCCTGAGGCTGAAAAGAAAATAGCAAGGCAACGAAGTATTGAAATATATGACGATTACCGAAGTCTATCAAAGTACATTCGTGACTTGATAGCTTATGACGCTAAACACAAAATTCTGTAAATTTGTATGATGGTAGATGCAGATGTTCTCTTTGATTTATATCTTGAAAACACCATCTACTTTTATAACGACAAAGACGAAGAAATAGGATGCTTAGTGATACTGCACATAACACAACAGAATTGAAAGAAGAAGATTCAGAATATACATTTATCTATTGGAATTAATGTGGATTTTAAACATAATAATAGTTTCAGCAATAATTGTTTTAATTGCTCTTGCAGGGATGGTAATTACTTTGTTGATAATTTACAATGCCTACGGAGGCAAACCTGATGACAAGTTAACTCAGGAGCAGATTGATGAAATTTTAAAAAGAACTTAGCGATGAACAAAACGGAACAACATAAAAAGGCAGTTATTGAAGCGTTAGAATCTTCGCTTGGAATCGTCACAACTGCCTGTAAAAAGGTCGGAGTAGGAAGAACTACATTTTACGGATGGCTAAAAGATGACGAAGATTTTGCTAAGCAGGTAAAGGATATTGAAAACGTAGCTTTGGACTTTGCGGAAACTCAATTGCATCAGCAGATAAAAGACAATGTTCCGACATCAACTATTTTCTACCTAAAAACCAAAGGAAAAAAAAGAGGTTACATTGAAAGAATGGAAACTGAAAACACAAACAAGAACCTTGATTTGTCAAACCTAACTGATGAAGAACTTGAGGAACGTCTAAAACAAGCTAAAAGGGTAACTGATGGCTAACCTTGAAGAAGTAATAATTGAGGAGGAAATTGCAAGGAGAAAAGCAAGGACTAACCTAAAAGATTACACAAGCTACACTACAACAGATTTTGAATGGCAGCCTTATCACAAAGCCTATTACGAAATTTTAGACAGGTTCGCAAAAGGCAAGATTAAGAAGCTGATGGTATCAATGCCTCCGCAACACGGAAAGTCTGAAGGTAGCACAAGGCGGTTGCCTTCTTTTATGTTTGGGCTAAATCCTAATTTAAGACTTGCAGTCACTTCATACAACGCAACCATTGCTCGTAAATTCAACCGAGATAACCAACGGATAATTGATACTCCTGAATACGCTGCTTTATTCCCTGAAACGAAACTAAACTCAAGCAATGTTGTAACAGTTGCAAGTTCATTTCTTAGGAACTCAGAAGAGTTTGAAATAGTTGGACACAAGGGAATGTTGAAGGCAGTTGGTAGAGGCGGAGCATTAACTTCTATAACTTTGGATTGCGTAATAATGGATGACCTTTATAAGGATTATCAGGAAGGTTCTTCTCCTGTAATTCGTGAATCAGCTTGGGATTGGTACACTTCGGTTGTCAAGACGAGGCTGCACAATAATAGTCAGCAGTTAATTGTTTTTACAAGGTGGCACGAGGAAGATGTAATTGGAAGGATTGAAGAAAACGAAAAGGTAAATGTAATCACTTCCTTAGATGACTTAGATTCATTTAACCCTAACGAATGGGTAAAGCTAAACTTTGAAGCTATTAAAACAAGCGAAAAGATGCCTATTGATGAAAGAGCAGTTGGGGAAGCGTTATGGGAAAATAGACATTCAATTAAAAAGCTAACTGAGGAACGCAGGATTGACCCAAACAA
>Ga0208303_1000846_pt1 | contig 12455 bp, 3 predicted proteins | sample CB_VirMetaG_2_FD_184537 | JGI IMG/M metagenome (GOLD analysis project Ga0208303, IMG submission 184537) | Freshwater to marine saline gradient viral communities from Chesapeake Bay - CB_1504_2 Viral MetaG (SPAdes) (version 4) | ecosystem: Environmental > Aquatic > Marine > Coastal | place: USA... | reverse complement strand
GAAGGTTACGGACGTAAGGCATGGGGGCGATGCCTAAAAAAGTATGGCTGGAAGCCAGAATACATTGCTTACAAAATGGAGTTATCCGATGGGCGGTAGTACAACATACAACAGCACAACTACTCAAGCGGGTTCTTCTGTTGCGGACTTACCCGCATGGGCCAAACCTTACTTTGAACGTAACTTAGCCAAAGCCGAAGCTGAGTATGGTAAGGCGTACAACCCTTATACAGGCGAGCGATTTGCAGATCAGAGTCAAGACACGCTTGATGCTATATCGGGTACGCGTGATATCGCTACTGGGGATGGTATAACGGGGCTTGGAGCCGCACAAGACTATATGACTGATGGCATGGCTACCGCAGAGACGTTAGGTGATTATAACCCTAATGAGTTTAGCGAGTACGACTATGCTGACGCTGCTAAGTTTACGGGCGACAATGTAGGGCAGTATATGAATCCCTACACGCAGAATGTTGTGGATCGACAGAAGTCGGAAGCCATGCGCGACTATCAGCGTACTCAAGGGCTTAGAAACTCACAGGCAGTACAGGCAGGGGCATTTGGTGGGTCACGCGGCGCGGTGCGTAACTTCTTAGCTGAAGATTCTATGATGAACCGCATGGGTATGCTGCAAGACAAAGGGCTGCAAGACGCTTATAAGGATGCAACCACACAGTTTACTGCCTCTCGTAAAGCAGACATGGATGTTGATAAGGCTCGTGCCGCAGAACTTGCGCGATTTGAGAAGTCCACAGAAGATGCAGACCAATTTGCAGCTAAACAGGGGCTTGCCGCACTGGAAACAGGTTCAGGACTTGCTAAAGATTCAGTAGCCTTGGGCGAACTAGAACGGCAAACTGACATACAAGATATGCAGTTGCTAGAAGGGATTGGTGCTGCTGAAGAAGGTAGAGACCAAGCGCAGCTTGACCTTGACTATCAAAACTTCCTTGAAAAAGAAGGTTACACTGCACAGCAGATTGGTAACATGACGGGTATCCTATCAGGGATGCCGATTGCTGCTACAGGTACAAGTTCGTATGAGGGTACAGGCACAACTCCTGTGCAACAGCCGGGAACTATGCAACAGTTAGCGGGTGCAGGTCTTACGGGACTATCTCTCTATAAAGCCTACGGGGGTTAATTATGGGTATTGCTACCAACTATGAGGCTCACGAAAATACTGTTAAAAGTATGAGTGACCAACAGATAATGCAGGGTATGCAGAATCCTAATCCTTCTGGTCCCCCGCCTTTTATGCTTCTAGTAGAAGCGAATATCCGCAAAGAAATGCGCGATGAGCAGACACGGCAAGAGGGGCTAGGCCAGCCCACAGTGTTGCAACAACTAACAGGTACGGCTCCAGCCCCTACACCACAGACTAACGTAGCAGGTATGCCTCAAGGTGTTGCTAGTGGCATGGCACAGTCTATGGCCCCCAAGACTAACGTAAATCAAAATACAGGTATAGCCTCTGTCGCACCCGTAGCTACTATGGCTAGTGGTGGTATTCTAAAGATGGCTACCGCAGGTGAAGTAGAGTCAGGATTTATAATACTTAACACCCCTCCTATAACTAGATTTGGAGAAGTGGTTACGGTTAGTGCAGATACACTAGATAAACTAACAGACAAGTACCCTGATATAATGGCGCAAGCCAATGCTAAAGAACTTGTTGTACCTGCAGGTTCGGAAAAAGGACAAAACATAGTCAACAGTCCTATGTATAAATCTGCCACTTACCGTTACCCTAAAAATACGGAAACAGGATATTTAACATTAGTGCGTAGGGTCGATGAAACCGAGCCTAATATGTTAAAGACAATACAAAAAAATGCAAAAGATACAGTAACTAAACTTAGAGCCGCTGACATTGTTGTAGCTTCTGAACCTACTCCTTTTATGGACCTTGATACTGTTGATACTCCCGGAGAGGCAGACAGAATATACGAGGCAGAGGTACGTGATGCGACTAGAGATACACGTAACGCAATAGCAGGATTTTCTCCTAGTTTATTTCCTGAACGCCGTACTGAAACGATACGCCCTACAAAAGTAAAGCCAATGCCCATTTATGCAGATGATGCTCCTGTATATAATGATGGTGGTTTTAACGAAAAATTAAGAGGTATACCTTCTGTTATTAAAGACACTAGAACTGATGGCAATGTACTACAAGGTCCAGCAGAACGAGCAGGGGATTACCTTGGAGCTATGAGTGGTGTTCAAGCTGGTGTAGATTACCGTGCAGGTAGACGCCAAGAAGCAGCAAGAGCAGCAGCAGCAGCCGAAGCAGATCGTCAAGTTGCAGAACAAAAACGTGGTATTATGGGTGTTGCGGATACTCAAGCAGCGGAAGTAGATCGTCAAGCTGCTGAAAAGGCTTTAAATGCTAGGTATCCTAACCTTAAACTGCTACAACCCGAGACTGATAATGATGGCGCGTTACTAAGCCCTACAGAAGCCTTACAACGCAAAGCTACACGGGTGTCTGATAGACCAGAAAGCATACGTATTGATGCCGGAGACCCGGGATTTGCGGACGTTAGAGCCGCAGAAGAAATAGAACGTAAACGCCGTATTAACGCGAAAAATATAAATGAACGCATTGATGAGTCTGCTATACCTATTGTAGATAGATTTCCTCCGTTAAGTAAGGCAGAACTTGGTGCTATGGGCAGTACCGCAGCCGAAGCATATCTTCAAAATATGCGCGGTGGAAAGGGAAGCGTTACCGGATATAATGAAGTAATGCTACCAGAAGTACGCGCAAACGCAGAATTAAGACGGGCGTTTACAGGTAGCTTTCCGGGTTATGGATATGGGGATGGGCCTGACAAACAGGCAGGTGAGTATTTGCGTGAGTATAAAGACTTTATGTCAGAGGTACGTAGTGCGGATGGAGAAGTTCGCCCGTACTATCTCGGACAAGACGGGCTTAAACCTCAATACACATATACAACCCCTACTTTCTATAAAGGATTAAATAGGTTTGAAAAGCCCGACGCACGGGAAACCCGAGCAGGTATCGCTGCATACAGCCCCAGTGTTAACCCTAGCATTTTAGATACACCTGTATCGTTAGAATATATACAAAGTAATCCTGAGTTACTTAATGAGTATATGCTTGAACTACGCAAAGAACACGCAGAGAACCCTGCACTTGCAGATGCAGAGTTTGAAGAACGTTTAGCTGCTGACAAAGCAAAAACTGATGCTTTTGCTGCAAGAAAAACCGCAGAGTCCGATGCAGTTAATACACCCAAACTTGTAGTTTCTAGCGGAACAAATGTAGACGCCAATGGTGATCCGATAGTTAGAACTGGCGATAGTTATAAAGACATACTTGTCGATGCTCTTCCTAGCGTTTTTGACAGAAGCATGAATACAGCAATCGACGGTACAGTTGGCGGTTTTGATATGCTAAAAAGCATTTTTGAAGATGCGGCTGCAAACTCATACGGGTCGGACCCATATGATCCTAAAAATTTAAATGAGAGTATAGGTCCAGCAGCGGCTAAAAAATTACGTGATGACGCCAAAGAAACGGCTGACGCGTATGGAAATGTACCTTTTGAAAAGATTGAAACTCCCGGTTTAACAGATGCTACAAGAAAGACTTTGACTGAACAAGGATTTAAACCTTCTACCCCAATGCCTGCTATTGGTGGTGGTAGTGGTGGTATCAAAAACGTTAACCCATTAGCAGGTCGAGCTAGTGACTCTCCATCGTCCTACGAGCAGAAGCTGTTGGATATTTTAGCAGAGCGTGAGAAGTCGGCAGACCAAGATAAGTGGCTGGGTCTAGCTGAGATGGGTATGCGGCTTATGGCTAGCAGTAATCCTAACCTGCTTAGTGCTATAGGTGAGTCAGGTCTGGGTGCCTTTGGATCATATAGAAAACAACAAGCAGGACAGGACGCTGAAGAGCTTAACATTCTTAGTAAATTAGCCGATTTAGATATGGCACAGCAGACGTTACAAGCCCGTAAAGATATTGCAGCGGCAGGTAGAAGCAATAAAAACGGTTTTACTTTTAGCCAAGCGGTTAACACTCAACAAGAGCGCGCAAAACTTGTAAATAAACAACTCGCTGATATGCAAGACCCGTTAGGTAATAAATTAGAAGGCGTAGACAGAGTAGTTTACGATAAAAAAATTGAAGAAGCCGCAGCTATAGAGGCGGATTTACAAAGGTTATATGAAAAAGGTAGTTTAGGTTCTACTAGAACACTACAAGCTGCATTAAAAAATGTGCAAATAGACAGTACGACATAAAGGGCGACACTATGGGTATGATGCAAGTTAAGGGCGAGTTTAGTGGCCGCACATATGATGTAAATTTTGCTGGAGAAGAACCCACACCACAAGAAATTGCCAACGCTACAGGCAAAATACAGGTACTAGAACGTCAGTTTGAAGAAAGCTATGAAAGCAAATATGGCGAGCAAGTAATAGATGATGGTACTGCATTTGGACGTGGCCTTGACGTTGGGTTAACAAGTTTGCGGGGTGCTTTGGGCACTACTATACGTGATATTGGTACTCAGAGTGATATAGGCTTTATCGAAGACTTTGGTGCAAGCCAAGAAGCTGCCGCAAACAGAACACGATTGTCTAGGGCAGGCACTGCTACACCACCTAAAAACTTTGACGCAGCACGAAAAGGTGGTTTTGGAGATACACTTTCTTATTTAGGCGAAATTGCAGGACAGTCTGCACCACAAATGTTAGGACCACTAGCTGCTACAGGAATAGGTACGCTACTTGGTGGACCCGGTGTAGGCACTGTTGCAGGTGTATCAGCCGCTATGCCTTACTTTTATGGTAGTGACTTACAACGCGCTGAACAACAAGTTGCTGCAGGTGAACTAGATGCGGTAGATCGTTTAAAAACATTTCAAGCGGCTACAGGCCAATCATTACTTAATGTTCTTGGGGACAAGTTCCTGCTTAGAGGATTAGCTACTCCCGGTAAGAATGTGCTTACTAGGGTAGGTAAAGGTACAGTCCGAGGTGCAGCCGTAGAAGTACCTACAGAAATAGGACAACAAGCGTTAGAACGTTGGCAAGCTGGACTGCCTATAGACAATGATGAAGCGTTTGCGGAGTACAGAGAAGTTGGTATTGCCGCAGGTCTGCTGGGCGGCACTATGGGTGGAGGGTTAAGTGTATTTGGTTCGGCCCCGTCATTAGATGCAGGTAAAGGAAAAACAAATATTAGTGGTGAACCACCTGTAGGTAGTGACAACACTATTACCGCTGAAGAGGGTATAGATTTTGAAGTCGGCAGACCAACAGAGGGCGCAACAGATGAGGCAGCAGATAGAGTAGCTGGGACAGACGATGCTGCTATAACAGGACCAACAAGCGTAGAAACGAGTACAGATACAGGTACAGGTACAGGTACAGGTACAGGCGCAGGCGCGGGATTAGCTAGTATTTCTGGTAGTGGTAATAGGATAGCCGCTAAACTTAAAACAGCAGACAGAAAACAAAAGATAGTACAGCAGTTAGAAAAACGTACAACACTACCAACTCTCGCAGAGGTACTTAGCTCTGACAATGTATCTAATACAAAAGAACTTTTAGATAAACTTGTAAGAAAACCTGTAGGAACTGCGGGAACTGTAGAAACTGTAGAAACTGCGGAAACTGCGGAAACTGCAGAAGCAAGCAAACCTTCTGTAATAAAACGTACAATAGCACAACCTGATGATGCCGCTCTGCTTGAAGCTGCTAGAAAGTCAGTAACTGATCGTAAATCAGGTTCAGTTAGTGCCTTAGCAAATGATTTAAAAATTTCTAAAGCAAAAGCAGGAAAACTAATTGGTCTTCTTGCAGCCGAAGATAATCCTATAGTTGGCCCTGCAAAGCAATTTCAACCGCGTGAATTTATACCTATGACTATAGACGATACGCCCGATGCAGTTGCTGTAGGGGCACCAATAGTTCCAAATAATATAACTCCTACAACAAAACTGGAGGATGACACAAGCGTTGAACCTGACGCAGAACCTGACGCAGAACCTAAACAGGGCGCACAACTGCCCGATAGGACCGAAAATTTATCCGATGATGAAATAGCAATAGCTACGGTTACTGAAAAGGCTAAAGCTAATCAAGAAAAGATAGACGCACTGCTTGATAACCCCGAAGCAGACCCCGAAGGGGAACTGTTAAAAGCACTGCAAGATAACAATCGTGCATTAAACCAACGATTAAACGTAATAAAGGAAAACGCATATGAAGGTGGAGATTACGGTAAATTAACACCCTACGGCACTTCTGTTAGAGAAGGTACACCTACAGGATTACCCGCGAATACTGGGTTTGGGCCTGACGGACAGGTGATTGGCGTACAAGCACTTAAAAGTAATACTCCCACTACATCAGGGTACGAGGGTGTAAAACCTGTAACCGACGAACAGGGTAAAAACCCAAATGCTTTATCGAATGAAGCGATAGATTACTTAGAAGGATTGGACCTAAACACGTTAGATTTAAACGCTACGTACCGAGAGGACGTAGGTAGTGGCGCATTACGTGTTGAGGATGTACCGTTTGCTGATAAGACTGCAGTTTTATTTGCGGGGGACAAACCCTATGAACTGCAAGGGGAACCTAGTTATACAGGGAAAGTACAATGGCCCCCAGAATTGGTGCAACATCTTTCATCGCTACCAACAGACAAGGGACCGTATGGGTCGCAGACTATAGGTGACGCACTACGCACACTATATACGTTAAAAGATGGGGTTGGTAACATACCCGCAAGATTACAGGGTTCTTACGGCGATACGGAAGCTAGGGCCGCTGCAGGTCTACCCGAAAATCCAATTACTGCACCCGAGATGGAACCTATCACACCCACTCGCGTTAGAGATGATACTGATTTAGAGGTTGCCGATAGTCCCTCACAACTGGACGCTACAGGGTCGCCTCTTGTGCAGAGTTATGACAGGGCGCTTGGTGCACCAATCGGTGATCCTACTAATACAAACCCTGCAAGCAAACCGTTGCTAAGAAAGTCTACCGATACGTTACCCGCTAACCGTGCGGCGATAAAACTAAGCCAAGCCGAGCTAGATTCTATTACGGGTAGCGGTTTATCTAAAGAACAAAGACTAGCCGCGTTGAGTGGCGCATTACGCGATGCTGAATTAGTAGACGCTCTGGAAGTGGCAACCGCTAATACCATTAGTAGGTTGTTTAATGATCGTAAGGCTACATTTGGCCTAGTCGGTAAAGCTGCGCTAGCCTTAGAAAATCGACAGTCTACTACTGCGTCCGAAGCATTTGAACCTGATATAACTACATACGAAGATAAACTAAATATAATTAAACTTATTCGTATGACTGACCAAAACATCAAAGACATTAAGGATAAAGTAGAACGTGCAAGAGTTAAGGCGGCTAGAGATTATTTTCTTAGGTTCCGTAGACCTGTGGATGCGCTTCATGAAATGCAGGGCGCTCATGGTGATGGTAATAAAACTGGGGCTACTCAAACTGCATCAAAGGATAAGACCACCGCTAAAGACGCGGAAGGGGTAGAGACAGATATTAGTGCCCCTGCGTTTAACATTAACTTGGATGCTGAGAGTAAGTCTGATGAAGAAGCGTTCTACGGCCCTCTAACGTATACCAATGCAGTCAAAGCTATGTACTGGGTAAAGAATAACTTAGGCTCAGACACTAAAGCTGCGTTAACTGCAAGACGTGTAGAGCATGTGAGCAAAACCCGCGCTGTCGTACAAGACAGTCACAAAGCTATGAAAGAGGGGGCCGCAAAACTACGAGCCGCATCCTTTGGACAAGCCATGCGAGAAGCTAGTGCAGCTACAAGACTAGCTAACGCGGCTAGTAAAGCCTCTGATGATTTAATAGCGGGTCTTGGCGCGCCAAATCCATTGGTAGCGGAATTAGAAGCTATAGCTAGGCAGGACGAAGCGGAAGCTGCCAAGTTAGCTATGCGAAAGGCTTTAAGGGATAGACCGAAGAAAAAATACACAGACGATACGCTAGCAGCCGATTTGCTACGAAAGATAAACGAGATTAAGAAAGGATCAACGCAGTCTGTAGACGAAGCTGTAAGTGAAATCGAGTTAGCCGTAGCACAAGACAAAACCATTGCGGATATGACTGAGCGTGAATTAGATGACATTCTTGAAGTACAGATAGAGGCTGAGTTAGAAAGACGCGCTGCACTACCAGAAGGTATGAGGGGGCGTTTGAAGAAGACTAAGAAGTCTAAGTTTTTTGCTAAGGATAGAGAGGCCGTAGCTATAGAGCTTGCGGAACGACAAGAAGCAGAAGTGGCGTCTCTTAAAGAGGCTTTAGAAGTTGAACCTGCGGGTACAGAACAAGATGCCCCTGTAACTAAAGCACAGTTTAAGCCTCGTAAACTTGATGAAAAAGGCAAACCACTAGAAGGCGCACAGCAGGGAGAACGTGCAGGCGTAGAAACTATACTTGATGACGATGCGGGTGTGGTATCCATAGCCGCGCAGGGCGATAGTGATGTTATAGGCGACCTTGTAACTCCCCCTGCAATTAATGAGCAGCTTGAACTTTTAGGTAGTGAGATTAGTGCGTTGGCTGAACCCCTGCGACCTAGTACCCGTAATATGTTAGAGAACGGCGATCTAGTGGGCGCGTTGCGTAGTATAGCTATAACAGGCCGCTCTAAGAACGTGAGTAAAATAGCGGAGAGGTTGGTTCCGTATGTGGGCAATACACAAGTAAAACTGGTATCTGGTGGGCTAAGAAATCCGCAGGGGCAAGTTGCTGCAGGTGTATTTGACCCCGCCACCAACACCATATTTTTAGACCGTGATATAGGCATGAACTCACATGCAACACTGCATGAGATGCTACACGCGGCTACAGCGGCTAACCTTTCAGATATGAGCTTGCCAGAAGTAAGACAGCTTAATACGATTTACGAAGCGGTTAAGAAACAGTTACCGCCTTCGTATGCTATGAAGAACCTAGATGAGTTTGTTGCAGAGGCGTTTAGCAACCCTGACTTCCAAGTTATGTTAGCGGGTATACCGATGACAGACCTAAAGTTAGCTAACACTAACATGACCAATGCGTACACAAACTTTAGAACTGCAATACGGCGTTTCTTTAACAGGATCATGCGTAGACCCCCAGAATCGGTATTTAACCGCACCGACTTATTACTTAACGATATACTAGCTCCACAGTTAAGTACCCGTGCCGCACCTGCTATGTATCTTGCGGCAAGTAATCCTCAAGGGAGTGTAGACGTAACTAATTCTGCTACTAATGCTGTCAAGCCCACTACACCTGAACAACTACGGGCTATGCAGGATTACGCTAAGAACTCAGAACCGTATACAGGGGGTAAGAGTTTCTTATATGGTATTATGCCTGTGAACTTGCTCGGAGACACACTAAAACGTAACCATCAGAGTGATGTGGGTAATGACCTAAACAAGCTAATTAACGAGCAAAGTTCTGAATTACGGGACAAGACCGTTAAACTGGACTATATTGTAAATCAAATTAAAGATTTTCGTAGGGCTGAAGGGGTAGAAAAATACAAGACCCTGCAGCAGCTAGTGCCTATGTCTACGTTAAACAGGATAGACCCGTCTATAAAACGGGAAATGTATACCGCCTATGGGCTTACTATTAAAGACCCTAAAACCCTAAAGACAACAAGGCGCAATTTTTCCAAACCAGAATTACGCGCTAAGTACATGGCAGAATTTAAAATAAAAAACCCTGATCATAAACTTAACGTCATAGCACCATTGGGTAAAGAACGTCTAAAAGTGTATGACGCTCTTAAAAAAGATTACGATAGTATTGGTAAAGACGGGCAACGCGTGTACCGCACCATGCGTAATTACTTTAAAGAAACATATGATGAGATTGAGCCTGCTCTGAGAGATCGTATAAACAGCATCAGTGATGATGCGGAAGTACGTCGAACTGCGTTTGATAGGTTGTCTGAACTGTTACTCAAGGACAGTGGACTAATCACACCATACTTCCCACTTATGCGTAAGGGTAGTTATCGTGTTTCCTACACAGCCATCGACCCGCAAGATCAAGACCCCGATGCCAAGCCACAGGTAGATCGCTTTGTGGAATATTTCCCCACTAAGATAGCGGCGATGGAAGCGGTGCAAAAGGTCAAGGATTATAACAAGACCATGCTGGCTAGAGATGACATTAAGAACTCTGGACTTGCAAGTATATTGGACGAAAAGACAGGTACATATACTCCCAATCCTATGATGGCAGACGATGCCCTGTTTGCTCCAGAAATGGAGAAAATTACAGCAAACAGTAACTATGGTAAAGCGCCTTCCTCTGGATTTGTGTTCAACGTACTAAATGTCCTGCAGACTGCGGGTGTGCAAAAGATGGAAGGTGGCAAAGGTAATAAGGTCATTAGTGATATCCTTGACCTAGCTTTGGATGCTGTACCAGAACGCTCGTTTATGCAGGGGTTTAGAACACGTAAAGGTGTCCGTGGTTTCTTGGGTGACACTACCCCTACAGGGTACACACTAGAGAATTTTGATCTAATAGACATGATGGAAACTAAGGGACGTGACCTTAACCGACAAGTCGTGCAACTTAGATCAAGCGCCAAGATACAAAAAGTAGTCAACCAGATAGTTGAGTTGACCAAAAATCCCGATACAGCAGAAATAGCTGACAGGCTTATGAAGATAGCAGAGTTTGCACAACGCCCTAACGTAAACCGTGCGTCTCAGATCATCACTAATCTTGGGTTTAACTGGACTATGGGGCTGAACTTCTCGTCTGCAGCTCTGACCTTTTTTGATGTGGGTATGTCGGTGATGCCGTTACTATCGGGTAAGTATGGTGTGAGTAACACTACCAAGGCATTTGGAGATGCTGTTAAAGCCGTAAGCGCGGCCCCCAGTTCCAAAACTCTTATTGTGGACGATGAGAAAGGCAATAAAGTAAGAGAGCAATACGATTTAGGCTCGTTTGGTATATCGTTGGGTAACTTAGACTTTAGTGACCCGTCATCTATTCCAGAAGGATTACGTGATTTAGAGGTATTAGTTAAGTACGCGACTAACCAAGCGCAGATGGGACAGTCTCTAACACAGGAAACTTTAGAATTAGATGTATTTACTGGAGACACTGGTACAGACAGAGCGTCTCGCATAGGTAAAAAAATTGTTGATACTTCCCAAAAATGGGGTGGGGCTATGTTCCATCACTCGGAACGCTACGGACGTGAAGTATCACTGGTCGCCGCATACAAGTTAGAAATGGATAAGCTGAGTAATGGTGGCAAAAAAGAAGTAACCGATGCTGACAAGCAAAAAGCTGCAGAAGCTGCAGTTGAGTTTGTAGAGTTTACCCTCGGAGGTACTGCATCGGCAGGGCGTCCTGTATACGCGCAAGGACCAGTGGGTAATGTTCTGTTCCTGTTTAAGCGGTTTGCAATTAGTAAATACTACATGATGATGCGTATGCTTAACGATGCTACGGTTGTGTTGTCGAGAGATGCTTACCCCTCTGACGAAGCATATCAAGATGCGCTAGACACCCGAAAGATAGCGCGCGCACAGGCGGCAAACTTTCTTATTACTACGGGACTTATCGCAGGTGCATCAGGCATGCCGTTGTTCGGTGAACTTGGTATCATGTATGATATGTTCCTTAAAGACGATGATGAAGATAACTGGGATGTTATGAATAAGAAGTGGATGGCAGACCCTGTGTATGGTGGGCTTGTTGACATGACAGGTCTTGAGATTGGTGATCGTATCGCACTCAACAATATGTTGTACCGCCCACCACTAATCGACAAAGATCAAAACCCTCTATTTACACTAATAGAGCAAATAGGTGGCCCTGCAATCGGTATAACAAGCCAGTTAAGTAGGGGCTGGCAGCTTGGCTCAGAAGGTAACGTATGGCGTGGTGTTGAAGCCGCTTCACCTGCAGCACTGCGTAACATAATGAAAACTGGGCGTTATGCTACCGAAGGGAACTTAACCCTACGTGGTGACGAGATAACAGCGACAAGTCCGTTCACACTTGCTGGACAAGCTCTAGGGTTTTCTAGTCACGCGCATATAGAGCAGCTTAATATGAACCGTAACGAGCGGCAAAAATATTCTGCTATGACGGATCGCAAGGGTAGGATTTTGCGTAAGGCTAACATGGCCCGAAGAGAAGGGGACGTTGAGGGTCTTCGCCAAGCCTACAGAGAATCTATAGAGCATAACAACAGCTTACCGCCAGATGCGATTGACCTGTATATAACTACGGAGTCGTTTAAAAATTCTTCTAAAAACTTTGATCGTAATACAAGAGAAATGATAGGTGGGATGCAGTACTCACCTAGTATGCGTAGAAGTGCCGGTGAATATGACGGTGGGTTGTCCTCTCCTGTAAATTAAAAAAGCCCCTGCAATTAA
>Ga0208303_1000843_pt1 | contig 12488 bp, 4 predicted proteins | sample CB_VirMetaG_2_FD_184537 | JGI IMG/M metagenome (GOLD analysis project Ga0208303, IMG submission 184537) | Freshwater to marine saline gradient viral communities from Chesapeake Bay - CB_1504_2 Viral MetaG (SPAdes) (version 4) | ecosystem: Environmental > Aquatic > Marine > Coastal | place: USA... | reverse complement strand
GCAACAGCTGCTTTTAATCGGTTAATAAGATCTGACAACAGAAGGTTAACTTGGAAAATACCATACGTAAGGTTTGATGGTGATACTTCTGACATTCTTAATAGCAGTGAGTTTAATGGTAACTCTGTTTTAAATCACGACGTTACAGACGAAGACACCGCTGTAAGAATTACTTTTTTAAAAGACAGGTATGATGAAGAAAATATATTAAACACTGACAATCCAGCAATATGGGAAACAGAGCCAAAAGAAAATATAGATTTAGACATTTACTACGAGGCTAGCAAAACATATCCTTTATCTTTTAATTCTGCTACTTGTGGTGTTTTAGTGTCAAAAGGCGACACTGTAGTTCCTAGTAAACCTAATGTTGTTCTTCCAAACACACAAGTTGTTTCAGTTCAAAATCAAGTTGTAACTCTTGATGATTTTGTTAACGACTCAAATTTAAATCAAGGTGATATTTTTGCTTTTGTAGATCAAGATGGTGGTTATATAAAACTATCTTTTGTTTCTTTAGTTAACTCAACTGTAGATTCTCAAGGTAATAATATCTCTAAACAAATAATGTTTTCAAATCAAGTTATTAATGAGTATGGTTTACCTTGGACTAATTGCTATGCTTTTGGTAATGGTGTTGAGTCAAATAGACTTAGAGACGACTTTAATAAAGTTACCATAGACAAAGGTGCAAAAGCATCAGCGCCTATAGAGGAAGTTTATAAACAAGAAAGAAGAAAAAGTGGTTTAATATATTCTGGTTTATACAACTCCATTTCAGGCGTAAACAATCTTAATCAATTTATACAAGCGGAAAAAATAACAAAAGATTTAAATCCAACATACGGTAGTATACAAAAGTTATTTAGTAGAAATACAGATTTAATTGCCCTGTGTGAAGATCGCGTTATAAAAATACTAGCAAATAAAGATGCTGTATTTAATGCTGATGGTAATGCCAATTTAACCGCTACAAATAAAGTTTTAGGTCAAGCAATGCCTTTTGCAGGTGATTATGGTATATCAAAAAATCCAGAAAGTTTTGCTAAAGAAAATTTTAGAGCATATTTTACAGACAAACAAAGAGGTGCTGTTCTTAGGTTATCAATGGATGGATTAACACCTATATCTGAGTACGGCTTGTCAGATTATTTTTCTGATAATTTAAAATTAAATGATATACTTCTTGGTAGTTATGATGGTGATAAAAACAATTACAACTTAACTTTAAACACTAGTGAAATAACAGTTTCTTTTGATGAAAAAGTTAAAGGTTGGTCAAGTTTTAAATCATTTGTTCCTGAACAAGCTTTAAGTATGACTAACGATTATTATACGTTTAAACACGCTCAGCTTTTTAAACATCACCAAGAAGATGTTGATAGAAATAATTTTTATAATAAAAAATATCCTTCTAGTATAAGCGTTATCTTAAACGAACAGCCTGGTGTTATAAAAAATTATAAAACTTTAAATTATGAAGGCTCTCAATCAAATATAGTTAAAGAAACTACTGATATTAGAACTGGCTACTACAACTTAAACAACAAACACGGTTGGTATTCACCTTTGATTTACACAGATAAAGAAGAAGGTGTTGTAAGTGAGTTTATAGAGAAAGAAGGTAAATGGTTTAATTTTATAAAAGGAAAAGACGTTGCAGAAACTTTAGACATAAAGACAGATGACTTTTCTTTTCAAGGTATTGGTTCTTTAACAGAAGCTTATTTAGTTGATCCTAATTTATATATACAACAACCGCCAACACCAATACCTGGCTGTATGGATGTTGACGCTACAAACTATAATCCTAACGCCAACGTAGATGATGGCTCGTGTGTTTACCCTCCTGTTGTTTCTGGCTGTACAAATCCAAACGCTACTAATTACAACCCATTAGCAGTTGTAGATGATGGAAGTTGTAACATACCAATTTATGGGTGTACAGATCCTACTGCATTAAATTACAACAACCAAGCAACTGTTAATGATGGTTCGTGTGATTATGTAGTGCCACCAGACGGGTCAATTGTTTTTGGTTGTACTGATTCAACAGCTTCAAACTATAATCCAGCGGCAACAGCTGATGACGGATCTTGTGTTTGGGTTGTTCCAATACTTGGATGTACCGATCCATTAGCTTCAAATTATGATTCAAACGCAAATATTGACGACGGTTCTTGTGTTTATCCTATTCCATTAACTTTAACTCCACCTAATCTTAGTGTAGCAACAGAAACGGCAAGTTTAGTAGAAATAAATTTAAATTTTAGCAATGCTCAAGGAGGTTCAGGGCCATATACTTATAGCTGCACATATCAACATTCAGTAATGAGTAGCCCTGCTGATGTATTGGATGGTTATTTTACGCAGTTATATCCTTTTACTTCCTACGTAGTTGAAATAGACCCAACACCAGTTGGTGTTCAAGACATTACTTTTGTTTTGACAGTTGTTGATTCTGACGGTAATACTACAACCTCGAGCAGTGTTGTTCCTGCTGGAGCTCTTGCACCTCTTTCAGGTAGTATAACTTCTAGCTTAAGTGGACCTGTTGGTGGTGTTAATATTATTGATACTTATCAAATAAATGGAGTTGCAAATCCAAATGGAGGCGCTCTATACGTTCTTGTTTTAACTAATCTTGGTTTAGATGTTCAAGCTAGTGGTGGTGCAACACCTTACGAAGCTGAACTAAGCTTTAATCATTCTTCACCACCTCAAGCCGTACAATATATTGATTACAACGCATCAACGCCAAACCCTAACCAAAGTGGACCTTCATGGAATAATTTAGTTCTGATTGATTACCCACAGTCTTTACCAGGACTATCTGTTCCTTGCCCTGGTGTAACAAACATTAGCAACACTTTAGTTCTTGACAATGATTTTAGTTATACTAGTCCAAGCCCACAAGTTAACGTAATAGACATTGAGTGTGAAATAACAAGCTTTAACTTAGATAATACAACTACAACTACCCAAGTAGATATTTTAAGTTTTGACCCAAGTACTTTTCTTGGATTTTATCCTTATCAATAAAATATGAAATTAATAAACTCTTTTAATATAAACACATCAGCAATGCCTAGCAGTGCTGTTACAAGACCTTATAAAATAAGTGGTGATCCAGGTGCTTTATTTACTTTAATCGTACAAGATGACGATAGTAATTATTATAATTTTCCAGAAAATACTGTTGTAAGTATAGAAGAAGGTATTTCTACGCCCGACGCTTCTTTTTCATCAACACCAACCCAATTGCTTCAAAAACAAATAAATGAAGACGGTGTTTACAACGGGTTTATTACTTTTCCAGCTATATCAAGTGATGATTACTATATAATAACTTTAATAACAGGTGATGACACTGAGATTAACAGTAAGTTGTCAAATACAAAAAAAATATATATTAGTGATAAAATATATAAATATAAAGATACAACTGTAACGTTTAGAATTTTACACTCCAACTCCGCGGTTGTAGAGCCTAGTAATTACACTAAATCAGGAGTTAGCAGTACTATTGAAAGAAAATCTTTTACTATTCCATTGACTATTGACTGGGGTTTTACTTTAGACTCTAGTAATTGCGTTATAATAAGACAGCCGTTAATTACTGATTTTGAATTTACAACAACAAAAACAACTGTAACTGCTGGGTCTTCTGCAACTGAATTAGAGCTTGATAGTGTAGAAGGTCTTTCAATTGGTATGGCAGCAACAGCGACAGGTATACCGGCTGACACTGTAATAACAAAAATAGTTAGAGGATATAAAAATACTGGCAAGTCTACAGCTGCAACACCTGTGTATGATATTCCAGTAACTACAGATGTTGACAACGTTTTAGTAGAAAGTAAAGCTGGTACAATAACTTTAGACAAAGCATCTACATTTGTTGTTGATAGAGTTGTTACTTTTAGAGGTAAAGGATCTAAACATAGTGAAAAATTTAACAACACAAGATTTAAAGTTAAAAACTTTTTACTAACTATTGATCCAGTTGTAACAACAACTGACGCCGCTATGAGTGGTGATAGCGTTACAATACCTTTAACAAGTACAGATGGTATAAAAGCAGCTGAAACTGTTATTATGTCTGGTATAGGTGTTACTGGCACTCCTCATGTAGATAGCGTTAGCGATGGGGCATCTGTCAATGTTAGCGTTTCACAGACAGCTTTAGCAATAGACAATGGCCAAACAATAACTTTTACAGGTAGCAGCAGGGCTGGTAAAATAACAGCTAACTTAGAAGTGCTTGAGTATGGTAATGATGACATAACACTAACACTTAATTTAGATAACATTTTAACTGTAGCATAATATGGAAATAACACTAAGATTTAACAATCCTTTTAACCACTCTTTACAAGTTGGTGATACTATTTGGTATACTAACACCTCAAGCTCTGGTGGATATAACGTTGCGCCTAAAGACAGTGTTAATAAACTAGGTACTTTAGAGTTTATTAGTAATCAGTATCAGGCTTATCAACTAAAGGTTAGTGTGCCTGCTCCGCAAGGAACAACTACGGTAACACCACCTCTTAATATAGGCGCTTTTATTATGTTTTCTAAAAACAACATTATAAATTTAGGCGATGTTAGTGGTTACTTTGCAGAAGTAAAATTAGAAAATAATTCAACAGAAAAAATAGAACTTTTTGCGGTAGGTTCAGAAATATCAGAAAGTAGTAAATAACGCGTAAAAAGTGTAATTATAATAAAAAACAATATATATGACAAATAGTCCTCTTAAATATAATCCACCTGGTAAGTTTAATCCTTTTGATGTAGGGACAAGTACATACGATGTTTACAGTAATCCAGTAAATACTGGTAATTACTATGAAGGAGGTGCGCCACCTGCAACTGGTAACCCATATATAACCCCTATAAATACAATGCAGACTATGCCTTTGCAAATGATACCAACAAACATGATGTCAGGTCCAAATATGCTACCTGGAACTTTTATACAAGCTCCTATTGAATCTGTAGCACCTATGGGTCCTGTTAATCAGGCTACCGGTAGTGGTGGAGGTTTTAGTGGATTTAAAAATATGTCAGCTGCTCAACAAATGCAAGTTGCCGGAGGTATTGGAGGTGTTATACAAGGTTTAGTAGGAAGAAAAAAAAGAAGAGCTAGGCAAAGAGCTGCAAAATCTGAGTATTTAAAACAAAGAGATCTTTACCAACAGCTAGACACTAGTAATTTAGCTGCAGGTTTTAAAAATTCATTTGCAAACATGGAAAATACATACGAAGATTTAACTGTCAACCAGCAACAAGCAATGTTTATGGCTCAACAAAATCAACAAAGCCAAGCAAACACTATGGAGGCATTAAGAGGCGCGGCTGGTAGTAGCGGTATAGCTGGCTTAGCACAAATAATAGCTAATCAAAGTCAATTAGCAACTCAAAAAGCCTCTGCAAGTATAGGTTTGCAAGAATCAAGAAACGAAATGATGGCTGCTAAAGGAGCTGCAGCTAATCAAGCTATGGAAAGAAAAGGTGAATATCAACAACAAATGATGAAATTTCAAGGAGCTAGAGAATCTAGAATGCTAGATTATCAAAAACAAGAAATGGAGTTAGGATTTGCAATGCAAGAAAAAGGTGCTGCAGATCAAGCTGTGCAAGCTGCTAACGCTGCTTTGTATGGTGGTATTGGTCAACTAGCAACAACAGCATTAACTGGTGGTTTTTCACCGGCATAAAAAAATAAAATATGGCAAAAAAACAAGGGCCTAACTTATTAGGTATACATAAACAAATGCTTGCATCTGGGCAAGACACTAGAGGTGCTTCTTTTGTAGGCGGTGCGTTAAAAGGGTTTGCTCTTAATTTAGCAGAAGAAGAAAAAGCTGAAGCTACAATGCAACAGCATATTGAAAACCTTGGTGGTCTTCAAAATATAAACAAAGTTTCTCCAGAGCAAAGAGGTGCTATAACTGATTTTTTAAAAACTAACAGAGATGAATATTATAACTTAGCAACTCAATATGAAAAATCAAAAGATCCTGCTATAAAAGATAAAATGGATGCTATTAAATATAGCTTTCAAACTCTAGACTCTCAGTTGGCTCAATACGCTACAGGCAAGGCAGAATATTTAAACGATTACGAAGAAGGTAATTTAATTGGTGGTGAAGGTTTTGCAAGTGAAAATAGTTTTTACACTAAAATGTACGGTGATCCAAATGCTCAGTTTGCGATAGATAAATCTACCGGTGAAATGTCTTTTACTGCTAACGGTGTTACTAAAGGTTTAAAAGATATAAAAGGCCATACAGTTCGTTTTTACGAAGGCGAAACTGCTATAGACAAATATGTTCAAATGGGTAAAACAGCTAAAATGACTGGTACTAATTGGATGGGCGCAGAGTCTGTTGCTAAGTCATTTGCAAACGCGTTTAGAGGTAGAGATAGAAATGATATAAAAGCTTTAATGTATACTGATTTGTCTGGTGATGAAAGTAATTTATCTTTTATAGAGCAATTTAAAGCAGGTACCTTAGAAGACAAGTCTTTTTATAACGGTATAACTCTACAAAAAGATGGTACTGTTTCAGAAGAAGATGTTAGTAAAATACTAAATAGTAAAAAAACTAGTATTGATCTTTTAGGTAAGTTTATTGGAAATGTTTCTGACATGTCTTATAATAACGCTAATTTAAATCCTGATGTTAAGCTAAAACAAGATTACCAAAAGTTATTGAATGATCAAATGAGACAAAAGCTTAATTTAGAAAATAATCCTAATAAAAACGGTCAACAACCTTTAAACAAAGGCTTTAAAATTCAAAATAAATACGAATCAAAAGAAGTTGGTAACAATATAATTTATGAAATTACAAATAAAGGTGTAGCTAGAAATCCTATTAATGGTATGGAGTATTACTGGCAAGGCGATGGTTGGTATGATGGAGAAAATAATAAAGTTGCTGATGATACTGATCAACTAACAAGAGATGTTTTTGATATACAAGACAATAGATTCATTGGGTTAACGCCAGGAACATATACTCCAACAGAAGACAGTACATGGGAAAACGTTTACGTAGGTGGTGATGATAAAACATCAGGTAACATCAACAAAATGTATGGTTTAAATCAGAATAAAGATATAATGCTTGTGCCTTATACAGAAATGGGTGATTATAAAAATAGAAATCCTGAAACAATATGGGATTTTGGTATTGAAGACTCTGTATTTACTGACGATATGATGGCTGTAAACCCTATAACAAAAGAAGTTTACAAGGGAAAAGATGGTAAAGTTGCAAGATTTATGTCTAGAAAATCTGATAGATTTACAGAAGATTTAGCAAGAAAAGAATTAAAACAAATTCAAGACTTAATAAGAAGTGCTGGTATTAACGTGCCAAGCGAAGGTGGTCAGCCACCAGTGTTTAACCAAGGGCAAGGAGAAATATAATATGGCAGAGTATTCGATAGGTAACAACACGTATTCTTATGATCAAATAGTTAAAGCCGCAAACGCTTCTAACATGTCTTTAAGTGATTACATACAGCGATCTGGAGCCGCTGTCGTTGATACTGGTGATGAGTATAACGTTAAAGGTAATTTGTGGGATATAGGTAAAGAATACATTGAGTCTATCGCTGCTGGTTGGGAAACTGGTAGAACAAATGAAGAAAACTTAGAGGTATTTAAAGGTAGCACAAGTTTTGATGATATTGAAGCTATGATTAAAGCCGGTGATGAACTAAACAAACGCCCGCAAAACGAGCGTATGAAAAGGTTTCAACAAAAAGTTAAAAACAATGGTGGTGGATTTTTTTCTACATTATGGGCTTTAGTTGGTGAAGATCCAGTATTAGCTTCTCAAATAGCTACACAATCTATGTCTATGATGGCTGGAGCTGTTGTTGACGCTGGGGCAGATATATTGCAAGGTAAAACTGGTGACTCACTAGGTTACATGGCTGCTGGTTCTGGTGCTGGTGCAGCTACATTTGGCGCTTTAGGTAGTGTTGTGCCTGGGCTTGGTAATTTAGTAGGTGCTGGTACAGGTGCTATTGCAGGTTCTTTAGGTGGTTTATCCACGGCATTAGAAAATGGTTTAACTTTTGCAGAAATGTTAAAAGAAGACATGGCTAAAGACAATCTAGAGTGGACAACTGAAAACGCAAAAAAATATTTAGAGTCTGAAGATAATTACGATAGAATAAGAAGTAGAGCTTTAGGTAGAGGTTTAACTATTGGTGCTGTAGATTTATTATCAGGTGGTTTTGCAGGAGCTTTAACAAAAAACGTAGGTAAAAATGTTTTGAAAACATCACAAAGAGTAAGAAAAGCACAAAAAGTTGCAGCTGGTGTTGCTACAGAAGGTGGTTTTGGTGGTGTTGGTGAATTACTAGGTCAAAAAGCTGGGGGTCAAGAATACGATGCGGGTGAAATTGTAATGGAGGCTTTTGCTAGTACACCAGGTGCTATTGTAACTTCTGTTCCTCAAGTAGCTAACTTAAGAGGTAAAGGTAAGTACAAGCTAAACGGACAGCAAGTAGATGAAGCAAAGTTTAAAAAGGAAACAAATAAAATGTCAGATCTTGATATTGCCAAAGCGGATATTGAAATAGAAAACGACAATGACTATGCTGAATTTTTATATGACAAGCAAAATAAAGCAGTATTAGATGCTTTGATTGACCCGTCTGTAACAGATGTAAATGATAGAAAAAAACTAGTTGAGCTTGAAGTTAAAAGACAAAAAGCTTTGGCAGATACAAAAAAAGAAGGTATAAACAAAGTTCCTGATGCTAAGAAAAATCTAGAAGATATACAAAATCAAATTGACGAAATTATAGGCAAGTACGAAGGTGCACAAACAACAGAAAATTTACTAAAAGACGAAACTTCAGAGGCATTTCAAGTAGCAGAAGCAGCCGGTAAAAGATCATTAAGAGGTACTATAGAGTTTGCTAGAAAAGCTGGTGAGGCTTTAGGTATAGAGTATGTAGACGCAGGCGATGATGCTGATTCATTTTTAGCAAAATACAGGGATTTAACTAGCGCTCTTAACGCTTCACAAGAAGATGTAATAGAAGACAATGAAGAAGGAAATGAACTTATTAAAAAATCTGATGGTTTAATTATAAAAGGTGAAAAAGGAAGTGCTATTATAATAAACAAAGAAAGAGCAGCTAGAACAAACGCTGTGAGTGTTGGATCACATGAAATATTGCATGCTGTACTAGGCGATCATTTGAGTAAGCTTGATGATTCTTCAAGAAGAGATTTAATAGCAGACTTTAGAAACGAACTAAAACAAAATCTTGACTCAGAGTCTTTTGATAAAATAAACGCAAGACTAGCAATGTATCAAGTAAAATATGCAGAGGCTGGTTTAGATTTTGATATAAATACAACTGACGAGTGGTTTACAGCTTTGTCAGATGCTATTGTAAAAAATGAAGTTAAGTACTCTGAAAGTTTTGGCCAGTCGTTAAAAAAGATTCTAACTAGTTTACTACAGGCAACACCATTTAAAAATATTGAGTTTGATACAGGTAGACAAGCTTTTGATTTTATTAAAGATTACAGTGAAAACGCACAAAAAGGTGTTTTAATAGATGGTGCAGCTAAGTTTGCAGGTAAACAACCAAAAGGTACTAGCTTGTCAATATCACAACAAGATGAGGTGTTTACACCTAAAACGCGTGAAGAAATGGTTGAAGAGATAAATGATATTTATCAAGCAGATACTAGTGAGTCAAAAGATACTGCTGGTTTTGAAATAGCTTTAAAATACAGAGGTCAAGCAGAAACTATATTTCAAAGGTATTTAGACACTGCTGATTTAACTCAAGACCAAATAGACGTACTTAATGATAACAAAGAAGATATTATTTCTATGTTATTATATGATAAAATACCTAGTCAAAAAGCAGACTCAAAACAAAGAACTGTTCTTGGTTTGGTAAAAGATTTTAAAGCACAAAAACAAAAGTATAATAACGTAGCTGCTTATATTAATCAGTTTTTCAAAGAAAGAGCAAAAGAAGTTTTTAAATACTTTTTACCAGATGCTTTTGTAAAATCTACTACAGATGAAAAAGTTAGAAAAACAGTAAGTAAAAAAACATCTGATCGTACAGCAACAGAAATTACAGATAAAAAAGATGCTAAGCCTTTACCTAAAGTAGAAAGACAGAGAGATTTAAAACAATTGTCTGATGTTGATATTGATAGCAAAGAACAGTTTATACAAGATTTAAAAGAAGATATACTTCAAATTATAGAGTTAGGTACTGGAGATGTAAACAACGCAATACAGCAACTTATAAAAGGTGGACTTAGTAAAAAAGTAATGGATATGATGGGTAAAATATCTAAAGTTACTGGTGTTAGCGAGGAGTATAAAACTTTTCACGATATAAACTTTGACTTTATACAAAAGTCTATACCAACAGCAGAAATAAAAAAGAGATACGGTAAACTTTTTCAAATAATAAACACAGGCAAAAGAGACGCTACTCCGCAAGGTAATCCTATATTTAAAATATCACCAATACCAAAAGCTCAATTTGGTTCTTATTTTACTGTAGGTAAAGCAGGAACATTAATTGAAAGAAAAAGAAGTTTAGCTGAGGTTTTAACTAAAGGCCTTATAACAAAAGCGGCTAACGATCTTATTATAGAAAACTCTACAAATAACGATGCAATATTTAAAGCTACTTTAGAAAATGTATTAAACGAGTTTGACAAACAAAGAGGTGAGTTTGCAAAGGCAGATGCTGTTAGTTTATCTATATCAAGAAATCAAGATGTAGGTTTTATTTCAAGACTAGCTCTTCAAGCTAATGAAAAAGGATCTAAGTGGTACGCTAAAAACAGAGAACGTTTTGCAGCTGTAAGACCTAAGCTTATAGCAATTGTTGATGATTTAGTTATTGCTAATCCAGACTTGTTTGAAGGGCCAAATGGTTTTATTCCTTACATGAAGAATAGAATTACTGATAGTTTGTTAGTACCTCTACAAAAAGGTTTGTTACAATGGAAATCTAAAAAAACAGGCGAAAACACAACTCTTCAAAAAGCTTATAGAAAAACTGTAAACGCTGTTAAGCAATATATACCTGTTGATATTTTAAATATAATAGGTGCAGATTTTTTAGGCTACAATACTGGTAGAGCACTTCCATCTGGGCTTAGAAAAGAAAAGTTTAACAGTAAGTATGTAGAAACAGGTAAGAAAAAAGATAATAGCTCTCCAGAAATTGTAAAGGCCTATAACGAGTTTATGCTTTTAAAAGAACATTTTAAAAAGCAAGTAAAAACAGAGTCCTGGTTTAAAGAAAAAGTGTGGAATAATATTTTAAGCAAAAACCTTACATTAACACAAAGGGTAAATGCTATAAAAGAAATAACAAATGATTTAAGACTAAGCGCAAAAGCTTCTATGGCATTGCTTAAGTATTTAACTTTAAAGCTAGATATTTTACATAAAAATAAAGTAATTAGTGATCAACACTTATTTGTTTTAGGTCAGCTTCAAACAAATATTGTGTTTGGTTTTAGGGCACTTAGTAGGGTTGAAGGTTTTTATTTTGTTAAAGGTAAAATGGTTGGAAATTTTGCGCCAAAAGTTGTTACTAAAGACACTAAAGCTGTTAAAGATTTAGTTAAAGAAGGTGTAGACTTAAAAGAGGCTTTAGCAATAGAAAGACAAAAAGCTAGGCAAGAATACTTAGACAGTTGGAAAGATACTACTGAGTACAAAGAAAGATTAAAAGTAAACAAAGGTGATATAGAAAAAACAGTGTATGACTTGCAAATTAAAAATGAGCACATGGGCCCTAATTCAATTACTATGGGTAAAATGGTTGAAGCAATTATACATGGAGATATAAACTCTATTGCTGATGTAGAAAACATTTGGAAAGATCACGCAACTTTATGGGCTCCAAACTACATTTCTGATGCCATTGATGATGCTGGTAAGAAAACTAGTCAAGAAGGTTTAGATAGAGGTAAGTTTGCACCTAAAGGTAAAAGAAAAAATATCTATGGTATAAACGGTGAGTCTTTAGTTTCTGGTAGAGCAAAAGAAAAGCTTGGTGTTTCTCTTTCAATAACAGAACAAGACGTTGTTAATCATAACATAGCTAAAAAAGCAGTTGAGCAAACAGCAAAAAACAAAAAACCAAAAGGCATAAGCATATGGGATTTTGATGACACGTTGGCTTTTACAAATTCAAGAATAAAATATACAACACCTGACGGTAAAAAAGGTAGTTTAAATGCTGAAGACTATGCTAAAAACTATGTAGAGCTTGCTAACAAGGGTTATCAATTTGATTTTTCTGAGTTTAATAAAGTTGTTGATGGTAAAAAAGGTCCTTTGTTTAATAAAGCTTTAGCTAGAGCTAAAAAGTTTGGAACTAAAGATCAGTTTATATTAACTGCTAGGCCAGCAGAGTCTAGACTTGCAATATATAACTTTTTAAAAGGT
>Ga0208303_1000840_pt1 | contig 12506 bp, 13 predicted proteins | sample CB_VirMetaG_2_FD_184537 | JGI IMG/M metagenome (GOLD analysis project Ga0208303, IMG submission 184537) | Freshwater to marine saline gradient viral communities from Chesapeake Bay - CB_1504_2 Viral MetaG (SPAdes) (version 4) | ecosystem: Environmental > Aquatic > Marine > Coastal | place: USA... | reverse complement strand
TCTCACCTCTTAGATCATTGACGTTACTAATAACCCACCACATCGCAGCAAGCATTACTGGTATGATTCCAGCAAGTAAGGTAGCTAGATCAAAGTTTTTCACTCAGACCACCTCTGGTCTTGCACTACTGTTATAAAAGCATCCATATCTGCTGCTGCAGTGATAGCTGTTTCTAGTCGAGTACACTCAGCCACAATAGCTGCACGTTTAGTTACTACGTCAGCAGGAATGTCTACATCACGTTCAAACTTACGAGTCACCATCCAGTCAGTCTGAGCCAGCATCTTACCTGCTGTGTCTTTAACCTGTTCAATCCATGTGTACTTTAAACCTCTAGTTACTACTTGCTCAGAAGTATTTTCTAGTTGGTTGGTTTCTTCATTCCAGACTTGAAAATAAACAGGGTTGCCGTCATCATCAGTTTCGTTAACATCTTCTAGTGCTTTAGGGATATCAGGATCACCATTCCAGTAGAACCTGTCATCTGCTCTGACTGGATCATTAACCCATCTAATCCCAATAGATGCTTTTTCAGCATCGGTAGAAATCGTTAACCAGTTAGATGGATAAAGTGTGCCACCAATTTCAAAGCTACTGTTTAATCTTAAAGGTGTACTTTCTAAGTAATACATTGGTTACCTCGCATTAGCGTTCTTAAAAGGATTCTCGGCAAAAGCTGCATAAGCATAAACACAGTTATTTTGATTTACTCCGTAAACTCCAGAGGCTCTAAGTTTAAATCCGTTAGATAAAATATCTGCTTTGTAATAGGTAGAAGCACTGTTTGATTCTACGTCTGGAGTGCTAACCAAAGTGTATTCATCAATCGGATTAAATGTACCTCTAGTGGTGTCGTAAACATTCCACTGGATATTGTTGGATGCCCCTGAACTTGATTTGACTAGAATATAAGCAGGTCTAAATCCTGTGTAGACAAACGTTCCATCAGTAGAGCCGTTGCCTGTGTACTTACCAAATGCTGAGTAGCCTTCAACCGCTCTCCAACACCAAGCAATCATGGCTTCATTTGCTATCGCAGAGGCTCCTACATTTGCACCAAACACTGTGCTTGTAGGTAATGCTGCTCCCCAAAAATCAGTGTAGCTAATTAAAGCATTACTATTAAAGATAAAGTAATTATCTTCGCTTGTGCAAACTGCACTGTGAAATATGCCCCAGTTAGAAGTGCTTGCTCTACGTTTCATGATTATCAAATCAGGAGAGGCACCTAATCCATGACCCATTGTAAAAGACCCAGAGCTAGGAGAGGTAAAACCTACTATTGAAAAACCAGCAGTAGTATTTACAGACACTGTGGAGTTTACTGATCCAGAAGTGTTTGTTGAGGTGCTATTACCTGCCAACCAGTTCCAAGCAACATAACTGTGTCCCGTAACATTGTGATTTGTACTAGACCCTAAGTTAAACCCATCCGCAGTAAATGCAGTTAAGCCATTATGATCGTTAGAATCACCGTTCTGCGCGCTAGTAAACAAATCTAGTGGCGCGCCACGAACAGCATCAACAGCGGTAACATGAACATAACTATTTCTATCTTTCATCCAGACTAAATCAGGCTGGAACCCTACACCTGTAATCGACTGTGTTGAGCTATTACCTGAGTACAACACAGGAGTAAAGTAATCTGATCCATCCTCAATAGTCGAGTCAGGCAGGTTAAACGTGTTGAGCTTTAAGAATCCTGTTGGTGGTGTGTAAGCAAATGGGCGTTGTCCGAAGTTAGCAACAAATGTGAAAGTTCCGCTACCCGATGCGACTGCGAACGTCATCTCTTGATTAGCAGTAAATGTTTGCGATGGATTTGCTCCAGTTTCAGGATTACCAGAAGCCATAAAAGTATTGTTGATGCCGTACCAAACTTTTCCTGCGTCTAAATCTAGAGCAATTTGAAATACGTCATTTACAGCCAATGTTGTCCCATAGCTAGATGATGAATTATTGTGATATACACGAGCGTCAGCAAGGTATGCCCAAGTATTTGAATTGGCGCCTAATGCAGTACCTATACCATCCGCATTTGCAATTCCTAACCGTGCATTGGCGATGGTAGTCGCAGACGTGCAGACAATCTCTGCGTACCATTTACCAGATGATGCTAAAACAGTTCCAGAAGTTGCTTTATCAACTGCTGTAGTAACTGACAGGTTACCATCCGCAAAAGTACCTGTTCCTGTTATTAACGGATTCCAAGTAGCAAAGTTAGCAGCGTTCTCATCAACCAGACTTGGTGTGTCCTTCATTAAGTCATAAGTAGATTCAGACTCAGCGTTACTGTTGATGTTGTTAGGCAGCCAGTTGTTCTTGTTACCAGACGCATCAAAGTTAAATACAGCATCACGAGTGTCTGCAAACGCCATGTAGATAAAAGTCTGACCTGAAGCGTTTGTGTCAGTGCCAACACCAACTGGTTGAAATCCCGTATCAGTAAACTTTACATATAAACCAGCAGCAGCTGTTGAGTCAGCGTTTGTTCTATTAGGATGTAATACATGCTTTGCAGGATCAGGATTAGGATCTCTAGTGTTATCAAGAATCACCCATTCAGATGTTATAGATGTTCCTTTAACCATTAAGAAAGCTGGACGGAATCCAGTGGTAGTTACATTTCCTGTAGTTGTTCCAGTGCCTGTGTAGCTACCAATCTTGCTGTAACCAGCTACCTCGGAGAAACAATAGGCAATTAAAGAAGCTGAACTGTGATTTACCCCTTGACCATTGCCAACACTAAACACAGTTGATGTTGGGCTTGTATTGTTCCACCTTGTAGAATCAGTGGCGAACGCTGCTGTGGTGTTTAAATACGTTGCACCTGTATTTCCTGTGTCCTCATGATAAACAGGCCAATCTGCACCAGCCGTTGTACGATTTTTTACAATAATCATCTTGGGAGCAGAACTTAAACCATGCCCGATTGTAGCTCCACTTGTACCGTTTCCTGTGTAACTTACAATACTAAATCCATAACTATCGTTTGCTTTGACTGTTGAGGTTATAGAACCATCAGTGTTACTTGCTGCGCTACCTGATCCAGCATCCCATGCCCATGCTACAAATGTTTCGCCAGAGTTATTCCAATCATTACCTGTTCCAACAGTAAATCCGTCAGAATCAAAAGATAGAAGTCCTGTTGAAGAGTTAGTTTGTTCTACTCCAGTGCTATTAGATTCTAAAAACTTTGTGTTTCCACGCACAGTATCTTGCAAAATATGTGAACCAACAGCATTTCTAGGTTTAATCCAAACAAAATCAGGACTAAAACCTACACCGCTAATGCTTTGTGTGCCACTATCTCCTGTATACAACACTGTGTTGAAACCATCAGCTTGTGTTGTTGGCTTCATCGGTAAATAGAAACCATTAGTACCGTATGTGCCTGTGTAGTTTTTAGCCTTCCAAGTACCGTTGGCATCGTACTCACCAAAGTCATCAGCAGTTAAGGCTTGACCGTCTATGAAGTTTACTTCTGTTAGATAAGCATCTAAATAAGAAGAGGATGCAAAATTAAGTTTACTAATAGTATGTAATCCTGCAGCGTTAATACTCATATCTGCATTTTGTGCAGGAGTAGAAGCAAATGTTAAAGTTTGTTGTTCACTGTTTACATAAATTTTAATTCTATTAGTTGAAGTAGCTTGAGTAGTATCTATAACAATAACAATGTGATACCAAGCTGAAGGATCTCTAAATACAGCAGACGTATACACATTTGCAGTATATGAACCACCAGTAATATTTCTAAATTCTATTGCATCAAGATTTCCACTTGCTGCTCTAAGTCTAAGCCAAGCATCATTATTACTGGTAGCATCGCCACCACAAAATAAAGCCTGATAATCACTTAGTTTTCCACGTTTAACCCATCCACTCCAAGTCCAAGTTCTTCTGTTTCCTGCGCTTGGAAAAGTTCTACTTAAATAAGCACTAGCAGAACTACGCAGTCTCAGACTATCTGTGATCTCATAGTCATCACCAGAAGACCCAAAACCTGCTTGAAGTAAACTCATCCAAAGCTCCTGCTTACAGCTACATAAGCATTTGTTCCATTATCAAAGTAACTAAGTGTGTAGACACCAGCAGTTGAGATTGTTGTTAAATCAGCAGCGTTAATCTTAGTTGTGGCTGCAGCAGCAATAGCATGACCACCAGAGTTGTCTAACCAAACAAAACCACTTTGACCGTCAGTGTGATTAGTAAAGGTTAACGTGCCTGCGCCACTCGGTGTGCATTTAAAATTGTTAGTTACGTTTAGGTCAAACGATAAATCGTTATCAGTAGTTACTGTGCCTCTGAATGGTGCTGTAAGTGTGTCTGCTGTGTCAGCTTTAAGCGTGTCAGCATCAAAGCCTTGAACAGTAGAGCCTATGTCAGATGACTGTAATGCACTAGCAGCTAGTGTACCCTGTGCAGCAGTAGCGTAGTCTGCTGAGCTAAATGCTTTAACTTGCGCTAGGTTAGTGACTTCACTATCCATCAACGCACCAGCAGCAGTTACATTAGTTGCATCTGTTACATCAGCACTAGCTTCTATACCATCTAGCTTTGTGTGGTCTGCGTCAGTAAACGCATTAGTATTTGCATTACTTTCGTATGCTGTTTTAATCTCACCTGCAGTTTGATCGGTAGTAGCACCAGCCTCAATACCGTTTAACTTAGTATGGTCAGCATCAGTAAATGCGTTTGTGTCTGCATTACTTTCGTAAGCAGTCTTAATCTCAGCAGCACTTTGATCTGCTGTTGCTCCTGTCTCAATACCAGCTAGTTTAGTTTTTTCAGCAGTTGTGTAGGATGCAGTAGTTGCATCGAGTACAGCAGAGTGTGCTTGTACATTAGAGCCAATAGCTAAACCAAGATTAGTTCTTGATGTGCTTGCACTAGCAACATCAGATAAGTTATTAGCAGCTTGTAGTCCACCACTACCTGTTGTAATGGTTTGCCATGTTGTTCCGTTCCAGACATAGATGATATCGTCACCTGTGTCGTAATACATAGCCCCTTCAGCTAAAGCATTACCATCATTATCGGTAGAAGGAGCAGATGACTTAGCACCTAAGTACCTGTCATCAAAAGAATCAAAAGATGCAGCAGCAGCAGTAGCTGAACTAGCAGCAGCCGTTGCAGAAGATGCAGAAGCTGTAGCAGAACTTGCAGATGCTGTAGCGGATGTTGCAGAATTACTTGCTGACGTAGAAGCGTTAGATGCTTCAGTAGCAGCAGTGGTGGCTGAAGAGGACGCAGCAGAAGCAGAAGTAGCAGCTTCAGCAGCTTTAGTTGTGGCTACTGTAGCCTGACTAGCAGCGTCTGTGGTAGCATCTCCTGATCCTCCAGCCCCTCTAAATATAGCCATTATATGTCCTTACTTAGTTGCAATGTACATCGTAACTTCAAAACCAAATCTCATCTCAGTGTATTCAGGTTTAGTCCACATAACATTTCCTTTGTAGTAGTTTAAGTAGTTGTTGCTTCTTGTAATTGTCTATCTCACGCTTACGGCAGTAGTCTGTCCAAGACATAACACCCTCCTTTTTAAAGAAAGATGCGTTCCTTCGGTTTCCCTACTTCCGTCCTAATGGATGAACGACAATAATGAAACTCCCTAGACCTTGTGAGTCTAGGGAGATATTACAACCTACTTAATTAAGCAGGAACAGCAAGAGCAACAGCAGAACTGTCACGCAACTCAGCTACACCGTAAAGCATATCTGTCGTGAACAATGTTGCAAGCCACTCTTGTTTGTACTGGGTCTGTGAACGTACACCCATCTGCTCAGCAAGAACAAAAGCGTCCTTGTGTGCCATGAGACAAATACGGTCAGCACCAGAACTACCAGCACCTGAGTCAGCATTGGTTGTCACATAGGCTTTAACACCGTAGAGATCACCAACCTGTCCGTTACGGATCGTGTTGTTTTGTCCTTGCTCACCAACAAAAGACTCAGAACTAAATCTGTCAATACCCATCAAGGTATTTCTTGTTGTAGGTGGAACAATTAAAAAACGATCTGTCATTGGTACATCAGCATCATCAAGTCGCTGGATAGTACGTCTAACACCAGCATCAGTCAATGCAGCAGCATTAGAAGATGAAGAGTTATAGACAGTAGTTCCGTTAGAACCAATGAATGCGTTAGTAGTTGAAGCTGCTGTAGAGTAGGCAGTGCCTGAACCAGCAGTACGACCAAGCTGAATCAAGTCAGTATCTACTTGTTTAGCAATAGCAAAACCAGCGTCATCAGTGTAGAACTTTCGTAGAGAGCTAAGTGCCTGTGTCTCAACGATGTCCTCAATGAAACGTGAGTACTCGTAGTGCTTGTTGATGTTGACAAGAATCTCGTTCTCAGTTGCAGCTATAAGCGTTACCTGAGTTGATGCTGCCTTTGCAGAAGCAGAACCACGAGTTGGTTTAGGAATGTGAAGTACATCACCCTTCTTACCTTTGAAAGACATCTTGGAGAATAGGTTAGCAGCTATAAGATTAGCCTTATAAGCTGCAACAATTTCATCACTCCAAATTTCAGGGATGAACTTCGCTGCGGTGGTGGTTGTTACATTATTAGTACCTAGTGCCATTTCTTATTTCCTTTTCATTTAATAGACTCTTCCTTCCTCATAAGCAAGAAGGATTTCATCTGCGTTAGCATAGTATTTTTGTGGATCTCTTATAAGTAGTTCTTGAAAGGCTTTACGACTATATTTTTTCTTAGAACCCATTGAAGTGGAGCCTGTATCAACAGTGGCAGCTTTTAAAGACTTAACTCTAGACTCTTGAGAATCAGGAGTAATTTGTTGCTGTGGTTCTGAATTACTTTTAACATTTGAAATATCTTTCCAAGTGCTAATAAGTTCAGAAGCAGCTTCTAAATCATAACCTTCGTTAGCTTGTTTATGTAGTTTTTGTCTGATTGAAGACTTGTTCACCCAGTCAATAAACTGAGCGTCATTAACAACATCTTTAAAATCAGGAAACTGTTGTTGTAGCTGTTGTAAAGCAGACTGAGCTTTTACCATTAAAGCAGCCTCTTGTGCGTCTTTAATAGCTGGATGATTACTAATGCGAGCATCCATTGCTACAGTAGGTTCTTTAAAAAATGTATCGTTAGGATCTTCATCAACTACAGGCTGGTCTGTCGCTTTGTTTTTAAGAAGTTCACGTTTTGTCATTTCATCAAAAAACTTACGATGCTCACCAACTTCTCTGGCTTGCTTTCCTATAAGTTTTTCAGACTCTTGGTGCATTTTGATAACATCTTCAAAAGACTTACCTCGATATTTCTCAGGTAATTCAGGTTGTTCTTGAACAGCTTCTACTTGCTCTTCAGGAGCCTGTGCTTCTATTTTCTCTTTTTTAGATTCTTCACCTACCTCATCAGGTGTAAAGTCAAGGTTTTCTTGTAACGGATCTTCAAACTTAGCCATATATAAAAACTCCTGTCACTATGTGATTATAGGATATAAAAAATGCCACTGGACGCTCAGCCTCTGCGTTTTTCAGCGACTCTTGTTGCTTCTTCGTGTTTTCTAGCCCAAGCATCTGCAGCAGTAGGAAAATCACCAGTGATTCCTTCTAATGCAATACGCGGTGCTGAGATAACACGAAGTGACTCACATTGACAAGTAGGACACGAAATTGTGGTTACCTCCTCATCAATGTAATTCTCTGCGGTGTGGTTTTGTTCACACCTAAATTCATACATTCTCTTAGCCATTGTTCATCTGCTCCCACGCTTCCTCAGAAAGTTTTTTGAGAGTTCTGATCCAATGCAAAACATCTAACTGACCTTTACGAAAGTGTAATTCCTCAAGGCTTTGTGTAGCCATCAAATTGTTTCTTTCTTCAATCATCGTTTCAACATCTGTCAACAAATCTGTGTAGCCTTTTGTTCCCATCATGTTGAAGCGTTCTTCGTAATACTCTTGGAGTTCTTTATCCAATAGGAGTTCTCCTGTAAATGTAAATAAGAATCATTCCTATTTACTTGAGGCTTATCCTACCACAAATAGAACAGTTTGTCTAAATTATTTGCTTATATATCTTTTGATTATAAAAAATCGTATTTATATAACAAAATAATTGTACAAAGTGTTTACTTTTCTGAAATTAAGTCTTAAAATAGATTCAACACTTAAGAAACACACAACAACTAGGAGATAGAAATGACAACATATAAAATTTACCAAGTTAACTTTGACAGTGATTTTTTCAGAGACCACAGATTTTACGGCTGGGACAACACTGACATCTGCACCAAAAAAGATGTTAAAAACGCAATATACGGTGGAGACTACGATTTCGTTGGTGAGATGAGCGCTGATGATCTTAACGAGTTATTTCACATCGGCAACACAGGCGGACAGCCAAACGGAGCTGCCAGCCTTTCAGTTGGAGATGTGATTGTTGATGAACACGGAGGAACAATCGTAATCTCTCCAGAAGGTTTCGACCTTATCGGTTTCGATTTAACAGCTTAATTTTAACGGGACTTCGGTCCCAACTTTTAGGAGATTCAAAATGAAAAAATACACATACAGCGATCAACTTTACTCAGACTTCTACAAAGATGTTTACGGTTTCCGTCCTAGTCGAGATGATTCATTTTATGCAGCATCACCCAAAATCAAACAAGCTATGTGGGATGAACTTGGTGAAATGTTTGAGCGTAATCAGAAAATTGAAGAGATGCAAAAAACTAAGTCAGTCGAAAACTTTAAAGAGTATCTAAATCATTTTGATAGTTATTCTGAAGCTGTTAGTAATATTGTCGAGTTCAATGATTTTCAACACCCATTAGATGTTGAGAATTATGTTTGGAGTCTAAATATTTTGTTCACTGACTTTGGAAAAACTTTTCTTAAAGATTTAATGCATAACTTTGAGAAAAGTTATGACTCTGCTAATGAAATCCCATCTTGTTTTAAATAAGGAGAAATAAAATATGTACATAGAAGATTTTGAATATGAACCTACTTTAGAAGAACTTTACAGAATTTATGTAATTAATAACAGTGGTGAAAAACTAGGATATCACCACAAAACAAATAAACCGCTCATGAATTTTAGCGACTGGCAATGGTTCAGAGAGGAATAGAATTTTTAAACTAACAACAAGGAGATTCAAAATGAAATTAATCAGAACACGACACTTCGACAACACAGTTAGATTAGTGCTAGTTGGTCAGAGAGGTAGAAAATGGACTAAGGCAGTTGTACTGACTACACCGATCAGAGTCGTAAAAGTGGATAACAAAATAGCTGACCGCTTTGAGACTTTCGAGGGTAGCATCCCAAAAGCAAAAAGGTTAGCTAGAGAGTTTGCTTCTTGGACCTACTCAGAAGGCTTACCAAAAACATTAACCAATTTCTTGAAAGGGGCGTAAGCCCTTTTCTTTATTGAGTCATTCTCTTCTCTTGCATTTGCTTATCGACTATCCTCTCTTTTGATTCAATATCTTTTTCTTTAATCATCAGATCAGCAATCTTAGCTCTCTTAGTAAACTCTTCAGTGTCCTCGTCTTTAATGTTAGCTGACAAGTTTCTAATCATGTCAGTCTTAACCTTGTCCTCCATCAGAGAAGCCTCAACCATTATCTTCTGAGCATTGGCTTGTGCCTCTTGAGCATCAGCCATAGACTCTTGCGCTCTGGCTTGCAGTTCAGCAGTCTGAGCAGCAAGGTATTGAAGTTGCGCTTGCTGTGCTTGCATCTGCATCTCTTGAGCCTGTGGATTAGGCTGCGACATTTGCTCTAACTGAGCCATTAACTGCTCTCTGTTTAACAGACCAGAGGTAGACACGATGCTCTTTAGAATGATAGGAACAATAGGAGACTTTGGTCCTAGTGTTTGTAACAAACCAATCAACTGCTGCTGCTCATGCTCTCTGGCTAAAGCACCAATAGAAGACATCGTAGTGAACTTGAAGTCTTTCATCGGATAACGTTCTGGGTCGAACTGCATATATCGATACGCAACCTTTTTAACCATCGGTATGATGAAGTCATCCTGAAACGATGCCATCGCTACCTTGTTCTTTTTAACGATAGCAGACATGGCTAAAGACATTCCCATTCCGTTGTTTTGTCCTCCTCCTGCTGCACTCTTGACCAACTCTGCAGAGTCTAGTGTGCCTGTAGCTTGTAGCAGCATTGCCTCAAAACCTTTTGCTGTTTCATAATTTGAAGCATCTGTAGATCCGAACTTGAACGGTTGTAATATTTCTGAAGGATTGCCGTTAGTCAGTATGTTTTTACCAGCTCTGACTTCAAACTTCATACCTCTCGGTAATCTAGTAGCATCTATGCCCATCATAGGTGCTGTAGTTAGTGCAAGGGAGTCCATATGAGAGCGTAGCTGAGCATCAACAGCCTTTTGCATATTATATGCCTTCTCTACTGTTCCAACTCCGTAGAACAGCTTAGGACGCACTTCAGGTCTATAAATGACGATTGGACGGTCTTCCATCATGTAAGGAGAGCGTTCTGCCTTCAAAAGTTGAGAATCATTGGCAATAACGATGACAGCCTCGACTAAATCAGCCATTTCAGCAGCTTCATCGTCATCTGGGAACAATTCTTCTGCTTTTTGCTCTACTTCACCTGAAGATTCTAATAAATCTCTTGGAACTAGCCCATAATACCGAATTACCTTAACTTTATCGTCTTGATACTCGGTTGCTTCAAGTTTAGACGGTTCTATATCGTCATCTTCATAATATGGTTCGATATCTACCTTTTTATAGACCCCAGAAGCCATTCCACGCACTATTTGATGGTAACTGATGTATTCTTCAACAGCTACACCTAAAGATTCATCAACTGAGTCAGCATTTGGGTCTACTAAGAGATTACGAGGATGAACAGGCTTAACTTTGACTGTTACCTTCTCTCTTTCAGTAACTCCTACCTCTGCCATGCCTTGTTCTGGCATTTCTTGGGTAGTAGGGATACGTTCTAGCTCTGTTTGAACTAAAACTTCCCCTACACCTGTCCCATACAGCTCTGCTAGTTTAACAATCGATGATACGTTGTTGATGTAAGCGTTGTTATGCGTGTCTTCTAGCAGAAGAGACTGCATAAGCTCAACATCTGCACTGTTTTGATCTAATCCGTCATCACTTATTTCAAACAGTTTTCCGGATCCAGCAAAGCCTTCCATAGTTTCCGCAACCCTGTTATCAACAGCTTGACGGGTAGCAGGACTAATGATTTTACTACGCTCACTGTCCCTTGTACGATCTTCCGCAGCCCAAACTCCATAATATATCCTTTCATATTCATCCCACTTGGTTTCATAATTAGAGTCTCTCCAGTCTCTCCACTTGTCACAGTGGTCAACCACGAAAGACACCAGATCTTTCTCACTTTGTGTTTCAGGTGCTTCTTCTTCCATGAAATCTGTATTATAGTTTTCAGCCATATTTATTTCCTATTCAATGATTGTAGCTTTAGATGTAGGTAAAGTATTAGACAACTGGTTCATCATACGATCAAACATTTCTCGTTGTTCTGGAGTATAAGCAACTTGATTAAATTTATCAGACCATTGTTTAAATGGATAACCTCTAAAATAAGCTGGTAGACCTGTCATTTGTTCCCATTGCTCATAAGGACGCTTTTCGCCTTTAGAAACGTAATGTTCGTACTGTCCTTTTAATCTTTGTTTTTGTTCTGGAGACATTGATTGAACAAAATCATCGTAATACTGTTTGTATTCAGGGTCATTGTAAATAAGCCAATGACTTGTGACATCTCCTAATACATCAAGAGGTCTAACATCTTCATTATAAATCTCTACACCAAGTTTATTGATAGGTAATTCTCTAGGTCTTGGGTTATTTGGAGATCCTTTTTCATTTGGAGGATAAAACTCTAACATTCTTTTTTCTTCAGGATTAGGAGATATTTTGTACTCAATTCCTAAATTTCTAAGAGCAGGATACATTTCCATTGCTTGTTCAAATACGTCTCTAGCCATATTAATATCCTGATATCCAATCTAAGGGTTCGTATTCATCATCTAAATCTTCAAAGTACATCACTGCGTTAGCTATCTGAGCAATTAAACTTACTGAGTCAACCATATCATCATGTATTCCTGTGGTAGGAAAGTTAAGCAGCTCGTCTTTAAACTCTTTAACCCAGTCACCATCACAAAGCTCTACCTGCTTATGCTCAAACCTACCCTGCAAAGCACCTACGACTCTGTCTACTTTACTTCTGTTACCTATCGCTATTTCTTCTATTCTTGGGTATATGTTTTGTTTTAACATCATCTCGGTTAAGTAGGGCATAACAGCTCTCATCAAAGAACCTTTTTCTATTCCAATTACCTGAATGCCGTATAACTGGGTGTGCTTTAGGATTCTCTCGCATACCTCTTTTATATCCCACCTTCCTGCATCAACCTTATCTACCCACCATTTATTATCATCTCCTACCTTGACAATAGCTATAGACGTTTGGTCTAGGTACTTCTTCTTGTTACTGGCTTGCT
>Ga0208303_1000839_pt1 | contig 12526 bp, 10 predicted proteins | sample CB_VirMetaG_2_FD_184537 | JGI IMG/M metagenome (GOLD analysis project Ga0208303, IMG submission 184537) | Freshwater to marine saline gradient viral communities from Chesapeake Bay - CB_1504_2 Viral MetaG (SPAdes) (version 4) | ecosystem: Environmental > Aquatic > Marine > Coastal | place: USA... | reverse complement strand
ATGTGAAAGAATCATAGCACAAAAGCCAAAAACTAAAGATATAATTATTAATGTACCTTTTAGAAGTACGAAATCATTAATAGTTACTGTTATGTTTCCAGTATGGGCTTGGATAAAATCTCCTAATTAAGATTCATTACTTCTTCTTACTCTGCAACACTATCTATTGAACTAGCAACTAAATCAAGAGATATAATATTTAGTGATTGGTTTAAGACAAGATGGGGTGATGTATTCCACATTAAAAAAGACCAAAACTTAAAAGAGAGATACGAGAATAATCATATTGGAATGAGAAGAGCAACATCTGTTGGAGGTACTGTAACAGGACAGGGTGGAGATTTCCTAATTGTGGATGACCCTTTATCACCTCAAATGGCAAACTCAGCAACCGAAAGAGAGAACGCTAATGAATGGTATAGGACAACATTCTACTCAAGATTGAATCAAGCAGACATTGGAGTGAGGATTATAATTATGCAAAGAGTGCATGAGGAAGATTTAAGTGGATTCTTGTTAGATAGGGAAACAAGAACAAAATATAAACATATTTGCATACCTGCAACAAATGAAGATGGTAATATTAAGCCAAAATCACTAGAAAAGTTTTATAATAAAGAAAATGGCTTGTTTTGGGAAGATAGATTTAGTAAAGAAGTATTAGATGACTATAAAAGTGCATTAGGTACTTATGGTTATGCAGGACAACTACAACAAACACCAACACCACTAGATAGTGGTATGATTCATAAAGATTGGTTTAAGATTGATAGATACAGAAAGGATGATGCTACAGTAAACTTTGTTATTGACCCTGCATATACTGCAAATCAAAAGAATGACCCTTCAGCACTACTAGCATATACTTACCAAGATAACAAATGGCAGATAGTAGATTGTATTAATGTGCATAAAGAATTTCCAGAACTTGTTAAATTCATTCCTCAATGGGTAAAAAAGAATGGATATACTACAAAAAGCAGAATATTTGTTGAACCTAAAGCATCAGGTAAATCTATTGTACAAACATTAGTTAGAGAAACAGGACTTAATGTAAAGGAAGATAAACCACCAACAAAAGACAAAGTAGCCAGAGTTAGTGATATTAGTGCATCTTTAGAGTCAGGTAGAGTAAGTTTATTGAATGGAGATTGGAATAGAGAGTTTCTTGACCAATTAACTAGGTTTCCTGCAGCAAAACATGATGATATGGTAGATTGTTTAGTTATGGCTGTAAATAAGGAAATATGGGGTGGTGCAGGTAAGGTAGTTTACTTTAATTAAAGTTTTTTTCAGTTTGTTTAAAAATTGTGAAAATATTTCATAGTATATTTACTATTTTTGCCTAGTTTTGAGTAATTCTAAAAAAATTATCAAAAAATTATGAAAAATACGGAAATATCTTACATAAACGAAAATCACAGAAGTATTGTTGAATTACATCTAAGAAAGATTAAGAAAGAAATGTATTTTGCTACTGAAGATGTTGGAGAGGGCAAGTATCAAGACTTTTTAGATATAATGAACTCAGTTTATTTATATTCTAACAATTTTTACGACACTATGGTGGAAAAGAGGGGTGATGGTGGTTTGTTGGATGAGTTTATGTTTTTAATACCAAACATGGTGTTTTATACTGCTATTGGGTATTTAACTGCATTGAAAGATGGACATAATGATGATTTAATGAGAAGTAGTTTAGAAGAAATAGGTTACATTTGCGAAAACGCAACAAGTGAACTTGCAGATATATTGATAGATGAAAAAGAGAGTGTAAAAATAATGCAAGATATTTTAGATTTAGAATTGACTAAAAATTAATATATAATGGTAGAAATTAAAATTCAAGACAAAAGTTATGATATTCCAACTGAATGGAAAGACATAACACTTAGATATTGGTGTGGACTATACTCAATAATAAATCAGTATAATAAAAGAGATAATGAGGGTAATGTTATTGAGGCAGAACACTCAGAAGTGGAGTTATTGAAGATGAATAGAGATATTTTCATATATCTTACAGGTATTAGTCATAATGAGATGAATATGCTAGATGTTGATAGTGTAAATGCTGCAGTAGCGACATTCTCACAAACATTGGAAGAATATAAGCCAAAAGGAATAGATAAATTTGAATTTGAGGGTGAGGAATATCTATTTCCAAAAGAATTTCTAAGAAGAAACACATTTGGAGATTATATTGAATCAACTCACTTAGAGAGTACAATAGAAATAATGAAACATGGAAGGTTTGATGTATTACCTGAACAAATGGCAATACTTTGCAGAAGGGTTGATGAGGAATATGATGATGATGCAATACCTGCCAAAACTGAAAAGTTTAAAGAATTGACAATGGATTTCGTTTGGGAATTCAGTTTTTTTTTGACAATGCAAAGCGTAAAATTAACAAGGACTTTCCAAATGTTTTTGGGGAAAACAGAGGAAGAGGTGGAAGCGGCAAAAATAGAGTTTCTACAGTTGGACTCTATAACAAGTTCATAAAGCCTTATGGTTGGCTTAATAGTTTATATATGGTTGCAGAAAAAGGGATATTTAGAGTGAATGGTGAAAACGACATAGATAGTGTAAAGAAAACAGACTTATACAAGGTTTTAACTTATTTAAGTTGGAATACTGCTAAAAATGACTATGAAATTGCTGTTCAGGAGAAAATACATAATAAAAATAATATAACATTGTAATAATGGCAATAACAAGATTAACGGACATAATAACAGTATTTGACAGCAAATGGACTTATGGTGATGTGAAATTTGGTTACGAGGGTGAAGTAAACCAAGATCATGACACTAAGTACCCATTAATGCTAGTTGAACCACCATCATCAATAATACCAAAAATATATGATGGTAGAGAGGAATATGAGTTTGAGGTAAATTTTTACAATTTATACCCTCAAGCAGCACAATCAGTAGTTACACTTCAAAAGAGATGGGATAATTTACAGGACTTGGCTAACGAATGGTTAGATATGGTTTTGAAGTATTATCAAGATTCTGTTTTTACAACTAATGTGGAAGCATATCTAAATGATGAGAGTATTGAAATTGAGAGAGTAAAAGAAGTAGCAAACGATAGGTTAGTTCAAATAAAACTAACATTTACTATGAGTGGGTTTACTAAGTGTTTCCGACCTGTATCTAACTACCCATCAGATTATTCTGATTTAAAAGTATGGTTAAAATCAGATAGTGGTGCTACATTTGATATAGCATCTAAAAGAGTGAGTGCTTGGGCTGACCAATCAGGAAACAGTAATGATGTGGCTCAATCAACAGCAGCAAATCAACCACTAAGATATGGATATGGTGGAATTAATGATAAATCATATTTTGATTTTGATGGTACTAATGATGTTTTTGTTTCAAATAACAACTCTCCAATAACAACAGACTTTACAATATTTGAGGTAAGTAGAATTGATGGGGCAAATGAATATTTATTTGGTTTTGCAGATGGTTTAGGGGGTTTAATAGGCATAGGTACAGATTCTAGTGGTTATATTACTGCTACAGTAAGTGAGCCATTTAATACAATAACTGCAAATACTTCTGTAGATAATAAAGGGAGTAATCATATATCAATATTAAAGAAACATAACAAAAGAATAGATTTAGAATATTATGATTCTGCAAATTCTATAACTGCTACTGATAATGATTCTGGATTTAATGCTAGTTATGCTTACAACAGTAAAACATTTAGTATTGGCTCTTTCAGAGTCTTTCCTAAAATGTCTGGACAATTAAACGAATTAATAATTTTTAACAGAGCCTTGACTGATATTGAAATTGCTAATGTTAGAGGTTATTTAAATACAAAATATAAAATATATTAAGATATGGCAGGATTAAACGGAAGTGCAAGTTGGCAGATACAGCCTTTAGATTTTAATAGTTCAAACTTAGCAGGTTCTTTTTGGGATTATAGATTTAATTATCTTAAAAGTGTAAATGACCCATTAAGGTATCAGATTCTTTGGTCATCTGCAGGAATTACTGAAGGAGAAGAACCTTCTTCTAATAATTTTTCAAGTGGTAATGGTGATTTAGTAAATGTTATTTTCAAGGTTGAAACAAGTGTTGGTGATGGATATTGGGAAGAATTAGGTAGCATTAAAAAGTCAAGAGATATAGCAAATAAAAGATATAATAATGGTAGTCAGCCTGATGGTCATAGATTTACAGTAGATATTAGTCAATTAGTTTCAAATGAACTTTCTTATAGTTTATGCCCAATAAATAAAGGTACTTGGCAAAGTAATTATTATGGAGGTATGAATGGTGGATTAACAATGCAAGATAATGTACTTAGTGGTACTGGTGCAATGGGTACTCCAATAAGTAGTTATAATGTTTCTAGGAATGGAACTTTTAGAAGATTAAGAGTAACACCACAATATGAAATAATAAATAGTGATGGGGATATTGTAAGTGCAGGAAGTGGTATTGAATCAAATAACATTACTGTCATAAACTCAGTTAATCAATTTGAGAAAGATTCTTTGTATTACAATACAATTAATGGAACTACAGGTAGTTATCTAATGACTGATGAACCATCTTCTAGTATAAGAAATAGTTTTAAATTCCTATCAAGATGTAACAACACAAGTACATCATCAACTATTCCATTCAAAAAACCTATAAGAGTAGATGAGGAGGCTGAATTTTTACAATTCTTTATGTTTGAAGGGGATTCAGACAATATAGGTGGAACAGGGAATAACTCTGTAGGCTCTATTGGATTAAAGATAGAAACATTTTTAGCAAATGGAAGTGCAGAAAACACTTTCTATGTAAGGGAATTTGAAGATAATGCTACATTAGCAGGTTCTACACATTGGGCTGCTGCTCAACAATTAATGTTTATTCAAAACATCTCTCCATCTTTTATTAATAATACTGCAGCAACAAAAACAACACCTACTGCAGGTACATTTCCATATTGGAATACATACTCAAGTGGTAAAATAACAGCATCAACTTCTCACTATAGAGTTAGTGTGTCTAAGTTTGCATTAAATAACTTTGCAGAAAGAAGATGTAGTGAATATAGACACTACAACATAGATAGAGAAGATGAGAAAATACCTTATGATTTTGTTAGATTTCATTGGTTAAACTCTGTTGGTGGAATTGATAGTTATACTGCAAAGAGAGATGTAGTTGAAGGATTGACAATAAGCAGAGATGTAATAGAGAGAAAAAGTGGTGATAGGACTTGGTATCAGGATGATGAAAATCAAGGCTCTAATATTACTAACACTTCACTTTACCATTCAGACACAATGAGAGGTGGAGATATATACAAAGGAGGTAGAGAGGTTTCTAGTATAAATGCAGAAAGAGTTAAAAGTGTTTATACAGAACCATTAAATAAAAGTGTATCAAAATGGTTAGAAGAAATGATGTTATCACCTAATGTTTGGATAGAGATGGACACAGAAGCGACACAAATGGGTAAAAAAAGAAATCCATACTTACGACCATCTGATAAAGAGTATATACCTGTAATCATTACAAATAGTGATATTGAAACTGTTAATCAAGAAGCAGGTTTAGTTAAATTTAATATAGAATATACTTTAGCACATAAAGTACAAACTCAAAGAAACTAATATATGTCAGTAAAAATTGAGATACTAGATTATAAGTATGGAGATAGTCCCAGTATAGTTGATGTAGATGCAGGAAGTCCTCAAACAGGTTGGACATCATTATCAGTTAAATCAGCAAAATTTGAAGGAGATGGAACTAATAATGTAAAATACTATGAAAATATATCTAGTAGTATAATAGCAGGGAAAACATATAAGATAAGTTTTGAAATAACAAACTATAGTGGTACAGGTAATATTGGATTTTCACAAAGTGATTCTAGTTCAACGGCACTTGGTATAAGTAATTCTGCTAAAACATCATCAAATGGTACTGTGAATGAAACATTTACAGCAGTTGCTGCAGGTCAAATTAGAGTTTTCAGTAGAGGAACTGTAACTAATGCAGTTATGCAAAATATATCTGTTATTGACACAGATGGTATAGATTGGGAAAATAGTGTAGTTGGAGAGTTAGATGTAACTGACCATTCTGATTTTCCATTAGCAATGACATTTCAAATATCAGAAATAAAAGACCTAACCTCAACAAGTGGTGATTACAGTAAAACATTTAAAATACCTGCTACAAAGAATAACAATAAGTTATTAAAAAATACTTATATTCCAAATGTAGATACTGATGTAAATATTACTGAGAATAAAAAATGTAGAATACTTATCAATAATCTTTTCTCTGTAAAGGGTTTAATTAAAGTTATAGGAGTTGGTGGTTATGGAGAAGTACCATCTTATTATAGTTGTGTATTTTTTGGAAGTAATCTAAGTTGGGCTGATGAGTTATCTAATCAATATATGAATGAGTTAGATTGGGGTGTTAATGGAGAGGGTTTGCAGTACAATAAAACAAGTATTATGGCTACTTGGCAAGATGAAAATTGTGATTCATCCACATCTCCAATAGTATATCCAATAACATCTTATGGTGATTATAATCCTGATGGTGAGCCAAAAACGATACAACTGCTAGATACTGCTTATGATTATAGTGGCACAGGAAGTACGACAAAGGTAGGTTATTATGGTTTTTGGAATAGTGGTGCTTCTTATGGAACACCTCTACCATCTGCAGATTGGCGACCTGCAGTATTTGTTAAAGATACATTAGAAAAGATATTTAATCAAGTTGGCTATAACATAAGTTCATCTTTCATTGGAACAAATATGTTTAAAAAGTTGGTATGGTTATTGCCTAATTTTAAATATAATAATTCTGAAGAAAGGTATAATGAGTATTCTGTAAAGAGTAATTTTACAAATACGATAGTCTTAGACACAACAGTTTATGATGGTGGTGTTTCGTATGTTGATACTGATGATGGTGTTACTGAATCATTTTATGGAGGCTCTGTTACTTTTAATGATGGAGATGATAATTATATTGGCGACCCAACTGCTTCAGGAATTGAAGGAACGAAACAGATGCCATTAAGTGCTGACAGACTAAATGTAACTTTAGATGAAGGTTCTTATGTAGATACAACTAATGATTATATAACGATAGGAGAGTATGGTTATTATAATATAAAATTAAATGGAATACAGTCAAGAGCAGCAATTATATGGTCGAATACTGCTGCTAGTAATGGTGTTGAAGAAGCAGAAATATGCATAAATGTTGATGTAAATACTGTGGGTCAGACAAGTTATACAACAATAGATAGAACTTCTATTATAGTTAATCCTACTAGAATTTCTAGTTCATCTAATCTCTCCAATGCAAGTAACAGTCTTAAGACTGATTTTCAATCATTACCAAGCGTTAATATTGATAATCAATGGTTAAATAAGGGAGATAAAATAAGACTCACAGTAGGATTTAGATTTAATGATATGGTTTCTGGTTCAGGTATAAATAATCAAGATTTTACTGTTAATATTTTTAGTCGTGTTGCAAGTTCTACTGAATTTAATATTACTCTTAACTCTGAAGCAGTTGAGTATGGTCAGACTTATGATTTAAGTGAGGTTATTAATAAAGACTACAAAAGTATTGATTTTGTTAAAGGAATTGCACACGCATTTAATCTTAAAATGACTACTGATGAAACTACTAAGACTGTAAGTATAGAACCATTTAATACTTTCTACAAGGACTATGCTGATGCAATAGATTGGACTTATAAATTAGATAGAAGTAAACAAATAGAGGATAAGTGGATTAAAAGTGACTTAAAAAGAGATGTTCTTTTTAAATACAAATCAGACAGCAAAGATAAGAAAGTTGAGATGAGAGGTGAGGAATGGTTTGATGGAATAAAAGATGAATATCCATATCAAGAAACACTACCTAAAACTTTTGAGAAAGGTGAGAGTAAGTATGAGAATCCATTCTTTGCAGGAACACATAATACTCAAGACCAAGATAGTTCATTAGGTGATTACTCTATTTTAGCATATTCTTCTTGTTTATGGGAAGAAAATACTTATGGGTATCTAAACAACAGACCAGATAAAGGGTTTGAGTTTTTACCAAGATTATTGTATTGGAATAAATACTCACCAACAGGGATGCCATCTCCTGCAACTTATTTTGGGTTGCAGAAATTTGCTACAGTACAAACTTGGGCTAGTGAGATAAAATACCTGAATCCAAATGCTGATGCAGGTACATTCGGTAATATAATTTCAAACATATATCCTCAAGCAACATCAATCAATAGAGATGATACTTCAAGTCCAATATTATCTTATGGTAATGTTAATGTAAGAGATTATAATGATGCAACATTGGTATATTCATCTTATTCAGCAGGTAAGGGTTTATTTGAAACATATTACAGGAATATGTTTGAGATGATTAAGTCAAAACCAAGATTAAGAACTGTTTACATTGATTTAAAAACAACAGACATTGTTAATTTGGATTTTAGAAAATTAGTATATATAGATGGTGTTTATTGGAGAATAAATAAAGTAGTTGATTATCAGCCAAATAAAAACCAATCTACAAAAGTAGAGTTAGTTGAATGGTTGCAATTAGGTGCATTTGCAGAAACAGCACCATCTTTTGGTGGTAATGATGATACAGGAGGTATTTTAGGTTCAAGTGTTGCACCACCTAATAATAATAATTTAGGATTATAAAACATGGCAGACAGAAAAGAAATATCAAGTAGAGGAATAGCACAGCAAAGTGGATTGGATGTGTTTTGTAGTGTAACAACTTATAATGGAGAGTATTTGAATTGGGGTAGTCCTGTTGCTTATGGCACTCAACTTGGCTCAGATACAGATTACGCTACAACAGCAGCAGAACCACATACTGATGCATTAATAAATAGTCCTGCAAATGATATTGGAAGATGGTATAGGTATCATACAAGTGGCGCACCATACACATCAGTATCAGCACCTACAAGTGTTGGAGGGTTTTTTATATTCTCTGGGCAGAAAACAGGTGGATTGCAATCATATAGTGGTATATACCAAAAACTATCTTTAATTGCAGGTAATGAATATCAGGTAGAAATTGAAACTGCTATTAGTGCAAGTTCAGGTAATATTTATGTAGATACATACAGCCCTAGTGTTGATGGGTATGCGCAAGAAAGTACTAACAGAATAGATTACCCTGCTATTAATACTTCTACTAATATTATCACCTCAACATTTACTGCTAAAACTTCTAATGATATTATTCAGATATATTTTACTACAGAAGATACATCTTCAGTTAATGTATCAGTAGCAAGGATGTCAATAAAAGAAAAGCAAGAATACTTAGTACCTGTTTATGCTACTGATAAATTTGGTAATGATCATAAAGTATTAAGAAGAAACTCAGGTAATATAATTTCTAATGATTAAATTTAAAAAGACATTAAAGGAGTTACAGGTTGTTGGTCAAATGCTAAAGGTAGGTTTGCAGAAAGAACTTATTGCACAAAAGCATAATGCTACAGGTAGATTAAGTAGAGGTTTAAAGTATCACATCAAAGGCACTACTTTAAATGTAATGTCATCTGTTAGTTATTGGAAGGCTGTTAATAATCCTTCTTTTGCTAGAATACCAAATCTTAATGCAATAAAAAGTTGGTTAAATGCAAAAAGAAGAAATGGTACTTTGGTAGAACCTAAAGGTGGTAGTAGTCCAACTGCTATTTTAAAAAGAATGAATAGAAGTGGATATGGCAATAGGAATTACAATGGTTCAATGAGAGACCCTTATCATTTTTATGAGGAAGGTAATAGATTACCTAGAAGAACAAACTTTGCAGGATATGTGGCAAATAAGTTTAGTAAAGAAGTAGCAATCAAATTAGCACCATCTATAGGTGCAGATGTAGCAAGTATGATTAGAGAAAAAATTAAAAATAATACAAAAGCAAAAGTTAGTTAATATGGCAAATACAGAGAAAATTGTAGTTCAGGTAGTAGTACAAGGTGAGAAGGATTTACAAAAGGTAGGCAAAACAGCAGACAAATCAACTAGAAGTTTTGGGAAGATGGCTGCAGGGATTGTTTCTGCAGGTGCTGCTTTTAATGCTATAAACAAAGCAATAGGTAGTGCAATAACAACATTTAAGAATTTTGAATTTTCTATGGCTAAAGTAAAGGCAATTACTGGTGCTTCTGAAAAGGATTTTAAAAAATTAACAAATACAGCACAACAATTAGGTCGTTCAACATTCTTTACAGCATCTCAAGTTTCAGAATTACAAGTTGCTTATGGTAAGTTGGGATTTACAACAACTGAAATATTGGATGCACAAGAGGCTACTCTTATGTTGGCGACAGCAACACAATCAGATTTGGCTAGGGCTGCTGTTGTGGCAGGTGCTGCAGTTAGAGGTTTTGCTTTAGATGCTAGTGAAACTCAAAGAGTTGTTGATGTTATGGCTGTATCATTTACAAGTTCTGCATTAGATATTGAAAAATTCCAAACATCTATGACTAAGGTTGCACCTATTGCATCAGCAGCAGGTATTAGTATAGAAACTACAACAGCAATTATGGGTACGCTTACTGATGCAGGTATTGAAGCATCTATTGCAGGTACATCATTAAGAAATATATTCTTAAAAATGCAAGACCCAGCATCAGATTTAACTAAAAAATTAGGATTTACAGTTAATAGTAGTGCAGATTTAGAAAGGGCTTTAACTAAATTAAATGATGAAGGGCTTTCTAATGCTGAAATGATGGAACTTGTAGATATAAGACAGGTTGCTGCTTTTACAACAATGATTAATGGTACTGACAATGTATTAGACCTTACTGATGCTCTTGAGGATGCTAATGGGAAAGCACAGGAAATGGCTGATATTATGGCTGACACTTTAGAAGGAGATATACTAAAGGCTAAGTCTGCTTGGGAAGGGTTAGAGATTTCTATACTAACAGGTGGAAACAATATATCAAGGTCTTTAAGGTCTGTTGTTAGTGATTGGACAGAGTTTATTAGCACTATAGTTGATAATATGAGAACTCCTGAACAATTAGGTGCAGACTTCTTGACAGATGCCTTAAATAGGATTAAAGACACGCAAAAAGAAATAAATGATTTGCAAAAATCTGGAGAATCAGTTGAAACTAAAAATAGAGTAGAGTTATTACAAGAAGAATCAGAAAAATTAGAGAGGGTACAAGCACTTCAGAAACAGGCATTAGAATTTGCTACAAAAGAAGGTGAAGGTTTTGGTTTTAGAGCAAAAGCAGCAAGGGATTATGCAGAGGATTTAACAAAACAGATTGAGGCAAGAGAATTTGCTTTAAATGATTTGGAAGAAATTATTGATTTAGAGGTAAAAAAAGAAAAAAATAAAAATGATAGAGTTCAGTTAGATAAAGATATTGCAATAGAAAAAGCAAAAAGGGCTAAGGAAAAAGAAAATAAAGAAAAACTAAAAGAAAAAGAAAAAGAAGAAAAAGAAGAATTAGCATTAGAGAAAAAAGAATTTCAAGACAAGAAACAACAATTAGATACATTTTTAACAGAAACTCTTAACAAAGAAAAACAAAGACTTATTGATGGTCAAATTACTCAAGAAGAATATAATTTATTAGAGTTTGAGGCAGAACAGGCTCATTTAGCAAATATGTTAGGGTTAAATAACGCATACGCAATAGATAATGCTGATATTAATTCTAAACTACTAGACAATGAGTTAAGGATGATTTCTGAGAAGGCTGCTGCTGAGGTTAAGGCTGCTAAAGATAAAGAAGATGCAAGGAAAAAAGAAATAGATGGTGTTGCTCAATTAGGCGACCAACTTATAAACTTAGCAGGAGAAGATGAAAAGATGCAAGGTATTAGAAAAGCAGGTATTCAGTTATCTGCTGCTGCTGCAATAGCAAATAATATTGAATCACTTTCACTTGCTGCTAAGGGTGTTGCAAAACAATCAACTTTATTATTTCCTGCCAACTTAATAGCAATGGCTGGTACAATAGGTACTGTTGTATCATTATTTGCTAATATTAAAGCAATGAAAGATTCTTTTGGAGATGGTGGTATTGTAGAAACTTTTGCAAATGGTGGTATGGTACATGGTAAATCACACGCACAGGGTGGTGAGAAGTTTGCAGTAGGTGGTAGAGTGGTTGAGTTAGAAGGTGGTGAGGCTGTTATAAATAAAAGAAGTACGGCAATGTTTGGCAGACAATTATCAGCAATGAACGCTGCAGGAGGTGGTGTTAAGTTTGCAGATGGTGGATTACTTAATCAACCTTCATTCAGTCAACAACAATTCAATGCAATAGGTCAGAATCAAATGATGGGTGCAATGGGAAGTTCTGGTAAGGTAGTGGTGGTTGAGGCAGACATTACTGACAGCCAAAACTCAGTAAGTGTAATACAATCTGAGGCAACAATTTAATAATCAAAGAAATAAACAAATGTTTGTTGATAAAAAAACCAAGTTAGAGAGATTAGAT
>Ga0208303_1000838_pt1 | contig 12539 bp, 17 predicted proteins | sample CB_VirMetaG_2_FD_184537 | JGI IMG/M metagenome (GOLD analysis project Ga0208303, IMG submission 184537) | Freshwater to marine saline gradient viral communities from Chesapeake Bay - CB_1504_2 Viral MetaG (SPAdes) (version 4) | ecosystem: Environmental > Aquatic > Marine > Coastal | place: USA... | reverse complement strand
TTGCAACTCCCGCTAGTGTCACAGATAATATTAAAGCATTTATCATTGTAAAACCAATACAAGTAAGTAAGCACCACCACCTAAAGTACCAATTATAGCAAAGCATAAAGTAGCTATCGCTATATTGTTTTGTATTTGTCTTTTTGCTTCCATAGTTCTGTATACAGTTTCTTCTCTTTCTTTACGGATTTGTCTACGCATACCAAGCATCTCATCGTATGTTCCTAAACCAAATCTGTAGTCCAACATAAACTTAATCTCTTTTTCCTTTTCAAGCAAAGTTTTCTTTCGGATGACAATATCCATAGCTTCTTGCTCTATGTTGTCAGTGCCGTGAGATACCTTATCTAGCCATGTGGGTTTTTTGCGTTGAGACTCAGCTCTGGTGATGTCTGCAACCGCTCCGTACCAAGCCCCAAGTTGCTTGCTAACATCTTGCATTTCCCTGCCAGCACCGACTAATATTTTAACACCTTTAAATGCGGCGTTAGCGGCTGCAAATGCTGTGACAGGGTCTATCATTTATTTAAACTAAGCTTAGTTTAGTTCAATTGAACCAAAACTATACCTATCCCATTTTTACAAGTATGGTTACCAACATAAGAATTATGGCCCCAGAAGCTGCCATTAATGTTGTTTCCAATCGTTTGACCCTTACGAATAACTCTTTAAATTGTATTCTCACCTCAGTTTGAAGAGCTATCATATCCTTCTCCAGTTCTCTGACCTTTTCATTCATATCATTAGTCATGTAACGGTAACCTTTCCCACTTCGCAGGTAGATGAAAGTCCTTGAAGGTAAGGCTGATTAGGCACGGGAATCCTTAAAACACCATCTACAACAAACACAGAGCCATTTTCTAAACCAGAATCATTGGTAGGTAGATCAGTAAATACTTGAGTTGAGTTTCTTCCTTCTCCTGGGTTTTGCATTTGATCTATGTAAAGAGCAAAAGACCTAACAATGTTGTCCATGTAAGTGACATTGTAGTTTAAAGGCGGGGTTCCAAAGAAAGGTTTAGGTAAATTTCTAGACATTACCTTCTCCCATCTGGCCTGACATCAACGCGAGGTGACCCAAGACGCCAAGTCTCTCCTAAGCTTGAAGATTGTATTTTAAATGCAAAGCTTCTGCCACGTATCCTTACATACAATTGGTCTGTAAATTTTTCTACAGTGCTGGAAACTTCTTTTGATACTGCACTACTGTTTGTCTGCAAGTACTGACCACCAGGAAAGTTTCTAGCCTTGACGGTCATTGTAGCTGATGGCGTGTTGGCTGTTGAGTCCCTAAATGTAAGGTCTGGTATGATCTTACTTATAAACACAAAGTTTTCTCCATCACCTATGCTCATTTGACTGCTTTCAATGTAAGCAGATATAGGTGTGGCGGGGCTTGTACTTCCATCGTCAAACCCAGATTCATGCCTGTATAGATAGTGATCCGTGCCAGCGGCAACAGGCAACGCCGAAATGCCACGGTCAATCCATGCGGTTCTAGACATGGAGCCATAGTACCATATGTTTTGACCATAATTATAAACAACGTATCTGTTGTTTTCAAAACTGCTAGCAGATGGATAAAACCACCAGACCTCTGAGAACGCTGTATTGGATGCTGCGTAGACTTTACTTCTTTGATCTTGATTAAAATCTTTAAAAACGAAGTCTTTTACTGTGCATGGTATTTCTTTAACCGTACCATCATAGGAATAAAACTCAGACAGCCCCATCCAGAAAACAGAATCTTCAATACCAACAGGTGCAAATGCACCAGATATTGTGGTGTTGTCGGATATCATGTTTATACCAAATGTAAACGGTGGCCCAAGGAACTGCATTGCGTAAACAGATGTATCAGTAAATACGATTATCTGCTGCTTTGTCTCAACGGCACATACAATTTCTGAACCAGAACCCAACCTTAAATCACCAGCAGTATTTGTACTTGATGCGCCCCAAGTGGTTAGGCTTTCCTGTGAACTAAATCTGATTAACATAGGGTCTTGTACACCTATATCAGTTTCAGGATCACAGCCAAAAACTATTGTATGCCTGTCTTTGTCAGAAACCATTACCTGCTTTGATACGGTAGGGGCTAAACCATCAGCACCAGCCAAATCAGACAAAGCTGTAGCCCTTGACTCAAGGCCATTAGCAAACTGCCAATAGTATATATTCCCGTTATGTGAATTTATAAGTAAGTTTTGACCAAAGTTATCATGAGACCAAAAGCCCAAAGCCTGACCAGGTGCGCTAATACTAGCAGATGAGTTCCAAGAGCCACGACCAAATGTGCCAGCCCCCCATCCTGTGCCAAATATTGACGTATCAAGACCTGCTGAAATTAAATAATTTAAAGTTACAGCTCCACCACTTGATGTATCTGATGTTGATGAGAATAAATAAGTTGGATTTAAGCCTGTTGAAACAGTAATAGATTGTATGGTTGATACCGTTCTTGCCTGTATCTGATAGTTGTTTCCATCAATTATAGATGACACTTCATATTCTTGGTTTAATACTGATGCATTAATATTACCACCAAGTGATGTGGCACCAGAAAATATAACGAAATCACCAATAGAAGCTTCATGATCTGTATGTGAAACTTTTATAGTTGAGCTTGAGACATTTGAGCTTCCAGCATGAACTGCTGCCGTTGTGCCTTCTTGACCTCTAGCACATCCAGTAAGGGTATCTCCAGATGTGCCAGTATAGGTTATTATCTCAGAACCTATTTTTATAATTCCTGAAGGGGCAAAGGCTGAAGCGGCAGTATTATTTACAAGTCTTATTATAGTATCTGTAGCTGACACTTGTGTATTGTGTAGGTTTGCATTTCTAGCAGTGAATGGGTTTGTTAAATTTACGGTCTTCTTTACAGGTGTTATGTCGTAAAAAGCAGCTCCACTTTCTATGTAATACTTTCTATTTGTTCCAACACCCACAAACCTAGAACCATCTAATGCCACCCAAGGGTGAAGCGACCTGCATGTTCCTAAAAATGAATTTTCAGATTGTTTGGTCCAGCCTCCAATCTTTTCTGGGAATCCAGACCTGAACCTAACCTTATCAACGTCGAACCAACCGCCCTCATTGCTATAAGACGTTGTTTCCTTATTTACTCCTGATCTGAACTGAAGTTTACTCAACGCCATAGAACACCTCTAATCAAAGTTACTTGAGGTATATTACTATATATCCTTGCGTATGACTACTAGGATTGATTCAGACCTCAAAAGGTTCAATTGAACCAAACTAGCTAGGCTCAACGGGCCAAGTCACATTTGTGGGAAACCCAGATTGTGCGGGTATATCACGCAGTGCCTGACGATAAGTGCGCCACTCGTCAGTTATGCGGTCAGCGAGTGCCATACTATCAGACGCTGCTAGTAGTGCGTCACGTTCTGCGCGAACTTCAACTGCTGTTGGTAAGGGTTTTGTTTCTTGAAAATCAGGCCAATCAGAAAGGCTTGCATCATTATCAAAGACTGCGCCGTTACCTGTGGTTTTGTTGTACCAAACTTTAGTCATAGCAATCTCCTACACATTGTACTGACGCAAATTACCAGCCGCACCTGCACCGCCATTACCACTACCACTTGTTGCGCCGCCACCGCCACCGCCGGGAGAAACACCATCGTTCCCTGTTGAAGCGGCGCTACCACCCGCAGCAGCAAATTGGCTACTTCCCGGAAGTCCTACAGTGCCATTACTTAGTATACGGCCTCCGTTGCCTGATCCAAAAATGCAAGCCTCAGCAGCATCAGTCCCACCGCTGTACGCTTTTTCCCCAAGACCATATACCGCTCTAATACCACTAGGTTTTCCAAGGTCCGTAAATTCATAGGGTGGCGTATTAAACAAAACAAAGTCATCAGAAGCCGCAGATAAAGGAATTATATCAACTACACTTTCTGTTGATACAAGTTTTACATAGCTCGGTGTACTATCGGAATAACCCAATCCAGTAGTATACACTGTGCCACCTATAGATGATGGCAGTGTAAAAGTTGAAACGTTGCCGGGAATTATAGCGTATCTTTGACCGCTATCCGACGATGTTCGACCCGCTTTTGCAGCAGCAATGGTATATGCAGTTCCGTTTAAAACTCCCGCCTGTCCGTAAAGAAGAAATGCCCCGCCACCATTTCCACCTTGAGCAACCCCAGTGCCGTTTGAATATTCACGCATTGAGCCACCACCGCCGCCACCTAGAAGGTATAACCAAACATAAGCATCGTCTGCTAAACCTCCTTTTGACCATGTTCCACTGGAAGTATAGGTGGCACTTGGCGATGACCAATCGGATGGGAACGTAATTGTTTCACCTGTTGCAACAGCAGCATATGATAAATCAGTGCCATCAGATGTTAGGACTGTTCCCGCAGCGCCTTTAGCCAACGCTGCAGCCACACCTGACGAGTTGCCTACTTGTATAGAACCTCTAGCCAACGCACCTACAGACGCACCTGTAGCTGTTATAGAACCACCAGCCGTTAGGTTAGCAGTTGCAGCCAGCGTAGTAGTCCCGTCAGCCACTGTAGCCACTGTAGCGTTAGCGCCGTTCTTGATTACAACGTCTGTGCTGCTACCATCGCCCTTGAGAACCAAGCCATCAGAGGCTGTGGTTGTTACAGAGGATGACGCGAATCCTGCAAGGTCTCTAGCTTTGGTCATATCTTACTCCGCTTCTTCTTCGGGCATCGCTACCCATGCTGGGTTGTCAGACCAAGTTGTACCGTCAAACATGTACTTTCCACCACCAACGTATTCATTAGGCTCAGTAACGCTTTCGTACAAAAGACAATTAGAACTATTCATATCACCAATGTAATATTCTACTGGTTCTCCCACAGCAACGTTTACACTATTAATTGTTATAATTTTGCTATCCGCAAACATGTAGTAAGAAATACCATCTTTGCATAAAGTCTTCATCAGACTGACCCCTCGCTAATGTAAAGTTTAGTGGCAGAAATTGCTTTTCCTATTTTATTAGCGGGGCCAGCGGCAACTGCTGCCCCTGTTGTTGGAAGCCCATAGTCAAACCCTGTTATAAGACTTGATTGGCTTTCATTTATGCCACCCGCCACTGTAACTGCCCCAGCAGCACCGTCAGAAATATTTTCTTTGGCTATACCGACATATGTGGGGGCAGAAGGGTTTATGACCATAGCTCCGGGAGGATTGCTGCCGTTTACAACAACCGCCCTCGAAGTATCAGGGTCGTAAATCATGCCACCATTACTGCTAACAACCTGACCGTTTGGGATTTTTCTGATTGGCCCTGATACGACAACTGTTCCGCTGACTTTAACAGTTTGAATGACAGAGCCAGAAAGACTGCCAGTATAATTAAGTTCAACAGTATTGCTGTTAGAATTAAAGGCCATACCCATAGTGCCGCAAGTTTCTAAAGCGTTTACCACCGTCGGGTTACCAAAGCTGATAGTTGTGCCACTAACTGTCCCAACCAGAACAGTAGGTAAATTTCCATTAGCTGAATCTGGGAAGCCAAAGACTACCTTGTTAGCATTTGTGTCGTAAACAGGGTACATCGTACCAATGCCTGTAAAGCCGACTGTGGCAGACAAGTCTATCGCAGTGCCAAACGAAATGCTTGTTCCTGAAACTGTCCCAACTACACACTTTGAAGTCGATCCTATTACATAAAAAATAACAACCTTATTAGTATCAGGGTCATAAACCGCGCCACGCTGATTGGCGCTGCTAGTAGTGCTATCCACGACAACAGCCGAACCCCACGAAACGCTTGTCCCGCTAGTTGTTATTACATACGCAACGCTCTTATTGCCGCTACCAAGGTTTTTGCGATAAACAGCTAATGTTTTGTTTGAACCAACATTTAGCCATATAAGGCCGCCATCATTAATATCTCCTGATTCAGTAGGGCCAGTAGCGGCTGAACCAAACGTCATTGAATTGCCGCTAACAATTCCAGAAATTGCATGTGGCGTTTGAGGATTGTTTTGAGTTGTAACATAAAAAATGTTTGTTCTGCCCGTAGCAGGATCAAAAGCAGGACGGGCCAGATTTGTTGCTGCACTGTTCATCGCAACCTCAGACGCAATGCTTATAGTGTTATCAGCAGCGATAGTGCAAACTTGCACGTATCCGTAGTAGGGGCTAGTGGACTGCCGTGCTGATGCTATTATAAGTTTGTTGGCATTGGTGTCATAAGTTATTCCACATCTCTGAAGTTGAGCGCCTATGGTGGTTGTTGAACTTGTAAGACTTCCGTTAAAAGGCGAAAAAGTGCTTATTGTTCCATCAGGAATTATACCAACAATTTGACCAGCAGTGATTGCGCCTGTGGCTGTAAACTCTTGTTCGCCACCACCGCTTGCCGCTACCCAGCTAATGTCATCAGCGCCAGCGGTCAGTACTGTGCCTGTTGCGCCTTTGCTTAGTCTTGCTGTAGCTGCGCTGCTATTACCGTAAATAATAGAACCGCGAGGCACTGCAGCTAGATTGTTTAACTCAGCCGCCGTGCTGGTAACTCCAAGATTTGGTAAAGTTATACCCAAGTTTGTTCTTGATGTAGATGCACTTACTACGTCCGACAGATTGTTTGCAGCGGCTAACCCACCACTAGCTACAAAAGATGTAAACGCTACAATCTCTATAATGTCATTAACCAAAGCAGCGGTAGCCAGCACAACGTCAGAGCCGTTAGTCGCGGTGTAATCGGCAGCAGCTAGTTTTACGCCGTTCATATATACATCAACGAAGCCTACTGAGTACCCGCTTGTAGCAAAGGTGGTCTGCCCTGCCGTAGCAGTAAAAGCCTGACGCTTCTGCGTGGCCTGTGGTACTGGCTGTGTGCCTATGTATCCTGACATATCTTACTCCTACTCAGGCTTTGTGGGCCAAATAACATTTGAGGGAAATCCAGACTGAGAGGGTATATCTCGCAGCGCCTGTCTGTAGGTGCGCCAAGCGTCAGGCACATGATCGGGCCAAACCTTACTGTCAGACAAAGCCAAAAGATGATTGCGGTAATCCCTTGCAGGGCCATGTGCGGTTAAATTATCAAGTGTCCCTGCTAGTTGTTCTGCGTCTAAAATCATTAGATAAACTCCACAAATGTTACATAACCACCGTTTCCTCTTGCGATATACCCACCAAAATTTGCACCTCTTGAACCACCGGCGCTGTTGTAGTTTTGAACGTCACTACTTAATTTACTATGGTCTGCTATCGTAAAACTAACGGAACCAAAATTAACTAAAGTTTTAGGGCCAGCACCATTACCCACATTAGAGTTTGTATTATTAGTACCAACAACACCCGCCAAATAAGTTTCAGATGTACTGTTGGCTATAGCGTATGTACTACTGTCTCTTGCAGTTGCCGCTGCACCAACCGCAGTTGAACTTGCATTATTGCCGCCAGTTCCGCCGCCAAATCTGTTGCTGGCATCGCCACCATTTCCAGCCCGTGTTGCCGCGCCACCACCGCCGCCTGGAAATTGGTCGCTAACACGACTTGCGCCGCTCCCACCTGTAAAATTAACAGTACCGCCTGTTGCTGTGCCGCCAGCCCTACCATTAGTATTTCCAGCATTCCCAGAATTGTAGGTACTGTCAGGCCCGCGCGTACAAGTCATGCCAGCAACAGTAGTTGTTTTATCAAAACTTGAATTTGGATCACCAGCACCACCCGCGCAAATTTCATATGCGTAGCTTGCGGCAGGACTAGCTATAAACTTTTCAGAGTATGACTGACCACCGCCACCGCCGCTGGTATATTCAATAACATTATAGGTGCTCGCTGAACCAGCCGTAGCACTACCTACACATATAAGCATAGATGAACCAAGTATAGGCGTGTATGTGCCAGTTAATCTCGTACCATTATCAGTTTGGTCGTTGTAAATAGTTGTTGCTTTATGGACAACCATACTCCGAGTTATGCCAACGCTAGACCAATTTGTTCCAGCCGTTCCGCAACTAATAATACCATCTGCCCCAGCCGCTAGAATTATAGAACCAGCAATACCGTTTATCGTTTGTGCGCCATTAGGTTTAATATACATTGAATAGGCGGTTTGATTACTAAACACATAGAACAAACCATTTGCCGCCGCTGGCAAAGAAATAACTTTTTCGTTGGTCGCAGTCACAAGAATAAGATTGCCGTTTTGTGCAGTGGTCAAAGTTGTATTTGCAGTTACTGTAACCGTGCTTGCCGCAAACGCGCCGCCAGCAGCGACCCATGAAATGTCCGTACCATCTGAGGTAAGAACCGTATCCGCTGCGCCCTTGGCAAGAGGCGCAGATACACCTGAAGCGTTTCCTACGTCAATAGAACCTCGCGTCAGAGCGCGTGTAACGGTGCCTGTAGCTGTTATAGCACCGCCAGCCGCCACATCACCTGTAGCTGTCAAGTTGCGAATCGCGGTAACATCTTTATTGGCATCTGCCGTAAGGACTTTATTGGCCTCTGTAGTGCCGTTGGCTGAAGCCTTATCGTTAAGGTTTAACTCAGCGATAGACGCATCAATGCCTGATATTATTCCTGAAGATTTAGAGCCAATATATCCAGCCATTAGGTAATCTCCAGTACCGACAACATAGTGTCTAGGCCACTTGCTGTGTTAGCTACAACCTTAACCGCATCTGCGGCTTCTAAGATAATCTTACCGTCTAGCACGGACAGAGCGCCCTGCGCGGGGATGGGAGCATTTTTAATAATGTAAAAGTCTGTACCACCCCTGCTCACGTAAGCACTTGCCGTAATCTGTGTGGTTAGAATGTTTGCCAAATTAATGCCAACCGCAACGGTCTGTGTGTTTGCAGCTACTGTACGGACAGTAACAGGGCTGGTGCCTGTGGCGCTTGCCAAGTAACTCTTAAAGGTATTAGCCATATTCTATCCTAACGCTATGCTTAATGCCAAAACATCACCAATGCTTGCTGGGGCAGCACCCGCTATAAACATGCTTGGAACGCTTAAACCTGTAAATGCATCAATGACAGAAGAATCGTCACCAATTCCATCAGTGTGAACACATTTAACTTGTCCATTCGGTATGGTAATTTTTGAACCACTGCCGCCTGTCGTGCCTTGATTTATAATAAGGCTATAAGGGCCTGATGACCCACTGTCTGTTGTGGCGTTTTGAATAAACCACATCTTGCTTACACTGTTTGGACCCAATGTTACTGTACAATTAGAATCCAAAGCACCAGTGTATTTTAAGAATATTGACCTACCTTGAGATGTTTGACCATCAACTAAAGTTGTTGTGTGGCTGTCATCGTTTGTTGTTATAGCTTCTGTGCCAAAGCTAAAAGCTTCAGCTATAAGGTCTAAATTTCTGTTTGTGGTAGTTCCCCAAGAGCCAGACTGCTCCCCAGTACCTATTTCTTCAAGTCTTAAATCGTTTGTGTAAACACTAGCCATATAATTTCCCAACAAACTTTGGACTTACTTTTGGTTCAATTGAACCTTTTGCTGGGCCATTAATACCGCGCCAAAGGTTAAGATGCAATCTTTTTCCAATCTACTGATGATGAAGGGGTAATGTCTGACCAAGAACCCGAATCACTTGGAGATATGCCAGACCAGCTTGATCCATCTATAGGTATTATTTTTGCCCAGACATTTGAGTTACCTACAAACCCGTTTGCTTGAAGGCCTGATGGTGAAACGCTGGCACCTTGTTTTACAGTTACTGAACCTACCGAGAATGAAGCTGAAACCCCAGTTACATTTTGAGTGACACCGCTCTTTGTTGTTACTGATGATATAGAAGCTGTTGATGAGATTCCAGTTGCTGGAATATTGCTATCAGAAGATACTGTAGGAGAACCAGATAAGGCATTAGCCAATACACCGCCTACATTAGCATTACTGTATATTAGCGTTATGCTACCTAATTGACCCGTTCCAGAAACTCCAGATACAGGAAGGGAAGAAGACTCATTAACGGTGACGCCTCCAGATGTTCCTGTTGCAGAAACTCCAGTTGGATTAACCACTCTTCCGAATCTAGTTGTAGCAGTTCCAATCTGCGCGTTAGAAGAAACGCCACTTACAGAAAGATTTGATTCAGAAACTATAGAAACTGAACCAATAGAACCTATAGAGTTTAAGCCTAATGGAGATATATTGCCATCTGAATCAATTGCAGTAGTGGCAAGAACTGAAGTTCCTAAGACACCTGTAACAGGTACTGTAGCAAGTCCTGTTGGGGTTGTTGTGCCTACTTGTCCATTTGCGCTAACGCCTGATGCGCTTATGCGAACAACAGTGGTTAATGATCCAACAGACCCGTTTAGTGCTGGGAGTACACTTGCCTCATTCCAAGACCCAAAATTCCAAGTAGATCGGCCCCAGCCACCTAGATATACAGTGGACATGAGACAATACCTTTTAGGCTATACGGATAATTGCGTTAGAAGCATCTCCAGTTGGCATTACAACTGTAAAGTCTCCAGCACTTGCGGCCTTGTCTGAGCCAAAATCCAGTACAGCTACTGTAGGATCGCCAGATGCTGCCTCATTGTAGAATAAAGCTCCACGAACCGCGCTAATTGTAACATTTGAAAATACAACATCATTAGCGTCTACAAAAGCAGTTGTGCTGGAAGAGGTAGGGGTAACCGTAGTGATGGCGTTTCCCTTGGCTGTATAGTTTGTGCCACTAACTTCATTACCAGAAGTATAGGCAGTGGTCGCAGCATTGAAACTGGCACTATTTGTATACAAAGCCAGCTTAAACACATTAGATGCTGCTGTGAAGTTGTGTATGCCTTTAAGAAGTTCCACCTTAAAGGAAGTACACATGAAGTTTCCTGAGAATGCCATTTACATATTCCTTATATATTCTGCCAGCTTTAGATGCCCAGCGTCTTTGATTGCGTTATATACAGTAGTTCTGTCACTTTGAATAGCCTGTTTCATGTAAGAAGCTATAACGCCTGTCATCTGCTGTTTGTAGGCTACTGCTTGATCTCTTATTACAGGAGGGGCTTGTTCAGAAACGTGTAGCAGCTTGTCAGTACACCTCTCAGCAACCTCTTCAGGTGTGAATCCACGATTGTTAGTGGTCCTAACCTCAACGCTACCCACAGACATATTAAATGGCATATTGTTCATCTTGGCTCACCATCTCTATAGCTGTCCTTTTTGCTGAAAGCGTCAATTACAGAAAGCTGCCTTAACGCTGTATCGTATCTCTCTTTATACTCATTCATTATGTCAGGCTCACCCTTCATAAATGTATAAGCTTCTAAGAGAGAGCCATAAAGCAATACAGAATCAGCGTTGTCACCGAGCCAAGATGTTGAAGTGGAAACTATAGACGGGGGTTCATAGTAATAATGAAGCTCTACAACGTAATTGGCATTAGGAGTTGGACCAACAATGAAGTGACCATGAGTTCCAGCAGCTATGGCATCACCATCGAACTGAGCGTAATACAAAGGTTTTCCCTGCGTTGCCGTTACTGGGAAGCCTTCTCTTATAAAGTTAACGTCTTTATCTAATAAATAAGTATATTCAGATGTGGTTGGGTCAACTATAGCAATTGATGCAACAGCCAAGAAGTCTGATGGTCTTTGCAAATATTGATTTCCTTGAGTTAAGCTTCCAGTACTGTTAGCTCTTACCTCAGGTATAGTTACGGTTCTAAATATGCGCTGTTCAGCTTGTTGCACAAATGTTGGAATTAAAGAAACAAATGTTGTTTCTTCATTCTCTGTATAATTCTTTATCGCTGCTGTAAGCTCTGTATAGTTCATCACTCAGCCTCATTGTATAAGTTGTCGAATATCTGTGTGACATCTAATGTGTAATCTAAATCAGATTTAGAATAATGTATATGCTGTGAAGGCTTAAAGTCTGGTGCGCCTTCACCTGTTTCAAACCAAGCTGGATGAGTGACCCTTACCCTATTGTTTGGTAGGGCAATAACATTACCCGTCCAAGGACCAGCATCTAATAATTGTAATACATGAGCCTGTTTGTGCTGCGCTGGGTCATCAGCAACATCAGTGCCTGTGTAGTCTACGGTAAACATATACTTTGCGGGAAAGAAGTCACCAGCAACCTTAGCCATCCAAGGACAAGGCATAGCCCTATCTAAGGTGTATACGGAGTGCGTGTGAGAAGGACAGTCCCAAGGCTGGGCGTCATGTACGGGCATGCACTCAGGCCACTCAGAGAGCGGCTCATCGGCTACTAGGGCCGTTATAGGCATTCTAGCCCACATAGCCCCGCCGTGTACGTTCTCATCGTCTGTATCGTCTGTCTCACTGCCTGTGAAGATGACCTGAAAGCTCAAGCATCTATTCGGCATTGTAGTGACAGCTATAGCCATAGCGTGAAGGAACTCGCCGTGGTAACGCTCATGATTGACCGTATACTCACGACGAACCCAACATTTAAAGTGTGGTATGTTTCCTTGCAAGAAAGCCATTTTGGTTCAATTGAACCTTTCTACCCGTTGCGTGTAAACTTTTGAGGACGAGCTGCACCGCTACCTCTAGCGACACCACCTCTAG
>Ga0208303_1000837_pt1 | contig 12554 bp, 8 predicted proteins | sample CB_VirMetaG_2_FD_184537 | JGI IMG/M metagenome (GOLD analysis project Ga0208303, IMG submission 184537) | Freshwater to marine saline gradient viral communities from Chesapeake Bay - CB_1504_2 Viral MetaG (SPAdes) (version 4) | ecosystem: Environmental > Aquatic > Marine > Coastal | place: USA... | reverse complement strand
CAAAGGTGAGCATGGTGCATACATTATGAAACAACAAATGAACCATCAGTTGATGGATAAAGATATGGAATTTGAAGGAGACGCAAACAACTTGGTACAAGATAATTTAGCATTCACAGGATTAGTAAATGATAAACCTATCTTTGCTGCAGGTATGAAATTAATTTGGAGTGGTGTTGCAGAAGGTTGGGTGTTAGCAACTAAAGAAGTTTGGGATCATCCTTTACTTGTAGCAAGAGCTATTAAGAAAGACTTTGCAAGAATTGCTAAAGAAAATAATATCAATAGAGTTCAAACTGCTGTAAGAGCAAACTATACAACTGGCTTAAAATTTGCTAAATGGTTAGGATTACAGGAAGAAGGATTAATGAGAAAATTTGGTTTTGATGGTACAGATCAATATATGTATGCGAGGGTATTCTAATGAGTTATATAACAGCAGCAACTTCAGTAATAGCAGCAAGACAAGCATCATCTCTTGGTAAATATAATCAAGCTGCAAGTAATCGTAACGCAGAAGTTTTAGAACAAAAAAAAATAGCACAAGAAAATCAATTAGAATTTGATATTGCTAGATTTGACCAACAGTTTACTCAATTAACTGGTCAAACAAAAGTTGCTCTTGCAATGTCTGGTACAGAGTTCTCTGGATCTGGTATGAGAATACTAAGAAGAAATGCTGAAGAAGCAGAAATTCAAAAAGATATAATGGAATATAATTCTAAAGTTGCACAAGCACAAACAATGGAACAAGCTAACTTTGCAAGAATATCTGGTAATATTGCTAGAAGAAGAGGTGATATACAAGCTATTGGTTATTATGGTGCAGCAGCTAGTGCTTTTGGAGAAACAGAAAAAGGAAAAAGTTTACTTAAAACATTTGTATAATAAGGATAATTTATGACAAGAGATTACAAATCAGAATACGCAAACTACCATTCTAAACCAGATCAAAAAAAAAGAAGAGCTGGTAGAAATGGAGCAAGAGCAATAATGAAAAAAAAATATGGCTCTAGTTTATTAGGTAGAGATGTAGATCATAAAGATAGAAACCCAAACAATAACAGTGTAAGTAATTTAAGATTACAATCTAAATCAACAAACAGATCAAGAAATTCATAGACTATGCCAAAGATACCAGTATTTACAGCACAAGCAAGACCAACTGAAGAAGTAGGAAGTGTAATAAATAATATACAAGTATCACCTAGTGAATCTGTTGGTGCTGCTTTAATTAAACCTGCTGCACAAATTGCAGAATATTATGCTAAAGAAAAAGATATTTCTAATAAAGTAAAAGCTGGAGAGTTATATGGAGACGCAACTGTAGAAATATTTAATGCTTCACAAGCAGCATCTTTAAAAAAAACTCCAGAAGAAGGAGTAAATTATTTTCAACAACAATTTAAAATAATTAAAGATAAATATAAAAATCAAGCAATAAACTCAGATGTTGGTAATATATTTGATATACAGTTTTCAGCTAATAAATCTTCTTATATTAATAATATTTTAAAAACTACTAGAGACACATTAGTGTCAACTAGAATTGGTCAAGTAGATCAACAAGTTAAATCAAAAATAGCAACTGCTTTATCTGGTAATAATTTTCAGTTTAAAGTTTTAAGTGGGGATATTGTAAATCTTTATAAAGGATTAGTTGACGACAAACTTATAAGAGAAGAAGATCTTAATGTTTATAAAAAAGCATTACCAAAGCTTATTGAAACAGAAATGGTTAAAAAAATGGCAGTTACAAATGCCAATGGTGCTATTGTTGCTTTACAAGATGATAATAATTTTAAAACAATTCAAGGTGAAGAAAGAGATAAATTAAGAAGCGAATTAAGAACTATAGCTAAATTCCAAGACGATCAAATAAAATTTGTAACAGGAACAATGGCATTAGAATCTAAAAAAAAAGTATCAAAAGCTCTTCTGGGAGATAATAATAAAGTTTATGGAATAAACCCAAATGATCTTAATCAATATTTTACAGGTAATGAAGAAATTGATATACAAATAGAAATTTTAAATAACAAGGTTTTAAACAAAGAAATAAGTTTAGATACAGATTATATTACAAACGATAAAGTAATTAATAAAATATTGAGTGGAGAAATTAATACCTCTTATGATAAATTTATATTACCTGGCGAAAGTGAAAAGAAAAGTATTACTGAAAGAATTGGTGATGGATCTATAAATTTAAATGATGATAATTTTTTTACTAATATTATTGAAAATAATTTAAATCCACAATTAAAAGAATCTAATAAAAGTTTTTTTGATTTTATCAATAAAGTTTCTACTATGATTAAAGGCACACCAACTGCTCAAGTTTTTGATAAAAATTATAATAGTAGATTAAGTTTATTTAGACAGGATATGTATAAAAATTTTCACGATGGATTAAAAAATAATATACCAGAATCTGAATTACTAAATCCTAGATCAGAAAATTATATAGCTAGAAATATTTTAAGCTATGCACCAAGTAAATCAGAGTTGAGAAATGCTTTGCTAGATTATGTAAAGAAAAAAGAATATACTCCATCTTCTGATGAACCTAAAAAACAAGAAAATGAATCACATTCAGAATGGCTAACAAGGTGGAAAAAATGGAAAGCATCCAGCAAGAAATAGAAGCAGCTAAAAAAGCTGGTTTTACAAATCAAGAAATAAAAGATTCTTATGCTGATGAAATTAATGCAGCAAAGTCTGCAGGATTTAATGATGAAGAAATAAATAAAACTTATGGGTTGCTTGAAAAGGAAGATCCAATTTTAAAAGAATATGTTAGTAAAATAACAAAAGAATATTTATCTCAAGAAATAGTTTCACCAGATGATGAGTTGTTATACCAATCAAATTTAATTAGAGGTAAACCAGTAAAAAAAACATTAACAGATATTAAAGAAAGTGTTGTTGGAGAAAATTTTGATGGTGATATTATTTTAAATAATATACTTGGAAAAAATTTATACAATATAACAAAAAGAGCTGCTCTTGGTCAAGGAACTCCAGATGCTTATAAATTACCTAATCCAGAAGATTATACTTGGACAGAAGAATTTTTAGAGACAGTAGGAACTTTAGGTTTAGAACTTCCATTATACGGAGTAAGTGCTTTGGCAGGATCTCCTGGTGGAGTTATAGGTTCAGCATTTACAGCAGCAGCTATCCCAACAACAACTAGAGCAACCTTATTAAAAGTTTTAGAAAATCAAGATGAAAAAAAACCATCTGATATTATGGAAATATTATTAAAAGAAACTTTATGGGAAGGAACTAAAGAAGGTTTAAAATTTTCTGCATCTGCTGTTTTACCACTATTAAAAATTCCAGTTGTTGGACCAGCAGCTCAAAACTTTTTTACAAATACAGCAGCTCAAATAATTGGCTATCAAGGTACAGGTTTACTTTTAAACGAAGAAATTCCGACTAAAGAAGAATTTGCTACTACTGGAGCATTGTTTACTTTAATGAATATAATTTTACCCAATAAATTTGCACAAAAAAAATCAAAAGAAATATTTGTTAAAACTGGTGATAAGCCAACAGATATTACTTTAAAAGCTAGTAAAGATAGAACAATGAGAGAAGATTTAAATTCTTCAAATATAATTGTTCCAAGAACTTATGCAAAAAAAATAATAGAGTTAAAAGAAGGAAAAGACTTTGTTGAAGTTTCTTCTAAACCAACATCTGAACCTTTAAATTTTTTAAATGATCCTATTGCAACTAAAGCTGCAGAGAATATGTCTTTTAATGCACCTAAAATTGATTTATCTTTAAAATCAATTCAAGAAGGAATTAAAGAAACAGCTAAAACATCTAAAAGAAAATTTATTATAGAAGTTATAGATCAAAAATATCCAGTATTAGAAGCATTAAGAGAAGCAAAAGTTAACACAAAAACTGGAATTGAAAAATTAAATGTATATGAAGCATTAAGACTTATGGAAGGTATGCAAGGAAGATCTGGTTATTTTATAGAATATGGAACTCTTGATTTTAAAACTTTAGCAGAAAATGGAAAATCTTTAATGAAAATAGTAGAGCCAATGGCTTCATTAATAAATTCAAAAGATGAATTAAGATTATTTAGTACCTATTTAACTAATAAAAGAGCAATAGAATTATCAGAAAGAGGTATTGAAACAGGTATTGATATACCGAATGCAAAAATTTTTGTTAATAAATATTCTAAAAGACAACCAAACAAAAAAGATAAGCAGACTTACAAAAATCTTGAAAAAGAAGTTTACATTTATCAAGATAGATTAGTACAATATGCTGTAGATGGTGGTTTAATAACTAAAGAAGCTGCTGAAGCTATAAGAAGTTTAAATAAAAACTATGTTACTCTTGCTAGACAATTGCCAAAAGTAGGTGAAAAAGGTTTTAATGGATCTGCCAATCCATTTAAAAGAATAAAAGGTAGTAAAATAGAAATAATAGATCCTTTAGAAAGTATTGTTAAAAATACAGATATGATTGTTAGGATGACAGAGTTAAATAAAGTTAAAGTAGATTTTATAAATTTTGTTGAAAAAATGAAAGCTACAGATCCAAAAATATTTGATTATATAACAAAGAAAAAAGGTGATTTACAACCTATAAAAATTCAAAGAAAAGAATTAGAAAAATTTTATGATAAAAAAGAAATAGAAAAAATTTCAGATAAAGGGATAGAAGAATTAACTATTTTTAGACAAGAAGCTGTAAGACCAGATGAGGTTTCTTTCGGTATTAGAAGAAATGGTAAATATGAAGTTTGGGAAGTTGGAAGTGATTTAGTTACAGCATTTAGAGTTATGGATAACCCAGCTTTAAACGTATGGCAAAAATGGATGTCTGCACCATCTAGAACTCTAAGAACAGGTGCAATTGTTACACCCAACTTTTTATTGCCAAACTTTTTTAGAGATACACTACAAGCTACTTTTTTATCTAAGATTGGATGGATGCCTATTGCAGATTCTATGTATGGTTTATTTTTTCTTGTATTTAAAGGTAATGTTAAAAAAGCAAATGAAGCATATAAAAGATATATGAAGGGTGGTGGTATGCAATCAACATTAACCTCTATTGATAGAAGTTTATTTGATTCTCAAGTTCATAGTATTTTAAGCAAAGGTGTAATGAGAAATGAACATAAAGGTGTTCTTGGACCAGTACATTATTTAACAAACCTTTCTGAGCAAATGACAAGAATAGGAATTAATGAAAAAGTTTATCAAAAAGGTAAAAAGTTAGGTTTAACAGAAAGAGAAGCAATAGAAAGAGGTGGTTTTGAAAGTAGAGATCTTTTAGATTATGCTAAAAAAGGAACTTTAGGTGCAACAATAAATAGATATTCTACATTCTGGAATGCAAGGGTTCAAGGTATGGATAAACTTGTTAATTCAGCAAAAGATAGACCACAAAAATTTATGGCAATGATTGGTGCTGTTATTGTTTTACCAACAATAGCATTAAACATTGTTAATGAAGATAATGAAAAATATAAAGAATTACCAGAATATATTAAACAATCTAAATGGTTTGTAGATACTGGTGATAAAGAATTTTTTGCTCCTAAACCTTTTGAAGCAGGAACTTTTTTCTCAGCTATTACTGATTTAACTTTAAATTGGATAAGATCAGACGATAAATCTAAAGAAGCATTTTCAGAATTTTCAAAAGATTTTTTACTTAATAATGTGAAAGCATTTAATCCTTTTCCAACATGGAGTAAACCTATTATAGAAAATTTAATGGATTACAGTTTCTTTAAGGGATCTCCTATTTTACCAAAAAATGCTCCAGAAAATATGAAAAATAAATATTATTCTACTGAGCAAACCAATGAAACAATAAAATTATTTGCAGATAAATTGAGTTCTATAATAGGAGATGAGTCTAATTTAACTAATCCTGTTTGGATAGAAAATGTTTATGATGGATGGTTTGGTGACATTGGAAGAATGGTTAAAAAATTTACCGATTATCTTTTAATAAATGCTGGAGTTATAGATGATCCTATTAAACCAGAAGATCCTATAACAAAAATTCCTGGATTGAGAGCTTTTGATGTTAAAGATGTTTATGGCTATTCTAAATCTGTTAAAAAATATTATGATAAAACTGAAAAATATAGAGAGTTGTTTAATACAACTGATTATTTACTTGAGACAGGTAATTATGAAGCATATTTAAAAGAACAAGCTAAAGTTAATTTTGATTTAAAAGCTGTAATTGACATAGATAAAAAAATGGCAGATATAGTAAAAGATATAAAAATTATAACTAATGCCAAATATAAAGATGATGGCACATTGTTTACATCAGAAGAAAAAAGAGACATAATAGACGACTTATATATGAGTAGAATTGGTTTAGCACAAAAGGCTTTACAAATAATTAAAAATGTTGAACAAGGTAACAAATAGTATATAGAGAAACTAATATGACAATATCTAGCACTACAGTAAAGAACTCCTACTCTGGTAATGGTACACTAGATACTTTCAACTATACTTTTAAAGTTTTTGCAGACGCAGATATTCAAGTTATTATTAGAGATGCTTCAGCTACTGAAACAGTTAAGACATTAACTACTCACTACACAGTTACAGGTGCAGGTTCTGCTTCTGGTGGAACTATTGTATTCACAGCAGGTAACATTCCAAGTGCAACAGAAACTGTTGTTATAAGAAGAGCATCACCACAAACACAAGCAATCGATTATATTGCTAACGATCCATTCCCTGCTGAATCTCACGAAGAAGGATTAGACAGATCTATGATGGCAGTACAACAACTGCAAGAAGAAGTAGATAGATCAATTAAATTATCAAGAACAAACACAATGAACTCTACTGAATTTGCTATTGGTGATACTGATAGAGCTGGAAAAGTTTTAGGATTTGATGCAGGTGGTGAATTAACTGTTGCACAAGAACTAGGAACTTTTAAAGGTAACTGGTCAGCTTCAACTACTTTTGCTGTTAGAGATATTATTAAAGATACTTCAAATGGAAATATTTATTTATGTAAAACTGCACACACATCAACTGGATCACAACCTATATCTTCTAACGCAGATGTAGCTAAATGGGATTTATTGGTAGACGCAGCTGCTGCTACAACGTCTGCTACTAATGCTGCTAACTCGGCAACTGCTGCTGCAACTAGTGAGACTAACGCAGCTACAAGTGAGACAAACGCAAGTACATCAGAGACTAACGCAGCAACAAGTGCAACTAATGCAGCTAATAGTTTTGACAGTTTTGATGACAGATTTTTAGGAACTAAAGCAAGTGATCCAACTCTAGACAACGATGGTAATGCTCTTGTTGAAGGTGCGATGTACTACAATTCTACAGACAACGATATTAGATTTTACAATGGTTCAACTTGGGATGCTCCAGCAACTGATGCTGAAACGAGTGCAACTAACTCTGCAAATTCTGCTACAGCTTCAGCGACTTCAGCTACCAACTCTGCAAATTCTGCTACAGCATCTGCGACATCGGCTACCAATGCTGCAACGTCTGAAACAAATGCTGAAACAGCAGAGACTAATGCTGAAACAGCTGAAACAAATGCTGCATCAAGTGCTAGTGCTGCTAGTATTTCTGCGTCTAACGCATCAACTTCTGAAAGTAATGCTGCTTCATCTGCAAGTACAGCATCTACTCAAGCAACTAATGCAGCTACTTCTGCTACCAATGCAGCAACTAGTGAAACAAATGCTGCTTCATCTGCTACCAATGCAGCTGCCTCTGCTTCAACTGCAAGTACAAAAGCTAGTGAAGCATCAACATCAGCTAGTAATGCAAGTACATCTGAAAGTAATGCTGCATCATCAGCTACTGCTGCGTCTAATGCTCAAACTTCAGTAGAGAATATTTTTGATAATTTTGATGATAGATTTTTAGGAACAAAAACTTCTGATCCAACAGTTGATAATGATGGTAATGCTTTATCAGTAGGTGCAGTTTATTATAATTCTGTAGCAAACGAAATAAAATTTTATAATGGTTCTTCTTGGGATGCTCCTTCTACTTCTGCTGCAACATCAGCAACAAATGCTTCTAATAGTGCAACTGCTGCTGCAACAAGTGCTACCAATGCTGCAACATCAGCTACTAATGCTGCTGCTAGTGCTGTAGACGCAACAAATAATGGTGCAGCTCAAGTAACTTTAGCGACTAACCAAGTTACTCTTGCAACAACTCAAGCTACAAACGCTGCTAACTCTGCAACAACAGCTACAACACAAGCTACAACTGCTACAACAAAAGCATCAGAAGCAAGTACATCAGCAACAAACGCTGCAAGTTCAGCATCAACAGCTTCTACTCAAGCAACTAATGCAAGTAACTCTGCATCAGCAGCATCTACTTCAGAGAGTAATGCTTCATCAAGTGCTTCATCTGCTTTATCATATAAGAACGCAGCAGAAACTGCTTTAGATACTTTTGATGACAGATTTCTTGGTGCTAAATCTTCTGATCCTTCAACAGATAATGATGGAGATGCTTTAATTGATGGTGCTTTATATTTTGACAGTACAAACAATCTTTTAAAAGTTTATGATTTAGGAAACACTCAATGGAATAGAACTACTCCTACATCTTCAGACCAAACAAAAATTAATACAGTCTCTGGAATTGCAAGCGATGTAACAGATGTTGCAAATATTGCTGCTAATGTAACAACAACTGCAAATAATGTTTCTGGAATAAATAGTTTTGCTGAAAGATATAGAGTTGCAAGTTCAGATCCAACAACAAGTTTAGATGCAGGAGATTTAGCATTTAATACAAGTGGTTCAGTATTAAAATATTATGATGGTTCATCTTGGCAAGGAATTACAGCAGGTGGTATTACAGATATTGCACAAGACAGTACGCCTGAACTTGGTGGAGACTTAGGATTAAATTCAAATAATATTACTGGAACTGGTAATATTAATATTACAGGAAACGTATCTTTAACTGGTACAGTTGATGGTAGAGATGTTTCAACAGATGGTACTAAACTTGATGGTATTGAGAGTGGTGCAACAGCAGACCAAACAAATGCTGAAATTAAAACTGCTTATGAAAATAATTCTAATACAAATGCTTTTACAGATAGCGAAAAGACAAAATTAAGTAATATTGAAACAAGTGCTACAGCAGACCAAACAGCATCTGAAATATTAACAGCAGTTAAAACTGTTGATGGTGCAAGTTCTGGTTTAGATGCAGATTTATTAGATGGTCAACATGGCAGTTATTATACTGGATATGCTGATACAGCAGTTTCTAACTTAGTTGCTTCAGCACCAGCAGCATTAGATACATTAAATGAATTAGCAGCAGCTCTTGGTGATGATGCTAACTTTGCTACTACTACTGCAACTTCTCTTGGTGAGAAATTACCTAAGAGTGGTGGAACTATGACAGGAACACTAGCAATGGGTTCTAACACTATTACTACAAGTTCAACTGTAGACGGTAGAGATGTATCAGCAGATGGTACTAAATTAGATACAATAGAAACAAATGCTACTGCTGACCAGACAGACGCAGAAATTAAAACAGCATATGAAAATAATGCAAATACAAATGCATTTACAGATGCTTTACAAACTAAATTAAATAGTGCTTCAACATTAACTGGAACAGAAACTCTTACAAACAAAACTTTAACTTCACCAAAAATAAATGAAGATGTAGCTGTAACTTCTACTGCAACAGAACTAAATTTATTAGATGGTGTTAGTGGATTAGTACAAGCAGACTTTACAAAACTTGCTGCAATAGATGCTACAGCAGATGAAATAGATACATTAAACGCATTAAGCAGAGGAAGTATTATTTATGGTAATGCTAGTGCTGCTACAACTGTTTTAACTAAAGGTGGTGCTGGTACAGTATTAACATCTGATGGAACAGATATATCTTGGTCAGCAGTTGATGCAGGTATTGCTTGGCAAACAATCGTAACTGGTTCAACTTTAACAGCAGTAGCTGGTAGAGGATATTGGATTGATACGACTTCAAATACTTGTACTATAACCTTACCTAGTTCAGCTAGTAATGGCGACCAAATTATCTTTGCAGACTATGCAAGAAATTGGGGTACAAACAAAATTATAATAGATTCAAATGGTTTAAATTATCAAGGTAATGATGATACCTATACAGTAGAATATAGTACATCTGGTGAAACAGTTAATATAGTTTATTCTGGAGCAACTAATGGTTGGATTCCACTTGATGATGCTGCTGTGGCAGATGTAGGTACAGCACCACCAACTCAAAAAGCAATGTTTGGATTTGGTTCTAATGGTTCAAATCTTTCAATGACCAATTTAGTTTCCAGTTCAGGTGTAGTAGCAACTGATACTACAGGAGTAGGTACTGCTAGAGAAGCTTTAGCTGCATCTAGTTATGGTGGAGATAAAGCTATTTTTGGTTATGGTACTACTGGTTCAGCTGTTTCAATGACAAATTTAGTTTCAAATAGTGGAGTAGTTGCAACCGATACAACAGGTGTTGGTACAGTTAGATGGGGTTTAAGAGCAGCTTCTTATGGTGGTGACAAAGCAATATTCGGTTATGGGAAAATTAATAGTACTACAGATGTTTCAATGACCAATTTAGTTTCCAGTTCAGGTGTGGTGGCGACAGATACAACTGGTGTTGGAACTACAAGAAGTGGTTTAGGAGCCGCTGGATACGGTGGTGATAAAGCAATATTCGGTTATGGTTATGATGAAGGTGTGGGGAATGTTTCAATGACAAACTTAGTTTCTAATACTGGTGTAGTTTCAAGTGATGTATCTGGTGTAGGTACAGATAGAAGAGAATTAGCAGCAGCTAGTTATGGTTCAGATAAAGCAATATTTGGTTATGGTTATGGTGCTTCAAATCTTTCAATAACAAACTTAGTTTCAAATACAGGAGTAGTATCTAGTAATGTTACTGGTGTTGGTACTGGTAGACACAAAATAGCAGCAACAAATTACGGTGGAGATAAAGCCATATTTGGTTATGGTAGTGGAAATGTTTCAATGACCAATCTAGTTTCAAATACAGGAGTAGTTGGAAGTGATGTTACTGGTGTTGGTACTGGTAGAGACAGTTTAGCAGCAACAGGATATTCATTTAGTGCATAAAATTATTAACAAAGGAAAAAAATAACATGGCATCAAAACTAAATACAGAGTTTAATTATCGTTACCAAGTAATAGGAGATACACCTTGGGAAAGAATTAAAACTTTAAAAGGATTTCTTGAAGGTAGAGTTAGAGCAGCAGTTCTTGAAGAAGTAGGTAATTTAAAAAACCAAGCTAAAGTTGCTAAACTAAAACACTTACAAAATGGTGGAGGTGGACTAGAGCATGAAATTTTAGAACTTAAAGCTGAAATATTAGAAGCTGAAAGTCATCAACCAGCAGCTAAAGAAGCCTATGAATTAAATAAAAAAGAGATTGAAATACTAGAAAAATTATTAAAAGAACTTTATGTTATTGCAGAACCTACAAGAATAGAAGGTTATAGTGATGAAGAAATGTTTGAAGCTAATGCAGCTAATGAATTTACTGTAAATATTGGTAGAGAAATACAAGCTGAAATGATTGCTAATGGCAGACCATCTCCAGCTAAATTAAGAAATGCTATGAGTAATCCATTTACATGGAACGCATTAAAGGGTATAGGTTTAATACCTAAAGAAACAAAAATTCTTGAAGGAAATATTAACCCAAGAGATAAAATACAGCTAATAGGAGTTGAAGATGAAATTATATAAATTATTAGCAAGTCAACATGAAGCATATTTTGGAACACCAGATAATCCAATTACAAGAGATGTTACAATAATTGCACAAACGCCAAGCTGTGATGCTTTTTTATTATTAGCTAAAGACACACAAGATGACTTAGAATTATTAAGTACAGTACCTTCTGGATTTGATTTTACATATTGTCAAGAATGGGGTTTAACAATTAATGATGCTGTTGTTGATAGAGTAATTTTAGATTTAAGAAGAAAAGCCTATGGTACTTGGGAAGCTCAATTAGAAAAAATCTATGATGATGGAATTGATAGTTGGAAAGATGCAATAGCTAAAGTTAAATTAGATAATCCTAAACCAGAATAATTATGAAGTTTGTATTAGCTTACACTATCTGTTCAGCAATAACTGGGATGTGTAACAATACAACAGTATCACCAGTAGAATTTAATTCCTGGAGTGATTGCGTTAAAGCAGGTTCATTATCAACTGTTCAAATTGTTAATCAATATGAAGAAAAATTTAACGAAGAAAAATTATATGTAACTTATTTTTGCAACGAGGTTAAAGGTGAAGATGCCTAATAAAAAATCATCACAAAGATCTAACCTAGAAGATCACAATGGTATTAGAATATCTTACCACGAGAAGGTTTGTGCAGAAAGAATGAAAACTTTATTTAATAAAATTGATAATATGAATAAAGAAATAAAAACTTTAAGTGGTGACATTAGTGAATTAAAAGAATATGCAAATAAAAGTAAGGGTGGTT
>Ga0208303_1000836_pt1 | contig 12560 bp, 20 predicted proteins | sample CB_VirMetaG_2_FD_184537 | JGI IMG/M metagenome (GOLD analysis project Ga0208303, IMG submission 184537) | Freshwater to marine saline gradient viral communities from Chesapeake Bay - CB_1504_2 Viral MetaG (SPAdes) (version 4) | ecosystem: Environmental > Aquatic > Marine > Coastal | place: USA... | reverse complement strand
TTATTCTTTGAGTTCATGGCGGATATTGAAGACGTGAAAATCCGCTGGGGTTCTGCTGACTCTAGCAGCGTTGCAGGTGGTGGCGGTGGATCTTCTAGCCCAGAACGTCATCAACCGACTTATGAGCGGTGAACGTACAGACCGCGCTCAATAGTTGGAATCGTCGCCAGTTTGAATACGGTGATGCTGACTGCTGCCAGTTCGCAGCGTTCATAGTTAAAGAAATGACCGGCAAAGACTATATCTCGCAGTTCACTTATGACTCAGAAGAAAAAGCAAATGAGTTAATAAATAGTGAGGGTGCACTGGTTAATCTGGTCGGTACTGTTTTAGGTGAGCCGTCTGATGATTTAAAAGACGGCGACCCATGCGTTGTTGACCTTCCGGTTATAGGGCAGGTCTGCGGTGTAAAATATCAAAAGTCAGTTGTCTGTCTAACCGCGAGAGGGATGAAGCAGATCCCTGACCGCTACTTAATTTCAGGGTGGAGTGTTTAGATGGCACAGGTAGTTGTAGCTGCTTTAGTAAAGATAGGCACGGCAATAGTTGCGACTGTTGGTGCTGCTGGAGTCTATAGCACCGCCACTTTAGCTTTCATTGGAGCGGCCACTATTGCAGTCGGCGTTGCATCATTAAGAATGCTGACCCCAGACTTGCGAATGCCTCAATCTGATAATGACCAAAGCAGGCAATCTACAGTTAGGGGAACCATAGAGCCGCAGAAGATAGTCTACGGTGAAGCATTGGTGTCTGGACCCATATTCTTTGTAGGCACTGCCAATACTGACAATAAAGACCTATATCACGGAATTGCCTTAACAGGTCATGAGTGCGAGGCAATCACTGATATATATCTCGACAATGAGATAATCACAAATGCTCAAATAACAAACAACTTAGTAACTGGCGGCACGTTTGGCCCAGTTGATAGCGAAACAATCTGTCAGGTGGAGAAAAAGCTAGGCACAGCCACACAAGCCTCTAGTTCGCTTTTAACTACAGGATTTACTGAATGGACTAGCGCACACCAAGGCAAAAGCCTGAGTTACATTGTGACCAAGTTCACCCTTACGGATGGCTCACAAGAGTTATGGGACAGACTCACACCCACTAATATAAAAGCCTTAGTGAAGGGCAAGAATGACATCTATGACCCTCGGCTAGATGTTGCTGCTGGTAACGCCGCAGGTGACAACCCCGCAAGCGCAACTTATCAAGCGTGGAGTGATAACCCCGCTCTTTGCGTTGCCAACTTCTTAATGGATACGGAATTCGGTTTAGGTGTACCGGCAAGCAAGATAGACTGGGCTGACGTTGTAACTTCCGCAGACGCTTGTGATGTTTCAGTTGTAGTACCAAATTCAGGCACTCAAAAGCGATTTACGGCAAATGGCGTAATTTTCGCAACCGATAGCTACAGGGCAAGCCTAGACAAGCTGCTTTCCTCAATGAATGGCAGCATTTTCTACAGCAATGGCAGCTATAGAATTAAGGCGGGGGTTTACGAAGCTCCAGCACTGACTCTTGATGCTGATGATCTAGCTGGCGCTATTACTGTGAAAACTTCAGTAGAAAGGGGTGAGCGGTTTAACACCATCAGGCCGATTATTGTTGACCCAGCGCAAAATCACAAATCAACAGAAGCCCCGCAGGTACAGTTAACCTCAGCGGTCAGCCGTGACAATGGCGAAGTGATCACAAAAGACATTCAACTGCCGTTCACCAATACAAGCTTTATGGCTCAAAGGTTGTCGCACAAGCAAATTCAGCTATCTGACCAACAAAAGGTAATCTCGTTCCCTGCTAATCTTTCTGCATTGAATGTGGATATTGGCGATAGGGTAAGCGTTACAATTGACGAGCTTAACTACAGCGCCAAAGTGTTTAGATGCTTAGGCTGGTCTTTTGCTGATAGTGCTGATGGAGCCGTTAACCTCACCCTTTTAGAAGATGATGCGGGTAGCTACGCAGACCCCACTGCCGGTGAATACTCAACGGTCACAGCGGATGGAACAATAACGCCCGGATTCCGTGGTGTACCAGATCCACAGAACCTAAGCGCAACTGCCGGCTTAAAGAACATTGAGTTGAACTGGACGAACCCAGTAAATACCAGCAAATTCAAAGAGATAGTGATCTACGCATCGCCTGATTCTGCGTGGACAAATGCAGTAGAGATAGGGCGCACGCTAGGCACTCAGTTCTTCCATGATGCGTCAAACGGTGCTGACCCTATAGCAGTAGGTAATGAAAGATACTACTGGATCAGGGCTGTTGCATACGGCACTGGTAGCGGATCGTTTGTTGAAAGCGACAGAAACCCAGATAATGACGTTTCAACCATCTCTGCAACCGTAGGCCCGAACAACCCTGATTACTCAGACATTGTAGACAATACCCCTGCACAGGCTGCGCCTACCGCTCTCACGCTTACCGAAACAACTGCCCTTGGTAATGACGGCTCAGTACTACCGGCAGTATTAGTCAGATGGACGGCACCTAACCCCAATACCTACGTTTCTTTCTATGAGTTAGAGTGGAAGCGAACGTCAGTTGGCGAGATAGATTTAGGTGACGTTGCAGACGGTTACACGTCAACAATTGATTATGGTTCCGTTGCTGACGCTACAACCATCGAGTTAAATTATGGCGGCGTAAATGAGGCCGTTGTCGGCGGTGACACTGTTTACAGCAACATTGCGGTTTATGGGACAAACACAACTATTGCTGGTCTAGTCGAACTGCAAGAGTACACATTTAGAGTGAGGGCGGTGACGCTGACTGGCAAAACGTCAGGCACGATCACCAATACTTTAGTCTTGCAGGGTGATAACACCCCTCCGGGCATTCCGGGCGCAGTGACTGCAACAGGCGGCATTCAGCAAATCACATTGAACTGGGAAAACCCCAGTGACTCTGATTTTGCTTTTGTCGAGATATTCGAGAGCACAACCAATAACCTGAACTCTGCCTCTTTGATTATTCAGACCCCATCTGATAACCACACGATTGCTGGTTTAGCTAATAACGTCACTAGATACTATTGGCTCAGGACTGCTGACAGGTCTGGCAACTTTTCTGGATTTACCGCCTCATTTAACGCGACTACAGTTAAGGTTGTACCAGATGACTTGGCACAATCTGTTCTCGACTTGTTTGCAGAGGGTGATGCTTTCGGTATTGAGCCTGTCAGTACGCTCTCAGGCGTTACAGGCGACCATGTAGGCCAGATCAAGTACCTAACCACCACCTCAGAACTTTATGTTTGGAACGGCACAGCGTGGACTACAGACCTATTCACAGCGTCATCTGTCGATCCAGGATCTATAACTGCGGCATCATTTGCCACTGGTGTTGAGCCTATATCTTCAGTTTCTAGCTTGCCCTCTCCCACAGGTTATACTGGGCCTAAAACTGTGTTTCTGACCTCAGACGCAAAGCTCTACAGGTACAACGCTAGTGTGCCTGAGTTTACTGCTGCGCTTCCCACATCTGACTTTACAGGCACTTTGCCAGCGAGCGTGTTTGATTCTAGCTTGCGTCCAGTTGAGGTGGTGAATAGCTTGCCGACAACTGGCAACTTCCAAGGCCGTTTGGCATTCCTGACAACTGACAATAAGCAATACCGCTACACCGGCACCAGTTGGACTAAGAATATATTCGCTGCCGACTTGGGTGACCAACTCAACATGGCTACTCAGGTATTTGGTCAACTGAGAGTGGGCAATTTAGACGTTAACAATGTCTTTGCTGACAGTGCGGTAATCGGTGCTATTCAAGCCTCATCTATCACTACGGCGGCTGTAGTCGCTGCTATCGGTGATTTTGAATACATTAGTTCAAGCAACATTGAGTCCAACGCCATTACTGGCGGCAAGATTGCTGCTTCCACAATTGATGCCTCTAAGCTGAACGTTACTAATCTGGCTGCTATTTCTGCGAATCTAGGGGCTGTTACCGCAGGCAGCATTAACGCATCAACAGTCACCATTTCTAACTTAAATGGATCAAACGTAACTACCGGCACAGTGCCAGTTGCTCGACTAGATGTTAACGGCATTATTTCTGCTGGTGGAATCATTGTTTCAGGCTCAAACATCTCAAGCCTCACAAACAATTCAGGGTATGTAGATTCCTCTGGGGCTGCGGCTGCTGCGCCTGTCCAGTCAGTAGCTGGTGCAACTGGTGCTGTATCTGTCAGCACTATTATTAACGCAGGGTCGATTGTAGTAACTGGCGCGAACATTTCTACGCTGACCAATAACTCTGGCTATATTAACGGCAGTCAGGTCAATACAAATGTAACCAGCATTTCTGGCGGCGTAATCACTACCGGCACAATCAACGCGAATAGAATCAACATTGATAACGTCACGCTGGATACAGACGGCGCTGGGCAGCTAATCATTCATTCCGCAGGTGTTAATACTGCTCAACTTGCGGCAAACTCTGTTACCAACGCACAAGCTGATTCAACAAACGGTATTCAAAACTTTACAGGCAGTTCTAGTTCTTGGATATTCCGACAGATTGCCAGTGTAACTTTAACGTCTGCCACGGGTGGGCCTATACAACTTTTCGGGCGCTTCCAAGCGAGAAGCTATGACGATCAATGCCTTTGCTATTACCGAATAAAGCGCGGATCAACCACGCTATTAACTAGCCAACCGGCAGCAGTTAGACCTTACCCAGAAGGCATCAGCTTCCCTATTGGGTATCTTGATGAGAGCGGCCCAACTGGCAGCGTCACCTACACAATTGAAGCTGCGATGAACGACCAGCAACAAAACTACATAGACACATATCTATTGGCGATGGAAACAAAACGATGAATGAAGAACTTTTGTTTGCGGTCAGAACAACAAGAGATTGGCGGTTAAGCAATAGCGATTTCACGCAAATGGCTGATGCGCCATTTACTGAGCAAAAGAAAGCAGAGTGGGCAACTTACCGGCAAGCTTTGCGAGATCTAACTAAAACCTATTCGGAAGCAACCTCTTTAGAAGAAGTTATTTTCCCAACAGCACCCGAGGCATAAGCAATGGCTACTCAACTACAAATTAGGCGCGGCACAACTGCCCAGATGAACGCTTTCACAGGCGCAGAGGGTGAGTTAGCCGTAAACACTTCAACCGACACAGTACACGTTCACGATGGCGCTACTGCTGGCGGTTTTGCTTTGGCTAAGGCTGATGGTTCGAACATTGGAACCTATGCTGGGTCGTTCACTACCATCTCAGCAAGCGGGGCAATCACCGGCAATGTCACTGGTAATTTAACTGGCTCGGTACTCACTGCTGCACAAACCAACATTACAAGCGTGGGTACTCTAAGTGCTCTTACAGTTACTGGCGAAATCACAGCCAATGGCGGCATTGCATTAGGCGACGGTGACGTAGCTACGTTCGGTGCTAGTGATGACCTACAGATTTATCACGATGGCAACCATAGCTACATTGAAGATGCTGGCACTGGCTCAATAAAAATAAAAGTTGGTGATTTTCGCGTAGAAAACGCAAGCGGCAATAACTTAATTAAAGGCGTTGGAGATGTTGCGACTTTGCATCACGCTGGCTCTGAAAAACTAGCCACCACTTCCACAGGCATAGACGTTACTGGCACAGCCACTGCAACAACTTTGACCGCAACAAATGGTGTCTTAAATTTAGACGATAACGGAAGTCACAATGGCGTTATCAACGTACCTGCTAGTTTGTTCATTAATATTGATAGTGATAACGGTGCAACAGGCGAAGACTTTGTCATAGCTAAAGACCGCACAGGAACTTCAGGAGGAACTGAGTTATTTCGGGTGCAAGAAGATGGCATCGTGGATATTGGCGGCGTGGGCAACATTTCACCCTACGGCATTCGGTTTGCTATTAATGGCACTGGCACTGGCGGTGCTGGCCTTTATTTTGGTAGTGGAGTAATCATACCCACGGACAACACGCCTACTATTACTGACGCAAATGTGGATCTAGGGGCTAGTAATTACCGCTTCAAAGACCTCTATCTATCGGGCAATGCTTCAATGGCTGGCTTGTCGCCGGGGATAGTAACCATCAGTAGCGCCTCTTACTTCATTGGTAACACTTCTTCTGGATACAGATTCAACAACGCCGCTGATACTTCAAATCTGATGATTTTGAAAGATGATGGCAACCTGTTGGTGGGTAAAACTGTAGCGATAAACAGTTGCCATACTTTTTATAAAAACCAAGCTAACAACACTGCCGTTTTTGAAAACGCTAATGGCGTAACACCATTTGGCGTTCAAGTAAGATTTAGTGGGGCAGATCCTAACAGCACATCAGCGTATATGTTTTCAGGATACGGGTATAACGGGTCAAGTTTAATAACTAGATTTGCTGTTATGTCTAACGGTGGAATTCGTAACTATCAAACGAATAACGTAGATCTTTCAGACGAAAGAGTAAAAACAGATATTCAGCCTCTTGGCTCTATGTGGGACAAATTAAAAGGAATAGAAATTGTAGGTTTCAAATATACAGATCAAACACATGAAAGGTCAAACATAGGTGTTATTGCACAGCAGGTTCAGTCTGTTGCACCTGAGTTTGTAGACGATAGCAGTTGGGATGATGAACGCTTTGACGAACCGCTGAAGTCAGTCTTTTCAAATGATTTGCATAACGCAACAATAAAAGCACTGCAAGAAGCTATGGATCGCATCGAAACCCTAGAAGCGAAAGTACAAGAACTGGAGAACAACTAATGACTACATTCAACTGGACAATTTCCACCCTTGAGCGCGACCTTCTACCAGAAGACATGAACGGCGCTGTTGTCACCTCGCACTGGAGAGTAACCGCAGAGCAGAGTGAGGGTGATGAAACCTACACCGCCACCGCCTATGGCACGCAAGGCTACACCCCAGACCCCTCTGCTGAAGGGTACATTGCCTATGATGACTTAACCGAAGCTGACGTTCTAGGCTGGCTTTGGGCGCAGTCAGAAGACTGGAAGACTGACATGGAAGCCTCGTTGCAGGCCCAGATCGACGCAAAGATTACCCCTTCACAAGCCGCAGGGGTTCCTTGGTCATGAGCTACATATTAGATTTCTTCAACATAGCCACTGCATTGATCGCTCTAGCATCTGCTATTGCAGCCGTCACTGAAACTAAGACAGATGACAACTGGGTGGGCAAAGGGCAAAAGCTGCTTGACCTAGTTGCACTGAATATCGGTAAGGCCAAAGACTCATGACACCTAGTGAAAAGGCTTTAGCCAAAATCGAGCAGCACGAGGAAACTTGTGGTATCCGGTACGAATCTATAGATAGTAGATTAACCGCCGGAGAGAAGCGTTTTGACCGCTTAGAATCAATGATTTGGGGGGTGTATGCAGTTGTCATGATAGCTGTCGCCCTCCCTCAATTCTTGAACGGCTAATGATCCTCGAAGCCGTGGCTGCGGTGACTACGGCTTGCAAGGCATTGGAGATGGCGGCGGGTGCTGCGTCAAATATCGAATCCTTGGGCGGGTACATTGCAAAGTTAGGCAGTAGCGAGTTCGACCTCCAGCGGGCTAAGAATTCCAAGAACTTGACCGAGGCTGAGGCGATGAAGATTGTCATGGCTGAAGAACAGTTGAGGCAGTCACGGGAATCAATTAGACAGGTGTTCGAGGCAACTCACCGAATGGACCTCTGGAACGAGATGCTCGCTAAGACCGCTGAAGCTAGAAAGAATCGACAAGCATTCTTGAAAGCAGAGGAAGCTAGGAAGAAGAAGTTCAGAAAAGAACTCACACAGTACGCGCTAATCTTCTTGGTGGTGGCAGCTTTAGTGCCAGCCGCGATTGGCGCTTTGCTTGCTTGGCTGACCAACAGGTGATCATGGCTTTCGTTTTAGTTGTAGTCCTAGAAGGGACAACAATGCCAGAGGAGTTTCTATTCAGGGACGCAAACCGTTGCAGACAGTTTGAGGCAATACTTGAGAAGCGACAGAAAGGACTGACCGCTTATTGTTTACCCCGCTGGGTAAGTACAAAATCAAAATTTAACGACTGAGGCTGCTATGTATCAATATCACTACCAAAGACCCACCCCCCATCTGTTATTCGACATTGCGCAAGGCAAGATGTACGACTCAGAAGCGGTGAATATATTTGGTTTCAATAGAGCGGTTGGGTCTGCGTTTGAAACTGTGTGGAATGATGGCGACACTTACGCTTTCCCGTCCGCTGCCTTGTCAATGACAATTGTGAGCAGTAGCGCAAGCGACACAATGGACGTTCTAGTGGTTGGCTTAGATGCCAACTACAACGAGGTTCAGCAGACTGTCACGCTCACTGGGACTGATGCTGTTACAATCCCTACAGCGCTCTACCGCATCAACTCAGCAATTATCTTGGCTGGGTCTAATGTTGGAAATATAACCATAGCAAGTGGGGGTGTGACTTATGCATTTATTGAGGCAGAGTTAGGCACCACTCAGGCTTGTATTTACACTGTCCCCGCAGGATATGACTTGTACCTTTTTAGAATCACTGCCAACTCAGCAACTGCTACAGGCTCACAGTATCTCTTCATTAGAAACGCAATCAGAAGCTCAACTGGTAGGTGGTTAAAAGTAGCAGAAGCGACATTTTCGCAAAGTCAGGTAAACTATGACCGGCAGGTGCCGTTCAAAATAACTGAGAAAAATGACTTTCAATTTGAAGCGAAGTCTAGCGCCAGCACAAACGAGGTATCCATTTTTGTGGAAGCGGTACTTGTCAAACGAAGTTAATTAAGGAAATCAAATGATTACAATAGATGACGTTGAATACTCGGAAGAAGAAATGACCTATGAAGCCAAGATTAGGGCGCAGCGCATTTCTCAATTGAGAGAGGAGCACATCAACCTAGTGCTCAGACAGCAAGAGGTGGAGCAGTCAATTACTTTCCACGCTGGCTGCATCAAGAAAGAAATGGAGCCAGACGAAGTGGAGCCAGAAGAACACTAGGCTTATTGTTTCACGTGAAGCCCTAAGTCAAAGTTGCGGGGTGAGGCCAAGATGTTCTCCCCAGCAACTTGTGGATCTCATGACGCTCAATGCCTAGATTATTAGCGATCTCAGTCACACCCGCGCCTTTTCTTTGCATCTGGTAGATCTCATGCTTTCTAGCAATCGGGAAGTTAGGGTGCTGAACTGCCAGCAGCCTTTCGTGTATGTAAGACTGCCGCAGGTTTGTCTGCGCTTTGATTGCTGCTAGAAAATTATCCATTTGGTTGGTTCCCTCTATCGGCGCAGTCATAACACCAGATCATCTGTTTCTCACTGACTGGGAAGCTGCTAGTTTCTCTTGGCCCCGCAGAGCCTTGCTTGTGGCATCTAGGGCATTGAATTATTACCTTGCCCGCAACTGTGCAGTATTCTAGCTGAGTGGGCCTGTTGCCTGTTCTAGTCATCCACTCTTCTACTGTTTCTTTCACGCTTGCGCCCTTATGACCTTCAGCCCAATTGTTGAATATGCGCCTTGCATATGATGATCTGGTAAACCTGAGTTGATAACGTCATCAACTATGGCTTCATGCCAAGCCTGTACGCCGTCTGGACGTTTAACCGGAACCCCGTTGTACTCTATGCCTAACAGGTGCTCAAACAGCCTAGAGGCGATTTCTTCGTTTTGGGCCGTGTCACGGACAACGCTACCAACTTCAGTCTTAGTATTGTTTAGCGCGTTGAGTTTAGTTCTGATTTGCTTGGGTGATGGGAAACTGTCGAGTTCCTCAGTCAGTTGGCCTAGCGCCTCCCTCATTGTCTGCGCGTGTTCTTTGCCAAATGCCTCATAGTGGACTTTGCCTAGCTCTGGCCAATCTCGTTTCTTAAAAGGGTGAAGGGCGAACCATGCGCCATAAAGTTGTGTAAATTCTTCTTTTTCCATTATGCGTTTTTCCCTATTAGTGTTCTTGCTTCAGCTTTGGCACCGCCCTCGCTCTGCTGTCGAGCCTCGATGAACCTGCCGGTTGTTGTTCTCACACCCCAAACATTAGGTTTATGGGCAAACCTAAGATAACCAAAACTGTACTTACCTAGCCAGCCTCTAGCAATAAAGTTGTCCAAAATACTTACCTCTTTGTCACCGTCTGGTTTTTGTGGATCGACATTATCCGCAAGCAACTCTTTTGCTCGTTCGCGTAGTTGCCTAGCCATTTCTAGGCTGAAAGTTGGATACCTGCCGAAGTGCATATTGTTGCGGCGCTTTGATATAGGCCGCTGGTAGTTAAAAAGCCAGAACTTCTTGCCGTTAGGTTTGACTGAAAGATATAACCCACCCCCATCGCCTAGCTTGTATTCACTAGACCGAGGGACAGCTTGTTCTACTTCAGTCGGGGTGAGGGGTTTTGTAGTGTTAGGCATGACTAATCTTTTTGATTGTTTGGCAGTCAATTTTGACTAAATTGAGCAACTCATATTCGCTGTCAAATTCAAACCCTGCACAACCAGACTCATTGCAGCCAAATTCAAAACTGGCTTTCAACCAAACTGTAAAACCACCAGCGTCAAAATCTACTGATGCGATCTTTTTAGCGTGCGACCCTGCCGCATGCAAAACTTTCGCCTTTGTGATCGCATAGTTGTTGAAATCACTGCTGACCGCAGTTGTTCTTGGTGCTTTGATGATAACTAAACTCATGCCCTACCCCAGACCGCTTACGCGGCCTCTAAGTTTGAAATTGCTGATTTGATTTGTTGCACTTCTTCAGCAGAAACCCTAAACCCTTCGTCTAAGTAGTCGCAAAAAGTATCTAAGAGAGAGGTTTCTATGTGACGGTGCAGCTTGTTTTGGTGGTCGTTCTTTTCTACAAGTTCGACCATGAACCAGCTTAATTCTTTTTCAGTCATTTTTTTGTTCCTTCTTGTTAATGTGGAACTATTATCAATTATTCCTTTCATGATGTAAAGGTTTTATTTAAGTTTATTTTGGGTTTGAGACGGTTGAGACGATTGAGGGGTTGAGAGGGTGCGGCAGTTGATTGCGTTGATGCTGAAATTCCCAGCCGGACATACTTCACCCAATCTATTTCTCACAGGAGGAACTCCTAAGACTGACCCTGCCGCTGGCCTGTCTAATCTACCGGCTCCTCAAGTTTACATCAGAACGGTATATCTTCTAGCCCGTCATCTGCTGCGCCGTATGCTGGCAAGGGTTGAGCAGAAGGGGGCGTGAAGGTCGGCATCTGCGGCATACCACCAGCAGGTTTCCAGTCATTCACCTGAGCGTACCATTTGCCTGACTTACCCTCTTTCACGTCTAGGTTTATCCACTCACCCTCTTGAGCAGCTACCCAGCGCATAAACTCCTCACGCTTTAGGCTAACGCTACCTTTCACGAATTCTGGTGCGCCAGCTCTTGGTGCTTTTACAAAAAAACCATCAACAAACTTATTATCCATTTTTAGAACATCCTCATTGCGATTGCGGTTGAAACCGCTGTGACTATTGCTGTTACTGAAACCATACCTGCAACCTGTATCGGAAAGGGTACAGTAAAGGCCGATAGAGGCCTTAATTCTTCTGTTTCAGGCGTTTTTGCGGCTGGGGTGGGTGATACTGAAGGCTTGAACGCAACCGGCTTAATTTCGACCCTACCTCTCTGGTTAAGCATCTCAACTTGCCTGTCGCGTTGGTTCCTTAATGCCTGTGACCTGATGTCATACTTCCGCCGATCTTCTTGTGAGTATTCAATCCAGTGTCGCTGCTTCATATTCTGAAGGCAGGTAATTATTTGCTTTGACGTTACTGGGTGCCCGATCTTTCGCATCTCTTCAGCAATCGTGCTGCGGGACATTGGGCCTTTGGCTTCTAGCAGGTCGAACACCTTTCGTGAAAAGCCTCTATTTTTTGGTCTCATAGCCATTTTATTTCCCTAGTTTCTTAATGAATGAACGAACATTGCTTGGCAACTCTGCCCACACCGCAATCTTCATATCTGAATCTGTTGATAGTTCATCGACTAACTCTTGCACGCCAGCCGCGTCATCATCAGTAACCTTAGCCAGTAACTGGGTGACGTATGCGTCACGCTTGGTTTCATCTACAACAATGCCTTCTTGCTCAATCACAGTGCGAACAACTGACTGGCCTTTGCGTTGAGGTGGTGCTGCTGCTGCGCCGTTGCCGTCATCATCAACGTCTGCTGCTATTCCGCAAGCCATTGCCAAAGAGTACCGTTTTGCGTACGTTAGGGCCGAGCCTAGGCCCTGTGCGTTTGCCTTATCAACAGGAACCATAACCACGCCTGTGGATAACTTTTCTTCTGCTTTGCAGAAAATAGTCTCAATACCTACCCCATGATCTAGCGGGTGAGATACCTGCATGAAGAATATGCCGTTGGCGTTTAGTGCTGGCTTGATCGCGTCAATCACTGACTTGAGGCTGGCAAACTTCGACTTAAAGTGTGGGTTGGTTTGGTCAAAAGCTGCGTGAGTCATTTCTGACTGCGCTTTCACTAATGACTCTATGAGGTTGGTTTCTTTCATGATTTTTCCTTTTGGTTAAATTAGTCCCGTCTGTTCGGTCACGCGGACGGGCACACGCTAATGGG
>Ga0208303_1000834_pt1 | contig 12577 bp, 17 predicted proteins | sample CB_VirMetaG_2_FD_184537 | JGI IMG/M metagenome (GOLD analysis project Ga0208303, IMG submission 184537) | Freshwater to marine saline gradient viral communities from Chesapeake Bay - CB_1504_2 Viral MetaG (SPAdes) (version 4) | ecosystem: Environmental > Aquatic > Marine > Coastal | place: USA... | reverse complement strand
TAAGCCCACCAATGGTTAATGTTCTCATTGTGGTGCTGTTCGTTATGTGGATGTGGATAATGTATCATTGTTCATTATATTTCTCCATTAAACTAAGTAATACTTCAGAATAAGATTTATGTCCATTTTCTTTGCATTTGCCTTGAAACTTAACCAACGTTTCTATTTTCTCTGCTGGTACGTAAAAGGTTCTTGTTGTGTATGATATTTCTCTGCTCATAATTGTTTAGTTTTTAAATTATGATGTAAATATATATATAATTATAATACAAATTACAAAACACACTAAAAACTTTATTAACAATCAAATGTTAATTCTAAAATAAATGTGTAATTCTGGCTACTTGGCCATTGTTCTTAGAGAAGATAAAACCTTCTATTGCTTGGTTATTAGAAGAAGTATAACCCATTTTATGATGCCAACTATCTGCTGGTGATGGACTACGTAAACTTTCTAAACTGCAACCAATTAAATCTTTACTTACTTTGTGATGTACGTGATGAGCAAACATATATCTGTATTTTGTTTCACTCCATTCTTTACACTCATCAGCCATTAATAAAGGTAATAAATCCCATTTAGCACCATCTCCGTGAGTGCTGCCGATTAACGAGTTAAAGTAGGTGTAATATTTACGATGTTGTAAACTAATATCAAAAGTGATGTTCTTGCTATTTCTAAAATAAGTTGCAATTGTATCTGCTAAACAAAAGCCAGTTAAGTAATCGTGGTTACTGCTATTGTAAACAACGTGCAAATCAGGATAGAAAGAAACTAATGTTTCTATAATATTTATATATAATCTTTTAGCTATATGAAAATGCTCAAAAAACATACCATCTACATCCTGAACTGTGCCACGCGTAGTTTTGCCACCACTTGGTGTATCAATGTGCATTACATCATTGCCAATACACAATATTAATTTATCTATATTAAAACCATTACTTTTTTGTAATATACCATCAATAGCTTCTAATGTTCTTTGTACTGCTATTTGTTTATTGTATTCTTCGCCACTTACAAAAGATTTGCATAATTTACCAATATGTATGTCTGCTGGTGATATTAAAAGGCAATGTCCATCGTTTACTTTAGGTTTAACAACCTTTTCAAAGTTTGGCGAGTATTCTTTTAAGTCTTTTAATAATTCTTCTTTAAAACCTTTTAAATCGTTTTTATTAAAATTAGGATTCTTAAAATATAAGCTGGCTTTTTTGTTCTTTATCCAACCACTATGAATATCATTTGGGTTTAAACCTTCTGCTTGTGCTTCTTGTTTTAACCTTCTATAATCGTTTATAATTTGTGCTTCGTCTGTGTTGAGGCGGTAACGTGGATTACCTGAATCTTTCCACCTTTTTTTGTGTGATTTCATTTAACAATTTTGTTAAATATAATAAAAATAAATTATTTACTACTTTTTTGAGCTTGTGCCATAGTAAAAAGCAAAGATGTTTCCAATAACAACACCCTCTACCATACCCATTAAATGAACAAATAATTCATTATGTAAAACATCTGGTATATATACAACCGCGTAAACTACAAACATAAAACAAGATAAACCAACAACACCTGTTACATTCATCATCCAGTCATTACCACCAGCTTTAGTAATTTCAATCTCTCTTTTTCTTGCTGAATCTCTATCTGCTACTTCTAACTTGTATAGTTCTATAACTCTATTATGTAATTCTGCTTTTTCTTCTGGTGTTAAATCTGGGTCTTTAGAAATAATATTCTTTAATATACCCATAGTACCGTTAGAAGGTAAAACATCGCCAATAAGCTCTAATATTTTAGGTGCTTTCTCTTTTAATAATAAACCTATTTTAGTATCTTTTAGCTTCTTCATCCACTACAACTTTCGCAAGTTTCATCATCAATATTACAAGTTCTTTCTGGTACTGGTAAATTCTCCATTCTTTTAATTAAGTCCTCTAAGTTAGTTTGATTTTTTTCCATCTACTTTATTTTTTGCTTTTTTTGATTTTACTTCTTGTGCTGCTGCACTTTTTGGTTTAAAACCTTTTGGCTGAAACTCTAAGTATTCAGCTTCAGCATCAAAGCAAGGACATTGCTTCATAAATTCCCATTTATCAATTTTACCATCTTTATTTTTGTCTGGTGATAAATCTCGATGTCCGTGTATAGTAGCTTTTGGATATTTTGCTTTAAGTTGTTTAATTAACTTAATTAATAATTCTTTTTGTCTTGGTGTTCTTGTGTCTTCAGCTTTACCAGTTACAGCATTTAAACCACCTACATAACAAATTGCTATTGCATTAGAATTATGCCCTCTTGCTGAGGCTGGTATTCTATGAACTGGTCTACCAAACTCTATAGCCGAATTAATTACATAGTGATAACCAATATCACTCCAATTTCTTGGTTCTGATGTATGCCACCTTTTAATTGTGCTTGCTGATATACTATTGCTTCTTGTAGCACTACAATGAATATGTATTTCTTTAATCTCTCGCATCTTTTTTTCTATTTACTTTTTTTTTTGCACTTGTTATCAATCGTGCTTCCATCTTAACAACTTTAACTCTTAGTTGAATATTTTCTTCAATAAGTAATTCAATCTTTGTTTCTAGTTGTGTTATTTTATTAGTAAGAATTTCAATTTGTTTAGTATATAAACTTTCTTCTCTTTCATCTTTTTTAGCACCTATATCCATTTTCTTTTGGATAATTGCCCAGATTTCTTTTATACCAAATGCTGAAATAATACCAGCTAACGCTAATAATAAATTGTGGTCATCCATTCTTACTAATTTAAAATTGTTCATTCTGGGTCTGGTGTACTCCAAGCACTTGTTGCCATTAATGCTAATGCCTCTGTTTGGTTCATTATTTCACCAACAATAGGTAAACTGCCATCCGTCACAAAACTTGGCGTAACTCTATAGCTTAACAACCCTTGAGTATTTGCTAAATTTCTTCTCATTGATTGTGCGCTTTGCTGGTCAACTTGAGAGAATAAAACTAAATTGCTGTCTGACAACTCAATTACTATATAACTTTTATTATTCATTTTTTTTATTTTAATATTTTAACTTGGTGCTACATCTGTTGTTCTATCTAAAACATCCATATTTCTAGATAAGCCATTTGCTGTGCTATACGGTGCATCTCCTTTAATATCTATTGAACTAGTTCCTAAACCACTTGCTGAATATCCAACTCCATCTACAATGTCATTATTTGCCATATTAACACTTACAGCATTGTTAGTTCCTATTTCATCTAAACAAGTCCAGTTAGTATTAAAAGAACTGTTACTTCCTAATTGCCACCAAGCAACTGGTGCAGTTCCAGAGAAGTTATGTAAGTTACCTGGTATGCCTTGATTATAAACTTCTGTTACTTCTGTAGATGTTAAATTTGTATTCCAAAGAGCTACATTTGAAAGTTTACCAACAAAATAATCATAAAATGTACCAATTGATGCCCTTCCAATATTTAATTCAGCTGTACTAGTAACGCTAGAGTCTGTACCAATAATAGAACCTACTTCACTTCCGTTTAGATATGTTTTTAATGTTTTACTTGACGAATTGTATGTCATAGCTACGTGTGACCAATTGTTTAAGGATATAGTACTACCTGTTTGTACTTGTATAATATTAGAAGTTTCAGTAAATATTCTTCCCCAGAAATTACCACTACTATTAATATTTATAGTAAAACCATTTGAAGTACCAGCTGATGCTAAACCTCTTGTTCCTAATATTGCTGTGTCGTGTGAAGTAGGGTTTATCCAAGCTGAAACACTAAAATCTAAATTAGATGCTACAGTTCTATTTGCATCTAAATAATCATCAGCCCCATCAAAATCTAATGCGTAAGGACTATATCCAGATGTTTGCTGTAAGTCACTTACAACTAAGTTAGCTGAAGTCATTCTATCACTAGTTGCGTCGTTACTACCAGCGTAGTCTTTAATTGTCCAAGTACTTGTAGAGCTGTTAAAAGTGTCAGCAGCATTTAGTTTATACCAAAAACGCAAATTAGAGGATTGTGGTTGCGTACCTGTATAAGGGCTTCCGTTATTATATAAAGTAGTTACTTCAGGTGATGATAAAGAAGCATCCCACATTTGTATATTACTAGCTTGTCCACCAAATTGTATAAAAAAATTGCTTAAAGTATTGCCTAAAGAAATTGTATTAGTAGCTCCAATAGCACCTAAACTTGTTGCTTGTGTACCACTAAAATTAAGAGTTTGTTCTTGTCCATTAATATATAATTTCGTTCTATCAGCATTAGTTGAACCACTACCATTAAAAACACCAGCATAGTGAAACCATTCTCCTATAGCAATTTTTCCATCACTAATAAGGTTTTGTGCGTCTGCATAATTTCCAGCTCCAGAAGTATCTATATTAATCCTTAATGCTTCAGCATAATAATAATAATTAATATTAAACCTATAATTAGAACCATCTTTTATTTCGAAAATATTTTGATTCCTATCAACGTTTATTTTAAACCAACCACTAAATGAAAAATTAGTTGCATTATTAAAAACTTGAGCTTGATTATTTAGAAATATTTTATCAGGATTGACGGTATAGTTCATTACTGGAAAATCAAATACATAGTCACTTAAACTATTATTTGGTACAAGATAATTAGCTCCGTTATCTACTGATTGGTCACCTAATTGATAGTAAGCTATAGGTTTTGGTGATAACGACATTGGATTTGTAATAGCAGTTCCACCACCATAAAGAGTAGAAACTTGGCTTGATGAAAGTGCATAATCAAAAATAGATAATTGGTCTATTTGACCTTGAAAGTATGAAAATCTAAATTTACCAATTCCACCTGAATAAATACTAGAATAACCTACAGCTCCACCAGAACCGCCTATACTTAAAGTGCTTGGAACACCGTTTATATATATTTGCCAAGTAGTTTCATTAGCAGAAGGCAACACAAATGCAACGTGAGTCCAAGCATTAAGAGGCACAGTTTCTGCTGTAATTACACGTCTAATGTCTGCGCCAAATCTACCAGTTCCGTCACCTTTATCTATTCTTAATGTTCGGTCTGACATAATTTTAAATTCTAACCCATAAACTATTCCAGTTTGAGGTATACCGTCATTTGCAAAAATACCACCAATACTTGCAAAACTAGAATCTATTTTAATCCACGCTGAAACTGAATAACCAGTAGCGTTTAACTCTGCCTCACTTCGTTGTAAAAACGTGTTATTAGGTGGCGGCCCAATTTGCACAAAATCTACGCTTCCATCAAAGTCCATAGAATAGTTAGAAACTTTATTTTGATTCTCGTTACTTGGTATACGCCATTGGTCGTTAAAAAATTCTGTACTCATATTAATCTCCCATTCTATACCACTTTACAGGTGGTGTTGTTAAATCATCTAAATCTGCTGTTTTACCTGTTTCTGTTGCTAGGTAAATACTTTGTGCTTCTTGTGCTGTTAGCTCTACATCAAAAAATGATACTTCGTCTATTTTTCCTTCAAAAAATAATCCAACATCACCACTTTTTCCCTTCGCGCCTATCATAAATTCTGAATCTGTTGAGCTTATAGAAGGGGTGTTGGAGTGAACAGATGTTAATAGTTCTGTGTTACCACCAACATAAAGTGTTAAACCAGATGTGTTTTGATTGCCATTATAAGTTAACACTGCGTTATGCCAATTTCCATCATTCCAAGTTGTTGTTGTTCTAACATAAATCCAAGGGGAGGACGCGGCATTTCCCGTATATCTTCCTAAAAAGAAAAATATTTCACCAGTTGAATTTATCCAAAGTTGATAGCCGTCAAATTGTCCCGAATTTTTAGCCTTACTAATCATAATTTGATTACTACCGCTTGCGCTTGTTTTAAACCAACAAGACATTGAAAAAGCAGACGCGCCTGTACTACTTGTATTTAATACATTACCCATAGTTACATAATCATTTACCCCATCAAACTCCATAGAATAAACATTGTTTACTTGAGCTAATGCTGCTGCTATTTCTACAGTTTGTGTGGATGTATTTGGACAAGTTCCAGCAGTTGTGTAAGTAACTGTATAACTAGCTATTGTTGAAGCACTTAAATCAATCTCACCAGTAGAACTTCCTGTATTGCTACCACTATCTACAAACACTAAACCACTACCAGCACTAAATGTACCACCAGCTAAACCAGTTATAGTAGGTGTAGGGTCTGCGTCTGCTTGAGAATAACTACTATCTGAATAAGCAAAAGTAGCATCATCTAAATCATTTATAGTTAAATTAAAAGTTGCAGTAGCAGCATTCGTATCTGTATAAGTAATTACATAAGTAGCTCCTGAAGTTGAGGCATCAATATCTACTTCGCCTGTTGTTGTACTAACAAACACTAATCCAGTAGTAGAACTAAATGTACCAGCTCCTACATTACCTGTTACTGTTGGAGTAGGGTCGCTTGCATTTTCACAAAAAGCACTTGCTGAATAAGATATACTAAGAGCAACACTAGTACCACCAGCAATATTAGTATCACCACTTGGCGAATCATCATAAACAGCACCAAAGTTATTGGTAGAATTAGCTTTTGCTTTACCCCAATCGTTAGTGTTGTTTACTGCACCTTGTCCCCATTCTATTGTGTTATCTGGCATAATATATTTTTAAAGTACCCAACCTCCAAAATCTGCAACATCATCTGGATACATATCTTCTTGAGAATTACTATAATACTCAGGTATTAATCCAGCTGCGTTATTTTGCATATAATCTATAAATCTATTTGTGTAAAACTGTGCTGTTGTTCTACTTCTTTCTACTAAGCTATCTACGTGTTCTTTTGTTAGTGCTGTGCTATTTTCAGGATTCTTAGTATATATACCACCATTAGAAATATTAACACCAGCGTAAGGTAAATATTCAACCATACTCCAATGTAGAAGCATTGGTTTAATATAATCGTTTAATAAAGCTAAGTAAGGATTTGCTAAAGTACCAGCAACTATTTCATTTTGTATTTTAACATATAATTCAGTACCTAAGTAATTCTGAATGTGTATATCTTGCGCTTGGTTAATATACGGCAAGATTTTATCATTATCTATATTACCATTAGCAGCAGTAAATACTGATATATCGTGTCTTGTTACAAATAGTGCTTTACTCATTTTTATTTTAATAAATCATTTAATCTTTCTGTTAAGTTTTCTATAGCTCTTCTATTTTTTATTACATCTTTTAAAAGTTTTTCTACTTGACTAAAATTTTCAATTTGATTTGTTTTAATTCCAAGTTCTTTAGCTATATTTTTTGCTTTAGAAAGTGCATCTTCTGCTAAATCAATTTTACCATCTGTTGCATTAATAACACTTTTATTAGTTTTTGCTCTTTCTTTTGCTTTTGGTAAAGTAGATGATAATTCACTAACAAATCTCTGTGATTCTGGTAATATTCTATCATCAATTGATAATTGTGCATTTAAAGCATTAACTAATATTTTTAAATCACTTGCTACAGATAATTCTACCCTTTCAGCACTTAATTCTACTTTTGTAGTTTCACTTAGTTTTTCAAATACTCTTCTTTGTGTTCTCATTTTAATTTATTTTATTACTTTTTATAATTTGGATGATGTCCGTTATTTTTCATATCATCAGGTGCTTTTACCGCTTCTTTTCTACCTCTTGGTTTAGGCCTGTAACTTTTAGGTATAGTTCTAACATTATCATAATCTTTTAAATCATTACTACCTTTTTTACCTTCTAAAGCAGCATCTACTTTCATTCTATACAATACTTGTTGCCATTTGTGTCTGCAATATACACCACCTTTAAACTTAAACAAATCATACTTTTCTAATTTTGGCTCTAAATCTTTGCCTTGATTTCTATTGTGCATTGGTAATTCAGCAGCTTTAAAATCCATTTGTCTACTTGCTTTATCAATATCTTCTAATCTATAAACAACACCTCTTTTTGCTCTTGAAATCATTTCTTTGCAAAACTTTCTGCTATTAGTTGATTTATTTTTGCCAGCTCCTAAAGCATATCTGTATCTTACTTTATAATAACTTTTATCTAATGAAGAACTTTTTTTAGGATTGTTTTTTATAGGCGTATCACTTTTAACAGATTCTGCAAGTTGAATCATATTATCAGCCCAATCTTCAACACTTGTATTATTATCGTCTAAATCTCTAACATCTACAACCTCAAATTCTTCACCATTTATTATTTCACCACCTAAAACACCTAATGCTTCATTTAATAGTAAATCACTATCTGAATCTGAAATGCTCTTAGAAGCCATTATTTCAAGCTCTGTGCTAAAATCATCATCATCTTTAATACCAGTTTGTTCTTCTTTTTCTTCATTATCAAGTTCATCTAAATCCATAAACTCTAAAGGCTCAATAGTTTTAAAGTAAAGATTTAAACTAATATCATTTACTGCTAATATTGTATCTAAGCTATCAATTAAAAGGTTTTGGTATGGTTGTATAACTATGTTGTTAAAAAGCCTTGAGGCGTTCTCTATTTCATCAGCATTGCTTGAGAAACCATTAGCAGAAGATAAACCAAGTAACAACGGTGATGTAACTCTATGTGTTAACATAATTTTTCTACTACATTCTTCGCTTAAATAAGAGTAATGTTCTGGAGCATCTGTCAAACTTACATCGTCAATAGTTGTTTTACTTTCAGCATTATTGTTAAATGCTACTATTACTTTTTCGCCATAGCTACCAGTCAGCTTCGACATTATGTCATTTTTGATAGCTAATTGTTTTTCTCTATCAGGGATACCATTAGAAAAATTTATAATTTTTGTGCCTGAAAAAGAACACATAGCATCGTTAATTAAGTAATCAGCTATCTCTTTTTCAAGTGTTGAATACGCTGTATTATAATCCGCTGGCGAATAATAATAAAAACCAGTTACATATCTTTTAATAATATAAATTTCATTTTGTGCGCCACTACCAAAAACAGGAAACTTTTTTAGTTTTGTATTTCTATCAACTTTTGTCCAATCAGCAGAATAAAAATAGTTTTTTACTTCGCCATTATCATTCATCTTTTCAGCTCTTAGCGTTTCTCTTGGAAAATGTGTTATTGCTGATATTTTATTACCATTGTAAGTTATTTGAAAAGCTGCTTCACCTAATAGCTTTAAATCTTGGCAAACATTTCTTAAATCGTGAGGTTTTACCAAGCTTTTCATTTGTGCATACTGGTCAGGCTTTTGTGCTGAATCAGTTGCATCTAATCCTTTACCATATATTTGATTAACAACACCGTTAATTACTGCATTGTTTGTTGTGCTATCCATATAGGCATCAATCAAACTTTGGTAATAGTCGTTATTATCACCTATAGATACCCAATCTTTGTTGCGTTCTTCTGTGATTGTTGGCCTTTCGTATTGGCCTAATTGTATTAAATGTAGATTATCCATAATATATAAATTGATTGTCTCCTGTGCTTTGTTCTATATAAACACCATTTGATATTTCATAGTCTGAAAGTGTTTGGTCTGAACAATACATTTTGTCTTTAAAAATTATTGTGCTATCTGTTGTGTTAGTGATTGTAATAGTATAGTAATTGTTTTCTTTTAATATTGTAGGTTCTTGATAACCTTCAAGAAAAGCATATTGGTAATAATAATCTAATTCATTAATCGTCATATTAGTATCTGTAAAAATAATTTTATTTTGTGCTTCTGATTTAATAACAATTTTATATGTTTTAGTATTTAAAATATCCTCTCTTGGTATAAAGTTAATATATTTTACCCCTAATGTTGGATTTATCTGCATATTTTAAAATAAAAAAGGGGAGGTTAATCACTCCCTCCCCTCCAATCAAACTATATATTATGAATCACACAATTATATTAATCGCGTATTTTTTAACTATTGGTTCCCACCGTAACTGTTACAGTTGCAGAACTCATTTCAGCAAAAGGGTCAGCAGAATTACCACCACTAATAAAATTAGCTGGCTCAAGTTCTTGACCAGTTAATGTTAGTGAGTAACCGCTTAAGTCACCAAAAGCAGTTCCTGTAGCTATACTTCCACCAGTTACTTCCATACCGTGCTCTAATCCACATAGTAAAAAGTTACCGTTTCTATCCTCAACAGCAATGTGAGGTCTACCGTAAGCCATAAGTTTTAATTCCTTATTATCTTCTTTAGATAATTTAGGTAGTGTTAAAGTTAATGTTTCTTCAAAGAATGTTGTTCCATTCTCTCTTGAGGATGTAATAGCAGTTTCCAAACTATTTGTTCCTTTTAAATCATATTGGTAGCAAGTAAATGTACCAGATAAATCGGTGATTTCATCGTCTACTTTAGTTACAGTTCCTAAGTCTCCAAAGTCAACGAACCAAGCTCTTACTATACCACCAATAACATCTTTACAAGGCACTTTTCTTCCAGCTGTTAAATCGCAAGCCATATTGTTATTGTTTTAAATTAAGGGAGCATTTCAGCTCCCTAATTATTATTTTATTTCTTAAGCGTGGTAAAGAACAACGTCAGAACCTATTCCGTAATTTACAGCACTTGTATATCTCATTATAACTCTTACATTTTGAGAGCCATCTAAATCAGCCATATCAAGAACTTTTACTTCGTTCATATCGTTTAATAAACCAGTACCAAAGTATAGATTAGATTTTTGAGCAGCCATTGCAGTATCATCAGCTAAACCATTAGCAACGAAGATTTTTACACCATCAAAAGATAGTTGTCCACCAGCGTTATACCATTGTGTTCCTTGTGCGTTAACACCATTTGAACCAATAGAAGTAGCAAATCCACCTAAAGCTCTAACATAAGCTCTTGCAATGTTTTGTGATACGTAAATATGTAAATCTTCTTTATTGTAAAGTGCAGAAGGTACTGCATCAACAATAGAACCAAGTTTATCAATTACGTTAGCAGCAGTTACAGCAGCGTGAGATGCAACGTCTACTACATCAGAATCAGCTAAAGCCAAAGTTACTAAACCATCAAATTCACCAGCGTTTGCGTTAACACCTTCCCAAATATTAGATTCAGTTTTTTCAGCTACTAATCCAGCTACGTGGCCAATAATGAAATCTGAAAACTTAGGTGGCATTTTATCAAATGCAGAATATCCCATTTGAGCAGCTTCCCAATCAGATTGAAAATCTTGCTTACAAAATTGTAAGTTTACTTGAAACTCCTCTGGTTGTAATAATCTTTCAGTTAATGTTACTGTAGCAGTTGCATCAAAATCGCAAGAAGCGTTTTTAATTACATTTGCATCAGTAGCTACTTTTTTCATAGTAGACTTATATTTGATATTAGGCATTACTTCTATACCGCCTTTATCAATTGTGTTAGCACTTAAAAGAGCAGCAGAGATATATTTCCCAGCAAATTCTCCAGCGTAAGTACTTGTTATACTTGTTGTTGTCGCCATTTTTTATTTATTTAATTATTGTTAAAAATTTTATCAAAAACCCTGTCTTTAGTTGTTTGTGTTCTATTGCTTGCAATATGAAAATTCACTTTATTATCAACTTCAGCTTCAGGATTATGTTTTACAGGTTCAGGAGCAACAGCAGAAAGTTCTTCTTTTGTATCTTCTATTACTTCTTCCTTCATTTCTTCTTTGTTACCAAGTTTTTCGTCAATCATTGCTTTGATTTCTTCAACAGCAGATGTAAACTCTTCTTTGGTTACATAGTTCATTTCTTCTTTTTCTTCTTCCTCTAATTCAGTTTCTTTAACTTCTTCAGATTCTTCAGATAATTCTTCTTCAACTACTTCTTCTTCAGCAGCTTCTTTAATACTGTCAATTAAACCTTCTTCAGTTACAACTAAAATTCTATCACCTTCTAATTCATATTCACCAACTGGTAGAGCAATTTGCTCATCTTCAGTTTTAATAAATATAGATTTTCCAGCTTCAAAAGATTCTGCAACTAATACAGTTCCGTTTTCTAATGTAATTTCAGCCATTTCTATTTTTTCTTCAGAAAGATTAACTTTTTCACCAACAATATTTTTTATTTTGTTTAGTATTTCGTTTGCTTTCATAATTTGAGTATATACCTATAAACGTTTGAAAACCTTTACTGTTATATTTTTTTTCAACTTTATTTTATATCTTACCTATACCTTGCGCTTGTAAGCTACCATCACAGCATTTATTACTATATCTTTTACCATCTGGACATAAGCAACCACGCTTTGTATTTTTAGGTGATGTATTACTTGGCGTTTTAAATTTTTTACTTTTCATATTATTTTAATTTATGTTCTTTACAAGGCATATACCATTCTTTGCCTTCAAACTCGTGAATGTGAAAACCTTCACAATCTATATTCAATGCCATCTCTTCAGCTTTTTCTTGTGTGCTGTAAGCTAACCTATCATCTATAATTGCAAAACTTTCATCAATTACCATAGAAGATAAATTAATTTCTCCTAATTCTTTTAACTTGCTTTCAGACCATCTTAAACCAGCTTTACCACCCCACAATAAATAACTAATAGTACCACAAGCTTCTTTATCGCCTTCATCATAATATTCTTGCGCTCTACTTA
>Ga0208303_1000833_pt1 | contig 12581 bp, 7 predicted proteins | sample CB_VirMetaG_2_FD_184537 | JGI IMG/M metagenome (GOLD analysis project Ga0208303, IMG submission 184537) | Freshwater to marine saline gradient viral communities from Chesapeake Bay - CB_1504_2 Viral MetaG (SPAdes) (version 4) | ecosystem: Environmental > Aquatic > Marine > Coastal | place: USA... | reverse complement strand
ACTTTTTACTGTTGATTCAGATGCATTCAAAAGTAATCCTTAGTTTTTTGTATCTTTGTTTTAATGAAATTTGAAATAAGAAAATTAAATCAAGAAGATTACGATTCTATTTTAGTTGATTGGTGGAAAGATTGGAGATGGACACCACCACCAAAAGATTTTTTACCAGAAGATGGTGCAGGAGGATTTATTGTTTATGATGGAGATATTCCTGTATGTGCAGGATACATTTATATTACAAACTCTAAGGTAGGTTGGTGTGATTGGGTTGTTTCTAATTTTAAATATAAAGACAGGGAAAAAAGAAATATAGCCTTAGTTAAGTTGGTATCAGCATTAACAAAGGCTTTGACTATACATGGTTGCAAATATTCTTATGCCTTAATAAAATCTGATTCACTAATAAATGTTTACAAGGAGATTGGATATAGCGAAGGCGATAAGTACACAAAAGAAATGATTAAAAAATTATAATATGGCAGGCTTTACAACATTAGTAGCGGCAGGAGTATCAATTGGAGGCTCTCTAGCAAAGGGGATTATAGCACAAGACGCATCCACTGGAATGTCTAGAGAAGCTGGTAGATTTAGAATACAACAACAAGAGCTTCAAAACGAATCAATAGCTCGCTTAGAGCAGGACTTTCTTGAAGGAGTTAGAGTCAATACAGATATATATGACAAAGCTTTAGAGATGTCTAATGTAAAGGGTGCTGAACTCGTGCAGGTTGCTCAAGAAGGAAACCAACGAGGTGTTCAGGCAACAGCAGGAAAAGTAAAAGAATTAGAGCAAGCTGGATTAAGCGGTATTTCGGATAAATTTTCTAAAGAAAAACTAGAAATAGATTTAAATAGAGCAAAAGCAAATGAATTGTCAGCCTCTGAGATATCTGCTCTTCAAGATGATAGGGCGGCTGCGGCAGGAGTAAAAGCAGATGCCTTAACAGCTCAGGCAGATGACTTAAAGGGTGAGGCTCTAGGTTCTTTTATAGATGCAGGAGTATCAGGATTAAAGGCAGGTGTTACGGCATTTGGTGGTGGTGGTCCAAAAGGCAAAGCAGCTAGAAAAAAAGCTAGAGAAGCTGATGGATATAATATGTTTGATGATTTTAGTAATAAGCTAAATACTTTTAGTAATGGAGCTAAACCATCAAGTAATCTTGATTTCAGTAAATTTACATGGGAACAAATTAATTTATTAAAAGAACAGGGTCTTATATAGACAACTTAAATATATATATTATGGCAGATAGTGCGCTTAAAGGGGCTATGTTCTCTATAGAGAAAGGTAATATAGGTGTTGGTACTAAAAGAACTACACTAGACGCTATTACTAAAGGTGTTAAAGATGTTGGTGATTGGAAAGCTGATATTGATAAAAAAAGATTAAAATTAAAAACAGATATAGGTACAGCTTTATCTGCTAAAGAAAAAATTGTTTACGAGACAGACTACGGAGATGTTACTCAGCAAGAAAAGGCTGTAAAACTTTATGGTGTTTATAGAGACAACTTAAAAAACATTTATGACGGTGTTCGTAATGGATCTATCCCTCAATCGGAAATGCCTATTTATATGGCCAATGCTTCTCAAGGATTTGATATTCTTTCAACACAGGCAAAAGAGTATGGAGCGACATTAGAAGGTATAAACACAAGAGCTGCTTCAGGAGATTCTGGTGCAGCAGAAAATGTTATTGCTCAATATTACACAAACGCAGCTAATTTAAAAAATAATAGATTTGATTTTTCTCCTAACGGAACTATTAATGTTATTCCGTATAAAACCACAAGAGATGATGGTGGATTTGGAACTCAATTAGAGTTAGACGATGAAAATAATCCTATTTCAGTAGACACTAAAACGAAGTTAACTATAAACGCGTTTAATAAGTTTCCTGTAACGGCTAGATTTAAGGCTAATGAAACAATCGCTCTATTCACTGGAAAAGATACTGCAATTGGTCAAGCCTGGTCTTTACTTAAAAAAGATGATAACTTCCTTGGAAATGTACATACAAGCTTTAAGAACAATCCTAATTTTGCTAAAGTAATAACAACCGGAATAAATAGCGCTACATCTACTTGGCAAAATATATCCAGTATTACAAGTGATGATAATAACATGTTGTTTGATGAAAAGGGCGCTAATGTAAGTGTAAGTTACCTTACTAATTACGACTATGCGGAACTGACAGATAAAGAAAAAAAGGAAGAAATTAAATATTATTACAGAAACTTAAGTACAGGAAAGATAGATTCTGGAACAATACCTAAATATGCTGAGATAATACCTAAAAATGGTACATTTGTTTTAAGTGATCCTAATAAATTAATTGAAAAAGCAGCAAGAAATGCAACAGGAGAAGCTGTATATAATGCCCTTAGTGAAAAAACAACAAGAGGTATTACACCACCGCAAGATAAACCTGATACTGAAACTCCTTTAGGAAAAATAAAAGACAGGAGAGATAGAGAAGCAGGGGTAGATCTATTAAAGAAAATAAATCAATATACTTCAGGAACCCAAGAAGAGGTTACTGGGGCTGGAGAAGGCCTTAATATATCCTCTGACCTAAAGTACCGTTCTGTAAAAGACAAAGTTGAGAAAATTAATGGAGAAGATGTTGTAGTTGGCCTAGACCTTATGTTAGTAAATGAAAGTGGGTCAACAACTCCTGTTAATATTCCATACTATACTAAAAATGCAAATGGAAAATTTGTAGAAAGACCTTATTTGGATATATTAGAAGACAAGTACAACGCGTTTAAAAAACAGGGCGCTCCAGATTTTGGTACAGTACTTAAACTTGCTAAATCCCAAAACATAAACTTAAATAAGACTTTATCTTCAGCTGATAGAAAGAGAGAAAGAGAAGTTGTAAAAAAGGTTGAGGTAACAGAGATTCCAATTATAACACCTACTACCGCTTTAGATACTAAAGGAAATACTGCTGTGGATTCTACCTTAAACTCTAGAATTTATAAAGATATTGAAGGTAATTGGTCTGAAAATAGCGATGATTTAACAGAACAAGGGCCAGAATTAGCGTTACAGTTACAATCTAGCTTTGGACAAATGAGTGAGAAGCAAGGAGCAAATCAAGGAGAAGGGGTGAAATTTAATTGGGACAATGCAACCAAAGAAATAAAATTAATGATTAATGGTAAAGAAGTAGCAAGTGAATCTATTAATGTTGATAATGATATTTTACCCACAAGTATCAAGAAACTTCTTGAAGCAGCAGCATTAAAAGGACTTCCTTCAAGAAAAGCAGGTAGTAAGAAAGTTTCAAGTATAAACAAGTCTGATACAAAAATTAGAACTATTGCTCAGATTATTAAGGAAGATAAGGTAACTCCAGCAGAAGCAGCTGTAATATTTAAAGAACAATAATAATTATGTTTGAAATTGAAGATTTATTTGGATTAACTATTGATGGAGCTTTTTCATCATTAGAAGAATTTAAAAGTTTTGCAAAAGAAGTTGATACTTCAACCTTGTTTTCTGTAATTACGCCAGGTGCTTTTAAAGATTTACAAGAATTTGAATCTTCTTTAACTGAAAAAAAAAATCAAGTCGATACTCCTTCAAGTGGTCAAGAGGAAGTTACGGAATCTATTACAGAGACTCCAACAGAACCTGGCTCTTTGGATTCTTCGCAGGAAAACGTTGAGCAACCTGTAGAAGTAATAGAACAACCTGTAGAAGTAATAGAACAGCCTGTAGAAGCAATAGAACAGCCTGTAGGCTCCACAATAGAGTTAATAGAAACAGATGGCGTCTTAACAGATTTGACTAGCAACTTGCTAGATGGTTTATTAGAAAAAAGAACTCTAGCAGTAAAGAAAAATAAAGAAAGAGAGGCTAAATTAAGTCAGGCGCCCTCTATGTACAGGTCTATGCTTGGAGATGACTTTGAGGCAAAAGACGATGATTCTTTATTACAAATAGACGAAGTTTTAAAAGAAAAAATATTAAATGACTTTAACATTAAAAAAGCACTAGAGAACGAAATTATAGACTTATCTATAATAGATTCAGCTTTAAAGGGAAATGAAAATGATATCGCTACCTTAAGAAATCTAGGGGTAAAATCATCTAAAGAAACACAACAAGAAATAGATGAAGGTGACTTAAACAATCCATACAAGTACGAAGGGAAAACCAATATAATAACTCCTGACCAAGTAGAGGGTTCTTCGGTTAATTCTATGTACAACACAGATAGTCTTCTTGAAATAGAAGGAATGAATATCTTAGATCTTGATGGATATTTAAATGAAAAAGAATATAAAAATCAATACCTAGAATTTGTAGAAAAAGGAATAGTCTCTTCAGACCAAGAAGATTACAACTACACTACAGGATATAGCCCAGCACTTGCATCAGAAAGAATAAGACTTGAGTATTTAACTAACTACGTAAACAATCAAGTAGAAAGAAATGTAAAATCACAAATATTAAATTACCAACTAGAAAACGATGGTAAACTCCCTTATCTTGATGGGGTAGAATTAGATTTTACCTCTGGTATAAACGAACAACAATTAACAGCGTACATTCAGGAGCAATTTCCGTTAATGACATCAAAGCTAAAAGAGCAAGATGCCAAAAACCAAGAATTGTATCAGGCTATGAAAAATGGTGAGTCTCGTGGAGGAACACAAGCTATTAAACAGGGTTGGAGATCAGTAGAAGACAGAATAAATAATTTCTCTTCTGCTACATTTGATTTTGTTGGAGCTGATGATGTGTCTAATCAAATTAGAATGGCCCAAGCTGAAACAGAATTAGATAGAGGTGATTTTTTAAGATACACTTTTGCTAGTGGAAAAGAAGCAGATGTTGATGGTACAGTTTATCTTGTAGATGGTGAAGATCAAATATATGACACTGAGTTAAATCTTAGGGTAACTAACGTTATTACAGAGCAAGAAGCAAAAAAAATTAGAAAAGCAGTTGCTACAGATGGTGTAGAAGGGAGAACTTTTAGTAAGGCAGGAGCCGCTATAACAACAGCTGGTATCGCCTCAGACATGGTTCTTCAAATAGCTTTAACTCGTGGAGTTGGGGTTGCTGGACAAGGAACTAGTGCTTTTTTATCTGCCTTTGACAGAGGTAGTAAGATTGTAAATATAATGAGTAAAGTACCAATGAAAGCAACTACAGCATCTGCTATGATTGCTCAAGGAACATTATTCTCTACAAACTTAGCGGAGCAAACAAGAAGACAAGCCTTAAGTAATGGGCTATCTGTTTCTCAAGCTGAAGAGCTTTCTAGTATTGCTGGTATTCAGGGATTTGCTCTAGGCTCACTAACAGCTCCTATATCAACACAGACATATGCCATGGATAAAATCTTTGGTAAAGCAGCCAAAGACAAAATAGTAAAAGGTGCAGCAGAAGCTTACGTAAAAAATGGAAGACAAGGTGCTATAAGCTTTTGGACAAAAGTAAATAACAAGGCTCTAGAATACGTTAAGAAGGCTCCTTTATATGGAAAAGAAGGGGCAAAAGAAGTTGTTCAAGAAAATGTTCAGCAATCAGGTCAAGCTTTTGTTATTGGTGACAATATTAACGAGGCGGCAGGTAGAGAGATAATGAATGACACTATTACTGGAGACCAATTCATTAATACAACAATACTTTCTTTAGCAGCAGGTGTTATGATGCCATTTGGAGGAGATGTTACTGCTGATGTAAAAATAGGTTTTAATAAAAGATTTAGACCAGGGGTTGCTGCAATTGATAGAATGGAGGCTTTATATACTCTTTCAAAAAATGTAGACAAGACAACAAAGCTTTTAAATAGTCAGGTAACCCAAGGAGTGTACACAGAAGAACAAGTTGCGCAAATACTAGAAAATATTCGTATTTATAGAAGCACTATAAATTCAATACCATCTAACTTAAGCTCTGAAACAGCGTTAAGTGTAATGGAAGACATAGATAATATAAAAAAACTAGAAGAAAAAATTAAGAAAAGCCCAGAGGATTATTTTAATGAAAACGAAAAAATAAAAGAGCAAATACAGTCATTAAGAAATAACATAATAACAAAAACAAACTTTGATAATTTATCAAACAAGGGCAAAAGAAAATACAAGGAAGAGGCTGGTAGACAATTATTTAATGAGGCAAGAGAAAGGGGTGAGCAAATAATTGAAATAGATAACGATCAAATTACCGAAAGAGCTATTCAAAATTTTCAAAATACTATTGAAGATGCAGCTGCACTTGCATCGGAAAAAAGTTCTGAGCCACAAGCATCACCTGATGTTGAGGAAAAAGAGCGTTTTGTTACCGATAAACAAGCAGAAAAAGTAAACGACTTAATAAATAGACCTGTCACTCTTACTAAGCTAGGTGGATCTAAGCTAGATACGCCAATAGAAGGCGACATGTATGTAGATGGACAACAAGTTGTAGTTGAGGATTCTGAAGGAAATATAATAGAGATTGGTAACGTAGATGAAATTTCAAATCAAACTTTAGAAGAAATAGGCTTAGAGCAGCAAGTTTCTAATGTTAAGACAGATAACGAAGGAAACCTTCAGGTTTTTGATGATGTACTTGTACCAGACAAAAAAGGTATAAAAAGAAATAAAAGAGGTGATGTATCAAGAGTTGTATTAAGAAGTCCTGATGGAAGTAAAACGGTTACGCTAAGAGGTGTTAATGCTGAAGAAGCTGCATATCAAATATTATTAAACGAAGCACAATCTCCTGAACAAGAACAAAAAATTAACGAATTACTAGAAAATGATGAAGAATTCCAAAACGAACTTAGACAAGTTGAAAACAATGTCGAAGCAGAAACAAATCAAGATACTCAGCAGACTTCTGAGCAATCCAGTACCACAGAAAAAAGAACAGAAGAAGAAGTAACTAAACAAAAAGAAGAATCGGAATTAACTTTTGCAACAGAAGAGTTGCAAGTCAACACAAAGAACCTTGCCAATCTGCAACAAAACCTTGCTTCTGCAATAGCAGCAAAAGCAAATCCTGAATCAATTAAAAAAATAAGAGACAGTATAGAACAAACTAAACAAAAGATAAATGAAGCTAATCAAACCATAAAAAAATATAAAGATGCCATTTCAAAGCCAAGCACAAAGGAGCAAGTGTTACCAGATGCTCCAACAAGCACAGAAGGAGGGAAAGACTCCGAAGTGGAATTGCAACAAGTGGGAGAAGGAGACGTTGAGCAAGTCACTACCGACACGCAAATCGAAGAAGGTGAAACGCAAACCGATAAGCCTAGCGACACGACTGCGGAGACAGATGTTGAACAGTTAACAGAACCTACCTCAACAGAGGGAGATATGAGTGTGAACAATAAAATAGAGTCATTTGCAAATCGTATTGTTGAAGGAGGAAATCAAGAATCTTTTTCTGAAGATGCTATTCAGTTTTACGCAGAAAATAAAGAAGCAATTGATAATTCTGTTGCTAAAAAAAGAAATCAATTACCAAAGGACAAATCTAAGCAAAGAGCTTTAGCTGTAAAAATAGCTAGGGGTGATACAGAATTTTCAGATGCAGAAATAGATTTATATGCTTCATCTGAAGGAGATGTACAAGCTGAAGTTGAAGCTATATCAAAAACAAATAGTCAGACCATAACAGCTGACACGTACAAAGCTATATTGGCTTCAACCAAAAGCACCACAAGTAAAGACATGGCAAAGCCAGAAAGTGAGAATGCTCAAAGAAAAAGATTTTGGAAGTCTTGGAACAGGTCTGCTAGGGAAAAGAAAATGGACTTAAAGCAGAAAAGAAAAAGTCTTAATGATGGTATAAAAGCTTACGCTAAAAAAAGAAAGGGAACTATTACGGCAGCTCAAACAAGAGCTATTATAAATAAGATAAATAACGTAAATTTAGATAACCCTGCTCAAGTTAAAAAAGTTCAGGAGTATGCTGAGAAAGTTTTTTCTGATGCTGATTTTGCAAAAGACATAGAAACAGCTACAAAACTAGCGAATAGCACAACCAAAAGATTGAACTCAGGTAAGTTAGGTGACAATGGTAATTTTAATGCGGCTGTATCTCAATTAGTAACATTACCTATTTCTGATTTAGATCCTGCTGATTTAAAAGCATATAATGAGCTATTAAAAAATATTTCTAAAAGAAGTAAAAAAACAAAATTAGATAATGAGCTTGTAAAGGAAGCTAATGACCTACTTAATAGTATTAAGTCAAAAGAACTAGAAACTGACTCTGAATTGGAGTATGATGAAGTAGAGGGTTTTGTATATAAGGAAGGTACTCAACAGGTAATTGATAAGATACTAGACGAAGATGTTAGTGGAGAAACTATTATTGAAAAGAACTCTGATTTTATAGAAAACAAACTAGACGCTTTAGACTCTGCTACTTTAGAAATATTAGTTGATAAGGTTAATTCTGCTGAAAACGAAAGCAACTCTGAAATTGTAGAGCAATTAAACGACTATGCTAAAAATAGAAATTCTCTTATAAACACTACTGTAAAAAAATCAAAGAAAGTAAACTTAAATAATCTAAGTAAAATATCTAAAGACCAAAATGTAGGGCCAAGAACACTGACTAACTTAAACAAGGGTCAGTTAGCCATGCTAACAGGGACAGAGCTGTCAGAACTAGACATTCATTTAGATAATATATCTGAAGGATTTTACACTTACTATGCCAACAAAATAGCACAGAAGGTAGAGGCTAATCAAAGAGCTACAAATATAGCTCCTATGATAGACAAAATGTTTACGGCTAAAGCTAAGTTTTCTACGCTTAGACAATATATGGTAGCTGGTGTAAAAAGTCAATATGTAAAAACAGGTGCTGGTTCTCAAGCGGCTAAAAAGATAGGGATAAAAGGTCAAATGATTAGGTCAAATCCGTTAGATGTGATGGATAATATGTTTGGTAATTATAAAAACAATATTATTTATGATAATACAATAAAGCCTACCTCTGAAGCATATGCTGATTTTAAAAACTGGGTTGCCAAACAGACAGATATTTTAGACGCGGTTGAAAGCTTATTAGCTCCAGGACGAACAGAACTTGTAAATAAATCTGTAAAGAGAAGATTTGAATTAACAACTTACTTGCTTCAAAAAGAATTTGAATCAAACTCTAATAAGAAAGGAACTTCTCCTGCAATTGAGTTTATTGAGGGTACAATAAAAAAATATAACAAAGACCCGAAAAGTAGTAAATACAACAAAAAAAGTATTGCTATATTAGAAGAAATAGCTGAACAATACAAACAAGATGGACAGATATCTTTAAAGAAGATGGATGAATCTATGTCTCCCAAAACAAAGCAAGCTTTAAAGATGTTAGAGGGTGTATATTCTGGTTTAGGAGAACTTCAGTCTTATGCCACTAGAATTGTTAGAGGAAATGAATTAGACTTAGTAAACAACTATGTACACCATAGAGTTACTTATGAGGGTAGAGAAAGATATGATGCTACTTTTAATGAGGCAGTTAACTTTTTGAGCATGAATCCAAGTTCAAAATCTAAAACATCTTTTGAAAGAAAGGGGGCAACATCTATAGATTTTGATCCTATAACAACAGCTTTAAGAGCAACTAGAAACACAGGATTAGATTACTTTATGAGTAATGAAATATCAACTACTAAGCAAGCTTTAGGTGTTTTGAAAACAATGTCTGGAAAGGACAAGTCAAAAACAAAAAAACAAAACGAACAGACAGTAGAAGCTGCTCAAGATTTAAATAAGATATACAATGAAGCGCTTAACAATGTAATTACAAATAATTTAGGAAGTGAAGTTCTTGGAGGTAAATACTTGAATGGATTAAGAACGACTGGTTATTACTCTACATTGGCGTCTATTCCAAGGGCAGGTGCAGAGTATGCATCAAACCTTGCATTTGCAGCCTTAGCGACTCCAGGAGAGACTTCTTTAGGAATGACAAAGTATATGAATCTTAGCATGACCACAAGAGGTAGGTTGGTTGTTGAAAACGCATTAGCTACAACTGGAACAAAACTGTATAGTGATGACCAACTTGGAGGGTCTAAGGCAGACACACAAGGTGTGAGTAGAAAAAAGTCTTCAAAACAAGCGAGTAATAATTTGAACGAAGTTCTTGAATACGCTGCAAGAATGTCAGGTGCTAATCGTTTACCTGGAGCTATAGATAAAATTGGAGAAACCTTAGTGACTCTTCCAGATCAAATGATTTCTAGGCCTTTATGGTTTGGAACTTTTGCTATGAATTTTAAATCTGAAACAGGCTCTTATGTAGATTTTGATAAAATTGCTGATAATGATTCAGACTACATGAACAAGTACAGGACAGCTATTAGAAACGCAACTAGAAAAGCAGATAAAAATGTAACTATGGCGGCTACATCAAATGACCCTTTTTCTTCTGTATTAAAAAATCAAGCACAAGACAAAGAAGGTTCTTTAAATTACTATAGACTGCTTAATGGTTATATGTCTAGGTTTACCATAAATGAATATGCTACAGCAAGACAGGCTATTGCATCTATGGTTGGACAAGGACAATTAAGCGTGGTTAAGGGAGCTTCAACCCTAACTGCTATTGGTGTAAGAATGTCAATGTATGTTATGTTGTTGAGGTATCTTAACGGTGCTATGTTTGGAATGCTAGGAATTGGAGATGAAGATGATATAGATTATGAAATGCTAGGCAAAAGACAAGCGGTTGGTGCTGCTGTATCATTAATGACTAGAGGTGTTTCAGGAAATATTCCTATGATAGTTCCGAACATGATGATAGAAGAAGCTAATAAAATTTATGGCCATGAAATGGGTCTGAGAGATAAGCAAGAGTATCAAGGAATACAAGATGCTTTGGTGTATGCTACTATGAGTGTAGATAATGCTAAAAGAAATTTAGCTGAATCAATTCTTATTCAGGCGTCAGGACCTTTAAATCCTCAAGTAAAATCAGTTATGAGGCTATTTAACACTGGTTTAAGGGCATATACAAACAAAACGGATGAAAGTAAGCAGGAGAACCTAGAAAAATTATTTTCTTCAAGAACTGCTTTAGAAATGGCAAATACTTTTGGAGGTGGAATTCCGTTTTACAGGGATATAAGAACAGGCTTTGTTAGAGAAGAGTTTAAGGAGGTTCCAACTGTTAGACCATTTTCATTAAGAGAACTAGAAAAGTATGACAATGCTGAGTATAACAAGCAAATGATATTAAAAGAGTTCTATGAAACAACTCCTGAGTATCAAGAAACAAAAGCGCTAGAGAAAGAGATTAAAAAACTAAAAAAAGAAATGGGACTCTAATTTTTAACCTTATCAATTAACTGTTGTAATTTTCTAATCAAAGAGAAGTTGGGTTTATCTTTCAACTTCTCTTTTAGTATTTGCTCTTTAATTTGTTCCATCATTTTGTAAGTGTTCTGCTTCTCTATTTGCATAGTCAGCTATTTTTTTCATGTCAGATATATCGTCTCCTTTTTTTCTTAGTAGGTATTTAAGAATATTCCCTTCGTTAAAATTTAAATCCCAGTGCTTAATTAAATCAATGACATCTAATCCATTAATCTTTCTAGAAGAATATCGCTCATCTAGAAGAGTTGTGTCTTGTTTATATTGCATTGTCTATAACTTCTATTACGTGTCTTAAATCACTTCTTTCAAACTCGCCTAGTGAAACGTCATTAACTATTAATAGGTAATAATCTTTTCTTACTTCAATACATTTTGTGTTTTCCATTTTTTAAAATATGTGTGTTAATCTTGCTACTTGTCCATGTTCCATTGAGTGTATAAATCCTTCGACAGCTTTTATTCCACCAACACCATAACCTTTTCTATGATGCCAGGAATCAGATCCGCTTGGTGACCTTAACGACTCAACTGTAATGCCATGATAGTCTTTACTAGACTTGTGGTGTATATGGTGTGTGTACACATAACGATGCTTTGTGTCTGCCCACCACTGAGAGAACTCATTAGCCATTATAAGGGGTAAATCTGCTTGTTTCGCTCCATCTCCATGTGTTGTTCCAATTAAGTTATTTCCGTACTTAAAACCCTTCCTATGGCTTATTGAGCAATCGAATGTAATGTTCTTGCTTTTTCTAAACCAAGACTGTATAGAATCCGATAACATGAATCCTGATATGTAATCGTGGTTACTTGGGTTGTAAACAAAGTGAACATCTGCTACTGCAATTAATGTTTCTAATACATCTATGTAAAGTTTTTTTGCTGTAAGGAAGTTTTCATACCACATACCATCAGTATCTTGTGGTGTACCTGCTGTTGTTTTTCGGTGTGGCTCATCGATATGAAGTATATCGTTACCACCTACAAATAATATCTTATCTATTTTAAAGCCATTAGACTTTTCAAGTATTCCTTGTATTCCTTCCTTTACTCTCTTGACAGCTATCTGTGAGTTATAATCCTCACCTGTTTCAAATGATGATGCTAGCTTACCTATGTGTATGTCAGCAGGATCAATTACTAGTAGGTGAGGGTCTTTCTGTTTTGTTCTTTTAATCTTAGGATATGAAGGAGAATGTTTATTCATTTCCTTTATAATATCCTCTCTTACTTTGT
>Ga0208303_1000832_pt1 | contig 12591 bp, 24 predicted proteins | sample CB_VirMetaG_2_FD_184537 | JGI IMG/M metagenome (GOLD analysis project Ga0208303, IMG submission 184537) | Freshwater to marine saline gradient viral communities from Chesapeake Bay - CB_1504_2 Viral MetaG (SPAdes) (version 4) | ecosystem: Environmental > Aquatic > Marine > Coastal | place: USA... | reverse complement strand
TGCTTATCTATTACAAGAAATAGATAATTATATGAAATTACATTTTAAACATAAGGTGGTTCACTTATGGTTGAATGTAGCAGAAGAAGGTGGATATAACATGCCGCATCATCATGGTTTAGTTAACAATATGTCCGGTGTGTTATATCTTACCAATGAAAATTCAGAAATAGAATTTTTGTGTGATTTTTTACGAGGAGATAAATCTTTTACCGTTCAACCTAAATTGTTTGATTTTTTAATATTCCCTTCTTACTTATATCATTTTGTACATCCTTCTACTTCAAAAGAAAAAAGAATATCGGTATCCTTTAATTCACAACCTTTATGTTAATCTTTGATAATCAAGAACCAGAAACACCTTTTGCTCCACCTAAATATCAATATTACATTTATGAAGAAGATGTAAATGATATTGTATCGGTATCTAAATTAGAAACAATCATAAAAGAAAAAGCAGTAGATATTATGAAAACAACTCCTCCATTAGGAGATGGTCAAACAGGATTAGGTCCACATAGCCTAACTTCAAGGTTTATGAATTATAATTTATTACAATGGAAAGAAATTCCAGAAATAAAAGAAGCTATTACAAAAGTTGTATATAATTTTTTAGATAAAATTAACAAACCACAAGATTTTATTTATGGTGTTAGTTGGGCAAATATTATGGAAAAAGGTAAACATATTAAAGAACATAGACATGCTTGTAATCAAGATTGTTATTTAGGAGCTCATCTTTCTGTTAAAACCAATCAAACTAGTACAGTTTATATTAATCCAATAACAGGAACTCATGAAATTATTCCTAATAAAGAAGGATATTTAACTATCTTTTCTAATTGGATTCCTCACTATACCACTAATGTTATCGATGAAGAAAGAATAACTATCGCTATGGATCTAATTCCTGACTATATTTTTCATAGATATCAAAAAGGAACTTCTTGGGAATCTCGTTGGGAAAAAATTAACTAGGTAAGTTTTCACCTGGTTTACTAAATATATCACTTGGAGATTGAATTAAAACAGTAATAGTTCCTTCTGGAGCTAAATTTTCTGAATTAACTTGTGTACATCTAATAAAAGAACCATCTCTTTGAAATCGTAAATATAATAAATCTTCTGCTGCGTAAGTTTCTGGAATATTTCTAATAGCCGTTCTATACGTAGACCAAGCTGTTTTAGTTGCAGCGTCTAATGGAGCATCTGCTGCTTGAGTCCAATCTGAATCTTTTAAAAATCTTTCTCTAGCTGTTGTTCTAAATATATCCCAATCTCTCATTCTAGCAATAGTTGCAGCATCTTCATCGGCTTTAACTTGTGTATATCTAGAATCAAACCATGTAATATAAGGAGTTATAAAAGCAGAATCAAAAGATGAGTTTTTAGATTTACCATCAATTAATTTTTCTAAATCTCCTACTTGAGTCGTAGAATTCCATTGTGCAAATACAGAATTTTCTGGTAAATCCGCAGGAGGATTATCTCCTCGTTGAGACCATTCTATTCTTTTATCTGTACCATCGTCTTCTATTTTTCTAAAGTATTTATTATTACTGATATAAAAAAGCATAAATCTCCTAAGTTTTTATAATATAGTTAACCACCAAATATGGTGAAAATGCGTTACCGGATAAATTTGAACCATCGTGGTTATGTGATGCATCATTACCTGTATTTCCACTAGCAAAACTAGATGGATAAAATTGTACAAAAGAAATTTGTGGATATTGAACTGGTCCACCAGCTATCACACCTAATAAAATAGGGTGACTGTGTTGTGCTAATTGGTTAGATGAAATAGAAGTGTCTCCTACGTTACCACTAACAGTTACAGTAGTTGTATTAACACTAGTTGCTAAATCAAAAACTCCTGATTCATAACCTTGAGGCATTTTACCTTGAAGATCAGGTACGTTGAAAGTAGTTGCACCGTCTCCATTTCCATAAGTTTCACCGATAACCGCAAATAGATCAGCATAAGTTGATCTTGAAACTGCAGTTCCATCACATAATAAAAATCCTGTTGGTGCAGTATCTTTTGGCCAAGGAATAATAGAACCGGTTTCAGTTCCTTGTATCCCTGTTAAATTTGCTCCGTCAAAATCATATCTAGTTGCTTCGTAGTTAGCCATCTATTATTTCTCCTTATACGTCCAGCCTGTAGTTGCATCACCAGAATACACTAATGTGAAACCAGCACCTTGTGTGTTTACTGTTAAATCTGCAGCTGCGTTTGCTATATTAGAACCATTTCTTCCAACAGTCAACGCGTTTGTGTTAAAATCATATCCTTGATCAATAAAAGAAACTTCCGCTCCTGTAGAAGGAGAAGGAGGTAAAGTAATAGTAACAGCGCCACCATTTGTATTAGCTAAAATAGCTGCACCTTCTTGTACTGTTTCTGCTGCTGATAAAGCTCTCCAATTTTTTTCTTCTGAAATTTTTTTCACATTGGTTCCATCAGAATATAAAACATAAGAATTTCCTTCTGCGATTTGAACACCTGTTCCTGAAGCAGTTTTAACTCTTACATTTTTACTTGCATGATCAATTGAATCTTTAATGTTATATGTTTTTTCAATTCCATCGGGAACAATAACATCAACTGATGTAGTTGCTAATGTACCGGTTAATTCTATTGTTGCATTTTTTCCATTAGATATTGCACCGTTAGAAAATGCTAATGTTACTCCTGTTGTATTATTGACAGCGACGGATTCATAGCCAGCAATCGCTTGTTGAAGAATAACTAAATTTGTATTTGTAATGTCACCCCAAAGTCCAGCTTTTTCACCGGTGACCATTAACTCTAATCTTAGATCTGTTGAATAACTAGATGCCATATTTTAAATTCCTTATATTATTAATTTTTACCATATTATGCGGCTGTGTCAATGTCATTCCAACTGACACTAGATCCGACAGAAACTTGACTATAAGTTACTGTTGTTCCTGTGTCAACAATTGTCCACACTTGAGCTACTTCATTTCCAAGAGCTATATTTACTTGATTTCCAGTAGTAGAAACGTCAGCACTAATAGTAAAAGTTACCGTTCCTGTAGAAATATTTAATTGTTGGCCAGTTACACTTGCTATTGTATTTGCATCTAAAACAGCTGTTCCTGAAGTTATATTTATTTGTTGCCCTGTAAGAGATACGTCTGGACTAGGATCCACATTACCTTCTGCTACAGATATACCATTTCCTGTTACATCTACAGTAACTTTAGCACCGACTAATACAGTTCCAATAGACCAGTTTAATTGTTGACCTGTAGGACTTGAAATAGTATTTGCATCTAGAGTCGCGGTACCAGAAGCAATAGTTAAGGCATTTCCTGTTACACTTAAATTAGCATCTCCTGTAATAATTTCTTGACCAAGTCCAATATTAACTTGTTGACCATCTAAAGATTCGTCAGGATTTGGATCAACTGCTCCAATAGACCAGTTTAATTGTTGACCTGTGACAGAAGGAGATACACTTACATCAACACTTTCGTTTCCTAATGCAATATTAACTTGTTGACCTGTTAAAGAAACATCAACGGATAAACCAAAAGTTCCCCAGTCATTTGCTCCCCAAGCAAGTCTTCCCCATCCTTGATTAACTTCTGCAGTGATACTAACATCACCTTGAGATGCGGTTAAATTATTTCCAGAGACAGTTACGTTAACGTCTGCAAGATCTCCCCAGTTATTACTACCCCAAGGTAAATCGGCATTCCATCCAATATTGGCCATAGGAAATTATCTCCTACGCGTTGCCGATTCTTAGAATAGCTGCTGAAGTTGTAAAAGCTGGAAACTGAATTGTAAAAGTTCCTGATGTTGCTGTTTTGTCTGAACCAAAATCTAATACTGCAACCGCCTTATTTGACGATGAAGTATTATAGATTAATGCACCTCTAGCTGTCAATGTTACACCAGTAAATGATAAATCTGCAAAGTCCACAATTGCAACACCTGATGCAACTGAAGTACTTGGATTTGGTTTTACTAATGCTCCACCACCTTGAGTATATTGACCAGAATCAGGAACTTGTCCTCCTGTGCTATCTCCTGGATAAACCGTAGTTGATGAATTTAATGTTGCAGTAGAGATATACAAAGCAAGTTTAAAAACATCACCAGAAGCACCAAATTGAAATTTGTGTTCACCTTCTAGTAATTCTTTTTTAAAACTATTTGCAACTGCTTGTGTTATTGCCATTTGTATTTACTCCTTATTGTGTTTTAGGAAGTCGAGGTGAACCACTTTGATATTCATCTCTTCTTCGTCTTCCCATTTGCTCTACTGTAAATCCTTCGAGAGCCTGTTTATATTTTCCTTCGTAGAACTGGATCATATCAGGCGGTCCTTTTAAGAACCCATAAGCCTCTACTAAACATGCATACAAAAGTCCATTAGGGAATTCATTACTCAAGTATGTAGTTGTATTACTACTAGATAATCCAGCTGGTTTCAAGATATAATTTATTTGCATATTATAATTTTGATCCGGAGTTGGAGCTAGTACAATTGTATTTTCATCCCAATAACTATAGTATTTAGGCAATCCTTGTACTCCTGTTGGATTATATTCTGATATAAAGTTTGTGTCTCTGTATTCTAGAAACGAGCGGCTAGAGTTATCAGCTCCACCCGTAGAGTTTGTTATTTGACAAGATCTAATAACTAAAGTTTGATCAGAAACTAAAGGTGTATTTACATATCTTTGACCTGCAACAACATCTGCTTGTGCGTAAGCTCTATTATTATCAGAATCTACATCTCGTAAAATTCTAAATTCAGCGTCTAATATAAATCCATCTAAAATAGTAGCAGTAAATACATTAGAATCTACTTCACAATAATCTCTTATTTTTGTTATTAATTCTGCGTATGTCATATTATGGTGTTAATGTAACTGGACCTGCAGTTACAGTCATTCCTCCAAATCTTCCTGATACAGTTGGTGTACTTCCTAAAGCAAAAGTATAGTTATCTGTACCTGTTACTGTTATACTAAATCCTGAAGCATTTTCAAATAAAGTATATGCTAATCCTCCTGGACTTCCATCCACATTTCTAAAACAAACTACATCTCCTGTAGTTCTACCATGAGAAGGTTCATAAACATTTATGGTTCCATTTCCCGCTGTAATAATAAAAGGATCACTAGGTAATAATGGATCTGTTTGTGGTTCTGTTCTATCTGGTCTTGCATTTTGCAATCCTTGTGGATCAGCTGTATATGGTTTTGGTTCTAATTGTGGTTGTTTAGGTTCAAATTCAGAAATATGTACTCTTGATCCATTCCACTCTTTTACCATTTCTTTATATGGAAATTCCATACCTGATCTATCAGATATAAATTTTGAATATTTTCCTGAAGCAGTATTAGACATTTGGATAATAAGTTTTCGGACTTATATAAGTGCTACTAGGAGAGCCGTCTTCTGCTAATGCTCTTTGAAGTTCATCTTCATATAATAATTTTAATTCTTGTGTTCTTTGTGGTGCAAATTTTTGAGATAAATAATAAGACAATCCGGATACCATACAAGGTACAAATCTATATGGAACATCTGTTGCATTTGTATAAACACCTACATCTTGAATTCTTTTTACGTAATAATAATTAATTGTATTTCCAGCTTCTGTTGATCCTGGAGTTAAATATAAAGTGATTGTAACTTTATCTATAAATCTTTGAACAAAATATTGAGTTGGAGTTCCTTCATCAGTTTTATTTGATAAAGCTTGATATTGGGATCTAGATATTTTTGTAAGTGGAAAATCTACGGAAGAAGAATTTCTATATGCAGCTTCCAATACATCGTCTACACCATATACTGCTGTAGCATCAGAAGTACCATCAGCTGTAGATCGATACATAGTATAGGTTGCTTGACCATCTACTAAAGTAAGTGAATTATTTGCAACTTCCCAATAATGCAAACCTCTATTAGCCCATTCTTGAAACATTATATTCAAAGAACGTCTTGCAGATTTTAAATTAAAACCTGCGTTAGGTTGCAATCCAATTCTTTCGTAAGCTTCTTCTATAATCTCATCAATAGAAAAAGTTTTATCAAAAGTATATGTACCGGAAGTAGTGTTAGCCATTTAGCCTCCTACTTGTCTAATAATATCGTAGACGCAACATCAGCTCCGATAGCACTTACAGTCATAAAATCTACAAATAAAATACCATCTTCTGGTAAATTAAATGCAAATACATCACCTGCTGGACAGCTTGTCTGAAATTGAGTTCCGTTTGTATCTGCTAAAGTAATAGATTGAGCAGTTGAAGCATTTGTATTTTCAACAATGATACCTCTTAATCTAGTTCTTCCTCCGAATACAGAACCTGTTCCAGTTACTCTTACCGCTTTAACATCTGATTTCATACCTATTTTTTCTCCTTAAAATTTTAGGAGCCCCGAAGGGCTCCATTAATTACTTATTAACTTACTGCTGCACTAAATGGTGTAGCTGGAGTTGTAGTACATGCTGATGTAACTTCAACTTTCCATTGAGTAGAGCTGATCGCTGTACAAACTATTCTTGAAAAAGTTACGCCACCTGTTGTAGTACCGTTTAAAGTAATAGTATCAGATGCTGCTACTGTTTCAAAACCAACAACGTTGTCAGATGTGTCATCAATTAAGATTGCACTTCCAACCATAACATCATTTGCGTTAGCAACTTGTACAACTAAATTTCCAGTCTTCGTAATTGAAGAAAAGATTTCAAATTTTGCACCAATGTTACTTTGGTTGTTTAAGTCTGCTCCTGGTCCTGCAACTGCAGAATCAGCATTAGCGTTGATTGCTGGTAATGTATAAGTTACTGCGCCTGCTGCATCATTGTGAACAATTTTTCCCGCATGAGAAGCAACTGTCAATGAAATACTAGCGTCAGCATCAACAACATTACCTGGACCTGTGTTGTAAAAGCCATTTTTAGAAATGACTGGTCCTTGGAACGTAGTGTTTGCCATAGTGTTATCCTCCTAGTTATTTCCACATAGTCTCTAGGCCGTCGACTATACTCGTCTATGCGGAATTTAATGTATAGTAGTTAATTTATATATGAAATTATTAAGAAGTGCAAGAAGTCCTTATAGCATTTTACTGCTTTTGAAACACAGAGAGTTTTAAAGACCTAATTAACCAGCGTAAAGATGAATTTCGCCATCAAACGGATTTTTAGGGCTCTCTTGTTTTGTTAGGATTTGTCTGATCACTTTTTTAATTTGATCACCTAACACAGTCATTTCTGGTGTAACTAGTCCGCCATTTTTAAGATACATCTCGTTCCATTGAGATTCGAGTTGTATTTTTCTAGCGAACAACACCATGTTGTCTTGAGCCATCAGTAACCTCCTCATAGGTTAAGTAGCATTTACGATTATCGTAAAAGCCATCTGCTTCCCACATAATAGCATTTTGTCCTATTTTGTCAAGGATTGCAGATTCAACAGATTCTACAGAATCATCTGCTTCTATATGAAAATCAGATTTAAAACCATAAGCTCTTATTTTAATTCTAAATTTCTTTCTTTGCATTTTTCCTTTCTACCAAAAAGAAAGCCCCCAATCAAGGGGGCTTTCCAAATAAATACTTAATTAAATCAAGTATTAAGCACCTGGTGATCCGAAGATACCTCTGAAGTCAGAGAAACCAAAAGAGTATCTCTCTCTTGCTTTGTATCTTACGTTACCAGTATCGAAGTCACCTTCCATTGCAGTTTTGATTGGTGATCTTACGAACATTTTCATACCGTTAGGCACGTCTGTTTTGATGAAAAACGCATCTGTGTCAGTAAGGAAATTGTTAACCACATAACCTTGTGGAATCATTCCCATGCTGTTGATTGCGTTGATATCATTGTCCGCAGTACCAACTCTTTGAGCTGATTTCATTAATCTCTCTGCAGTGAATTGTAATTCACTAGGGATAATTAATTTCAATCCTCTCGCTGCAATTTTCAAGCCTCTTTCATCAGTGAAAGCCGCAATATCAATTAACGACTGTTCTAATGAAGTTTCGTTTAAGTCAGCAGAAGTTGCTAACTCGTTAGAAACAGTACCAGCGATTGTTGGGTGGTCAGTAGCACAAAGCTCCTTTCCATCTCCGCCAGCGAAGCCTGAGTCAAATGCATTGTTTAATACATTTGCAGCTTTTACTTGTTTGGTATTCGCCATAGATCTTGCTAATGCTTTTGTATATCTAGACGCAAGTCTGTCATACAAGTTATCTTCAATCGCTTCTTCTGTGATTGAAAATGCAAGAGCAATAGTCTCGTGCGTATATCTAGCAGTGAAAGTTTCTTGTGCATTGTCAAAAGTCACTCCAGAACCTTCTGGTTTAACTTGTGCATTGCCAAAGCCAGATAACATTACTTCTTCTTCAAAAGCTCTGTCAGATGTCTCTGTGTCGAAAATTTCAGTATGCTGATTTTCATACCTTTTATATTCCAAGCCGAATAAAGCATTCAAACCTGGTTCTAGTTCTTTAACTAGTTGTCCTCTAGAAATGGCCATAGTTTATCTCCTTATATTCCACTTGTTGATTTTATAAAGTGAGTATTGATAACACCAACAACATTAACATTAGCAGCGTACGTTGTAGCGTTTACTAAGTTGTTGTTTTCATCATCTTTAGTCACTCCTAGAACTTTGAACTGATCAGTTGTTGTTGAAACCGCTGTTGAGTTTAGTTCTACTTTTGATTGATAGTTCGGTGCAGAACCAGCTGCGTAAGCAGCAAGGTCCATAAGACCATTGATACTTGCGATTGGTAATGTCGAACTACATTGTATCTCAAACCTTTCATAAGGGTCATCACTTACGAATCCAACAATGTCTGTAGCAGTGTTAGATCCAGCTAAGTGATTAGCCCATGTAGGTTTTGAGCTTGATGCGTCAGTATAAAAGACTCCGTTTAAAGAACCTAGTATAACACCTGTAGTTGTGTTCTGCACACCAATATAACCTGTAGCTAATGCTTGCACAGGATCATTTTGGTATATAGCAGAAGAACTTGCTGCAATACTATATTCACTTAAACCTTGGTTATCTCTATTCTGACCCACTTTGCCTATCGGTCTTAGACCGAAAGCAGCGTCTTTATTAGTAGCCATATTAGTTACTCCTTAGTTTTTAGTTTATATTTAGTATCGCGGTAATTGGTATTGCTAAAAAATTACTTTTTAGTACCACCAAAAGTTACGCGACTCTGCCTCTCACTATTGATCGGCATACTTGGGTGTTGTTCCTTCAAAAGATCGTTGTTAACTGCTTCTTCTCTGTCCGAAACTTGTTTTCTAAAATAAGCTTCTCGAGATTTTGCGATCTCTTCTGGTATCCTTGCCAACACAAGGCCACCAACTCCAATCACTCCTGCGTATTTACCTTCATTCACTTGTGGATAAGGATGTTCCGGGTATTGGTCTGCTCGAACGAGTTCCCAACCGGATCTAAGTTTACCTGACATGTTCTTTGTATCGTCCATACCAAGTGTCTCAGTTCTTATCCATCTGTGCCTAAAACCATCTGGCGCAGGTGGTGCATCTAGAGATGACGGGGGAGTCCAGGTTTGAGGTCTAACTTCGTTAGTTCTCGACTGACTCGCACGAGGGGTCTTCATGTTATTTTCTTTTTCCATATGCTTAAACCTCCTTCATGTGTTTTTTTTGTTTTGCATAATCTTCTAATGACACTCCTAATTTTTTGGCGATAGCAACTTCAGAAGGGGTGAGCCTGATAGTTTTGCGACTTGTTTTTGCGCTTCGCGTCGCCGACGCTACTGTTTGCACTGGCTTAGTCGATTCAGCCGATTGATTGCTATTATTAGCAAATTTATGCGGAAATTCAAGTCTTATTCTTTTATCAATTTCAACATAATATTCGTCTGATTGAGGGTCATAACCTTCAGCTTCTAGTTTATTATGAATGTCAAAAGCCGTGTACGTCATAGCGGTATCTGTACCAAACCATGTATTTTTAGCACCCCAAGCCTCTGCTTTAGGGTCTGCTTTTGGTTGAGATACGGGTTGTTGATTAAAAACAGGTATTTCCTCTTTTGTTTCAACTTTAGATTCAACTTCAGCCATTGCTTTAATTTGATTTAAAGTGGCTTCTTCTGTACCTAAACCTGCTATTTCTCGTAAAGCTTCTACTTCACCTACAACATCGTCATTTGCTCTCGCTGTTGCAAGTTTTGTTTGTGCTGCAAGTAAACCAGATTTGATTCTCTCTTCTCTATCTTTAACTCCAGCTTGTTCAACGGAAGAATATTTTTTAGCTAAAGCTTCTCTTTGCTGTTTTTGTATTCTAGCAAATTCAATGGCTTCATCTCTTTGTCTTTGAGCTTCTCTCCATTTACCTGTTAACTTTGCTATTCTTCTTTGAACGTCTTTACTATAATTTTCTAATTCTACTTCTTTCGCATCTTTCTTATCTGCTTGCTCCTCGTTACTCGCCTCTTGCGGCTCGGAGCTAGGTTCTTCTACTTCATTCTCTTTGGTTTCCACTACTTCTTCAGTTTGAACATCCTCTTGTAATTCGATTTCTTGTTCAGGACCTGAGGTATCAATGTCCACCATAGGAACGTCTTTTTTATTTTCTTCTTGCATAGTTTTCTCCTATGTTAAATATAATGCAATACAGATTCCGGATCTTTAACAGTTCCTAGAACCTCATCGTCGTTGAGAAGACGAACTTCGCCGCCTTCTATTGGTAAACGTGATCCTGCATATCTTGCAAAGATCACCCAATCTTTTTCTTTACACCAAGGACCTGTTTGAAACTTATCTTTGTCTTGATAACAAAGAGGTCCCATTTTTAAAACATAACCACAGTTTGTAACCATTCTAGCTTTGTCTAAAGATTCTTGTGAAAATATAATTCCACCTTTAGATTTTTCTTTTGGTGTAAAAGGCAAAACTAACATTCTCCATCCTGATGGTTCTGGTAATTGATCCATCATAGAACCTATATTAGTTTCGTCTAATCTTTTTGATTCTTTTAGTGCTTCTAATTTTTTTTCCTCTTGATATTTTTCATCAAGAGCTAATCTCGTCTTCGGTATCTCTTCCGAATTTAATGACGTTGTCTGGTTGCTCATCTTTTTTATCCTCCTTTGGATTTAGCAGGTTTGAGATTTCCTGATCTATTAATTGTAGCGCATGCGCTTGTCCTAACAGATATTTATATTTTTCCATATCTGTTACTCCACCAGCAACCATAGTATCACCTATTTGCTGATAAGAATCTCTTATACGTTTTCTAAGGGTAGGTACGAATGTTTCTAGTGTATAATGTTCTGCCATTAGCAATTCCATTTTCTAAGACTTTTATTAATCCTAGAATCGGGATCGCGTGCAGTTTTTGCAGAAGTTAATCTTTTCTTCATGCCTTTCATACGAGCGCAGAACGATTTTCTACGATTAGCAGCCTTAGAACCTTTCTTTAATTTTGAAGGTTTAGTTGTTACAGCTGTTTTTAATTTAGATCCAGGATTAGCAGCTCTATAAGATGCAACCCCTTTTCTATTTAAACCACCGCTAGGTGATTTGCCTTCTTTTCTTTGCCATGCAGGTGATTTTGCCATTATATCATACCTTTGTAATATTTCCTGTAAGAAGGATTACTATATGTTTTTCCGTCAACATTCAAGTCAATGAAACTTCCAATGTAACCACCACCGGCAGCTTTTTTTCTTACAATTGTTTTTACGTTAGTTGGTTTAGGGCCAGTGTTCGACGCTTGGCGCTTTCGTTTGACCGCACTCGCCTTTTGTGAAGCACTCATGGAGCGTGCTTTTGCAATAGGGACACATTTCGGATATTTTCTCTTGCTCCCCTTCGATCTCCCGCAAGGTTGATACTTGCCATCCTTCTTCGGAGCTCCAATGTCTACCCATTTTTCAGCTACCCACTTTCTTAAACTCATTATTTTTTCTTTTTCTTTTTACCACCCGGTTTTATTTTACCCGAACAAACTGCAGATCCATACATATTAGCATATGCCGATGGATAGACTTTAAATTTTCTTTTAGCCGCAGCTTTTCCTTTTGCACAAAGTTTAGCCATGATTAGTGTCTCGCTTTACCCCAACCTTGAATTTGAATAGATTTCTTTTTGCCTTTTGGATTTCCTACCATATCAACAGCGTCATCTGCTTTAACATCAACAGGTCCACCCATAGAAAATACACCTCTGCCTTTTAAGACATCAGCTTTAGTTACTTTTCCGTCTCCAGTTAAATCTGGAAATTTTTTCTTAGCCATTTTTTTCCTCCTTTTTACATTTACATTCGTGACTACACAAACACTGTGTAATACCAAATACTTTACAAATTAATTCACATACTTTTTGTTTTATCTTTTTAATCATTTTATCTCCATCCTTTTTTTGCTATTTTAGGTTTTCCTTTTGTAACAAGGCCACCTTTTTTATATCCTTTTGATCCACCACATCTAAGTTTTATTTTTGGTTTATCTTGTTCTGGCTCAGGTGCCATTTTTCCTTTTTTCATTAATTCTTTTAAAGTTTTTTTATTTTCTTCTGCAATTTTTTTATTTTCTTGTA
>Ga0208303_1000830_pt1 | contig 12595 bp, 15 predicted proteins | sample CB_VirMetaG_2_FD_184537 | JGI IMG/M metagenome (GOLD analysis project Ga0208303, IMG submission 184537) | Freshwater to marine saline gradient viral communities from Chesapeake Bay - CB_1504_2 Viral MetaG (SPAdes) (version 4) | ecosystem: Environmental > Aquatic > Marine > Coastal | place: USA... | reverse complement strand
ACAAAGGGGAGAGTGTTACCTCTCCCCGACTTTTATTTTATATTATGGAGAACCGCATGAGTGATAAGAAAGATTTTTTGTGGGTAGAGTCTTATCGTCCACAGACTGTTCAAGAGGCTATATTACCTGCAAGCCTCAAGCAGACCTTTCAACAATTTGTAGATCAAAAGAATGTTCCTAATCTTCTATTATCTGGTCGTGCAGGTGTTGGTAAAACAACAATTGCAAAGGCTATGCTAGAAGAGATTGGTGCTGATTATATAGTGATCAATGGTTCTATGAATGGTAACATTGATACCCTAAGAAACGATATATCTAACTTTGCCTCTAGTGTCTCATTCACTGGTGGTAGAAAATACGTCATCCTAGATGAGGCTGACTATCTAAACGCAAATTCCACACAGCCCGCACTTCGTAACTTCATGGAAGAGTTCTCGAAAAACTGTGGCTTCATTATGACTTGTAACTTCAAGAATCGAATCATCGAGCCACTCCACTCAAGATGTAGTGTTATCGAGTTCGCTATTGATAAAGCAGATAAGCCTGCAATGGCGAGCCAGTTCTTCAAACGAGTTTGTGGTATTCTAAAAGACGAAGGTGTTACTTATGATCAAAAAGCAGTTGCTGAAGTTGTACAGTTATATTTCCCCGATTGGCGTAGAGTCCTTAACGAATTACAGCGGTATGCTTCTACTGGTAGTATTGATGCTGGTATACTAAGCAATAAGTCTGGCGAGAGTGTTGCAGGTCTTATTGATCTAATGAAGAGCCGTGATTTTACAGCGACTCGTAAATGGGTTGCTGAGAATGTCGATGTCGATTCTGCTGTCTTGTATCGTCAATTGTATGATACGTTACCCGCTCGAATCAATACCACCCAGAGCATTGCTGATGCTATTATCATTCTCGCTGAGTACCAATACAAAGAAGCCTTTGTTGCGAACTCTGAGATCAATCGTGTTGCCGCACTTGCTACGCTAATGGCAGAGATTGACTGGAAATGAAGAATCCATTCAAACTATCAAAGAGAGAGAATTGCTTTCTGTGCGCTGGACCTCTAGGTAAGCATCCCGGTGAGATCGTTTACAAGTATGCAGACGGTGAAGGTAAAGTGCGATTGTGTAGTCCCTGTATGGACAAGGTAGAGGAGAAGCCAGATGAGCAAACCATTTGATTATATCAACACGATCAATAGCACCAAAAAGAACATGATGCGAGATAGTGAGAATGATGTATTGAGTGAGAAGGGATATGAGCCTTGGCTAACGAATACCGCTCTTTCTTACTTTCCTGACACGATTCTATACGCTAATGAAATGAATATGTACCACCAACTTGATAAGCGCCCCCAATACGAGTATCTTATAAATAGTATTAGACCTAAGAAGCGTTGGTCTAAATGGATAAAGAGTGCTAGTAATGAAGAACTTGAATTGGTATGTAGCTACTATGGATGTAATACTATTGTAGGCCAAGAATATCTGTCTTTGTTGACTAGTGATCAACTTGAAACTATAAAACAAGAACAAGATACTGGTGGTATTAAAAATGAATCTAATAGAAGAACTCGTTGAGGTAACTTTACCAAGTGAAGAAAGTTTCCTTAAAGTCAAAGAGACACTAACACGCATCGGTATCGCCTCAAAGAAAGAGCAGAAGCTATTTCAATCGTGCCATATACTTCACAAGCAAGGTAAGTACTACATTGTCCACTTCAAAGAGTTGTTTAAGCTAGATGGTAAAATCAACGACTTCTCTGAAGAAGATAAGGGTAGAAGAAATACTATTGTGACTCTACTTGCAGAATGGGAACTAATCAAGCCTCTAAACTTAGAGCAAATCAAAGAGCCTGTTGCTCCACTATCTCAGATCAAGATACTTCCTCACAAAGAGAAAGGCGAATGGGAATTAGTAGCGAAATATAGCATAGGTAAAAAACGATAATTTGATAAGGAACACTATATAATGATAGCACCACCAACACAGTCACTAAAAATCTACAAACTATTTGATGAAGCCCATTTGCCAATCTATGGTACTAAGTGGTCAGCCTGCTTCGATCTATCTGCATCGATTCGAGAGCAAGACGAAGTGACCATTATGGGCGCATCAAACACTCCAACAAAACGAAAACTCACAAACGGATTCATTCCACTCTATTCAGGTGAAAGATGTCTAGTTCCTACTGGGCTAATTTTTGATCTGGATCATAATCAATCACTTAGAATACACCCTAGATCGGGACTTGCTTGGAAACAGGGAATAAGCATAGCTAATTGTGAAGGTGTAGTCGATGCTGATTATGTCGAGCAGTCTTATGTTATGCTTGTCAATGTATCAAGAAACCCACTAGAGATTCGTGATGGAATGCGAGTTGCTCAAGGTGAGATCATCAATACTCCTAACAGACCAGATATGTATGTTATTCAATCAAAGCCTGTTCAGAAAACAGACAGAAGCGGTGGCTTCGGATCAACAGGAATATAGTTCTTGACAGTTGAGTATCCTTGTGCTATAATGTGTATATAAGTTACAGTAATAACCTTTATGCAAAAAAGTAATGCAAAAAAGTAACATTATTGTCATAAATCATGGTTAAGTTTGTATAAATAATAGTGTAAGATGCCTTAGGGGTCTTACATTAACTTAACCTTGCATAACTTTTTGGAGGTCTAATATGACTACTTATTTGCAAAGCACGTATGATCCGTTGAACACACTTGGATTTGATAGAATTTTTGATCAACTGTTGGCAAAGCCAGCTACAAAACAGACATCATATCCACCGTATAACATTACTAAAGAGAGCGAGACAACGTATGTCGTTGAATTAGCTCTAGCAGGATTCTCAGAAGAAGAGATCGATATCACGGTAAAGGATTCGATTCTCACCGTAGAAGGTACTTCAGAGGACTCGGCAGAGAAAGAGTATCTACACAGAGGTATTGCCGCAAGATCGTTCAGTCGAACATTCACGCTTGCTGATACCATCGTCGTGACAGATGCTACTTTCAAAGACGGTATCTTAGGCATTACGCTAGAAAATGTAATACCCGAAGAAGATAAGCCTCGAAAGATCGCTATCAATGCTTCGGTTGAAGAGAAACAATTTCTTTCAGAGTAACATAAAGAAGTAAAGCAGTACATGGGTGAGTCACATATTGTGGCTCATCTAATTAAACACGACCATAACAGGAGCAATAGTAAAAGTGAAAAAAGCACTCTCTTACCTAAAGGCTAAGAGTTGCGATGGGTTCTTTTGTGAACTAGTTTCGACTTTAATGATGTTAGCAGTAAGCACATATGTAATCGCTTATAGCTTGATCAGTATCTCTTAAATTAAGGATACATAACAACCGTCAAGATATTCTTGACATCCCTCAGAACTTGTGTTATAATGACACATTACTAGAGAGGACTACACTATGAATTTTATTGAAGATTTACCTGAGTTATATAAACGTGACAGTAAAGGCAAAGTACGAATTTGGTGTATCGAAGTTGGATATTCTAATGATGACTATGCAGGTACAAGAACAATTGCCGGTCTCAAAGATGGCAAGAAAGTCACAAGTGAATGGAATATCAGCGAAGCCAAGAATGTTGGCAAGATCAACAGTACTACCGCTTACACCCAAGCCCAAGCAGAAGCAAAGGCTATCTGGGATAAGCGCATTGAAAAAGAATATTTTCTGAACATAACCGAAATAGACTCATACGACAAGTTTGAGCCTATGCTGGCTGCGGACTATACAAAGACAAAGGTTCAAGTATCGTCTGGATTCAGTCAACCCAAGCTAGACGGCATTCGCTGTATAGCAAACTCAAAGGGATTATGGACACGAAGCGGTAAGCCTATCAATAGCTGTCCACATATCTGGGATGAGATCAAAGATGTCGTAGCACTCAATCCCGCTATTACACTAGATGGCGAACTCTATAATCACGATTTAAAAGAAGACTTTAACAAGATTGTTAGTTTAGTTAGAAAGACTAAGCTGTCAGATCAAGGTATCGAAGAATCTAAGCGTTTGGTACAATATCACGTTTATGATGTTTATGATAGTAATGAGCCTGATACTACTTTCTTTCTAAGAAGCGAACGTCTAACAATGGAGTCTACCAGACCTGGATTCTTTGACAAGTACTTACATCTAGTGCCTACCACTTTCTGCGATACTCAAGATGAGCTGGATGAGTTATATGCATCTTATATGTCTGATGGTTATGAAGGTCAGATGGTTCGACTTGATGAGAAGTACGAATGTAAACGATCTAAAAGCCTTCTCAAAAGAAAGCAGTTTATCACAGAAGAGTATGATGTAGTGACTGTCGAAGAAGGACTAGGCAATTGGTCTGGACACATCAAGAGATTTGTTCTCCGACTGCCAGATGGCACGACTTGCGGTGCTGGAGTTAGAGGTACGCAGACTCAGATGAAAGAGCTTTTTGAGTCTAATGAAACGCCTACCTGGGCAACACTAAGATACTTCGGACTTACGCCTGATGGAGTACCAAGATTTCCAGTAGTAGTTGATTACGGTGTTGGTGAGAGAGTCGATTAGTATTGACAAAGTGTTTCATATAGTGTACAATGTTTCTTATATTATGCAATTTTTATTTGGAGTAGTAATTTGAGTTTTTATACTTGTGTGAATCGATACGGCAATAATATGCTGTATCGTGGTTATGATGATCAGGGCAAAGCTGTTAAAGCTAGACTGCCGTTTGAGCCTACTATGTATCTTGTGTCACAGAAGGCCACTGGCGAGTGGAAGACTCTTCAGGGTCAGCCAGTTGAGCCTATCAAGCTAGATTCAATGTCTGAAGCCAGCGACTTCGTTAAGAAGTACAAAGATATTGATAACTTTCAGGTTCACGGTAACTCAAACTTTACTGCTCAGTTCTTGAACAGTAAGCATCCTGGCAAGATCGATTATGACTCTAAGCTGATCAATGTTGGCAACATAGATATTGAAGTGCAGTCCGATGACGGCTTTCCAGAACCAGATCAAGCTAAGTATCCAGTTACTGCAATCTGTTACAAAAGCAGTCAACTAAACGCTTACTATGTTTGGGGTACCGGCGACTATGATGTATCTAAGACAGAGCTAGAGCTAGATGGCGCAGAAGTTCTTTATGTAAAGTGTGCTGGCGAAACTGATCTTATGTTGAAGTTTCTGAACTATTGGATGCATAACTGCCCAGACATTATTACTGGTTGGAACATTCGACTATTTGATATACCGTATCTAATCAAAAGAACAGAGAATATTCTCGGTAAAGAAACTGTGAAGAAGTTCTCTCCTTTTGGCATCACAAAGTATCGTCAGATTGCTATCAAAGGCAGAGATATGGATGCTTATGAGATTTACGGTGTACAGCAAGTAGATTACTATGACCTCTTCACGAAGTTCGGATTCACTTACGGCACTCAAGCCTCATACTCTCTAGATCATATTGCCTCTACTGTTCTCGGTGAGAAGAAGCTATCTTATGCAGAGCATGGATCATTGTTTGGTCTGTATAAGTCTAATCACCAGAAGTTCATCGACTATAATATTAAAGATGTCCAGTTGGTTGACAAGATCGATAAGCAGACTGGTCTTATGGATCTAGCCTTAGTTATCGCATATAAGGGTGGCGTGAATTACGCTGATACTTTTGGCACGACTGGTATATGGGATTCTATCATATATCGTTATTTGAGTGATAGAAACATTGCTGTGCCACCATCTGTAGCTAAACGCAAAGATTCATATCCCGGTGGTTATGTAAAAGAGCCACGAGTTGGTATGACTGAGTGGGTCACTTCATTCGATTTAAACTCTCTATATCCTAATCTGATTGTTCAGTACAATATGTCGCCAGAGACTCTACTCAACGGTGGTGGTGACTTTACTATTGGTGGCGTAGATCACTATCTGAACAATGAGTTGACTGAAGATGCTAGAGCGATGGATGTTGCAGTAGCGGCAAATGGTTCGATGTATCGTAAAGACAAGCGTGGCATTCTACCAGATATCATTATCGGTTTGTATAATGAGCGAAAGGTTGTTAAGACTGATATGCTTAAACTCAAGCAAGATTACGAGAAAGATAAGACTGCTGATCTAGATCGAGAAATCAATCGACTAGATAATACCCAACAAGCTGTAAAGATTTTGCTCAACTCACTTTATGGTGCTTTAGGTAATAATTACTTCCGATACTTCGATCTTAGAATAGCAGAGGGTATTACGCTATCTGGTCAGTTGTCGATCAAGTGGGCTGAGAAAGCCATGAATGAGTTTCTAAACAAGATGCTCAAGACTGATGATGATTACGTTATCGCAATGGACACAGATTCACTTTATGTTGATATGTCTCCTCTAGTGAAAGCTGTCAATCCTAAAGATCCTGTAAGTTTTATTGACAAAGCTTGTGAAGAAAAGATCGTGCCTATTCTAGCCAAGTCGTATGATGCGATGTTTGAGCGAATGAATGCATACGATAGTCGAATGGTTATGGCTCGTGAAGCTATTGCTGATAAGGGTATCTGGACTGCTAAGAAACGCTATATACTTAACGTGTTTAATAATGAGGGTGTGCAGTACGCAGAGCCTAAGCTAAAGATCATGGGCATTGAAGCTGTCAAGTCATCAACGCCTCAGATAGTAAGAGACAAGTTCAAGAAGGCGTATTCATTAATGTTGAACTCGACTGAAGCAGAGTTGCAGAAGTTTGTTTCTGATTTCTATGAAGAGTTCAAGAGTCTACCACCAGAAGATGTGTCCTTTCCCCGTGGCGTAAGCGATATCGTCAAGTGGAGAGATCAGCATACGATATACAAGAAAGGTACACCTATTCACGTCAGGGGCGCATTACTATATAACAAGCAAGTCGAGAAGCTAAACCTCTCTATTGAGGGTATCAAGAACGGTACTAAAGTCAAGTTTTGTTATCTGAAGATGCCCAATCCTCTTATGGAGAATGTTATATCATTCAACCCATTCTTGCCTAAAGAGTTTGGCATACACGAACACATCGACTATGAAATGCAATTTAACAAGACGTTCAAGGATCCACTGAAGTTGGTATCTGATGCCATCAATTGGGAACTTGAACATATCAACTCACTAGAAGACTTTTTTTGTTAGGAGAAAAATATGGTTTGGCTTGATTTTAACGAATTTGCCGCAAGACTCTACGCAGACGCTATGTCTGAAAGAAGCGATGAGGGCGAAGATAGTACTCCAGTTGAAGAGTGGCTGAAGCTGAATGACACTTTCCTAAGACAAGAGTATCTTGAACAAGTGGATTTAATAAAGGAGAGAACAGATGTCAAATGATATATTTGATTTCGGCTTCACTGCCGTTGACGAAACCGAACTAGAGATAGTTCAAAAAGCACAATCGGATCTAACTGATCTGAATCACACAGCAGAGGATGCACAGGGTAAACTAGATGATTTATACAACTCTGTTATCCCACTGCTTAACAATCTAAAAGCGAATCCCGAAAAGGAATATATTCTGTGGCCTAATCGTACAGCAAAGATTGAAGAGTTTGAGAAGAAGTTGTTTGACATCTATAGCAAATAGTGTTATAATAGCGTAGTGAAAAGAATATTGAAATTGAATTTGGAGAATAAATTATGTCATCATTAATGGAAAAGCTTGCCAAGAACTCTACCATCAAGCTCACAGCCTCTATAACAGAGTCTAAAGTGTTTGGTGTGAAAGAGATGTCGCCAACATCTGTCCCTATGGTCAATGTTGCGTTATCTGGCAAGATTGACGGTGGATTATCACCCGGTCTACTCATGTTAGCGGGTCCGTCAAAACACTTTAAGTCTGCATTCGCATTGCTTATGGCAGCCGCTTATCAGAAGAAACATCCCGATGCTGTGGTGTTATTCTATGATTCAGAGTTTGGTACACCTCAGGCTTATTTTGAGTCTTTCGGTGTTAACATGGATCAAGTTATCCATACGCCAATCACTGACGTAGAGCAGTTGAAGTTTGATATCATGCAACAGCTTGAAGGTCTGACAGCTAAAGATAAAGTCATTATCATCATAGATTCTATTGGTAACCTTGCTTCTAAGAAAGAAGTAGACGATGCTATGTCTGGTAAGTCAGTCGCTGATATGTCTCGTGCTAAACAGATGAAGTCGCTGTTCAGAATGATTACGCCACACTTGAACTTAAAAGATATTCCTCTTGTTGCTGTGAATCACACATACAAAGAGATTGGTCTATATCCTAAAGATATCGTATCTGGCGGTACTGGCGCTTACTATTCAGCAGATGCTATCTGGATCATTGGTCGTCAACAGGAGAAAGTCGATAAAGAGATCAAGGGTTATCACTTTATCATCAATATCGAGAAGTCTCGCCATGTTCGTGAGAAGTCTAAGATTCCAGTAACTGTGACATTCGAAGGTGGTATCTCGAAGTGGTCTGGATTGCTAGAAGTCGCAGAAGCTGGTGGATATGTAGTCAAGCCTAAAGTCGGTTGGTATGAAGCAGTTAATCCTGCTACTGGTGAAGTATTGCTCGATAAGATGGTACGAGCTAAAGAGATTGTAGATAACAAAGAGTTCTGGCTCATGATGTTTAAAGAGACTGACTTTGCTACCCACATTCGAGATAGCTATACTATGGCAACAAAGTCTTTGATTGACGATGATTCGCAAGTGCCAAACTTGGAGACAATCACTGATGCTTGAGCAAACGATTCTATCAGGATTGTTACATAATGAAGATTATATGCGTAGGGTTGTACCATTCCTTACTGATGATTACTTCGATGATTTCTCTGAGAAGAGTGTCTACAAGTCAATTGTAAGCTATATATCTGACTACAACGGGGTGCCTACGAAAGAGGCACTCCGTATCTCAATCGAAGAGAAGTCTAACATTAGTGATGATCAGTATCAATCTATATCTCAGATCATTACCGCTTTAGATTATGATGAGAAGACTGATATTGAATGGTTAGTTGATAAGACAGAGAAGTTCTGCCAAGACAAAGCTATCTACAATGCTGTTCGAGAATCTATTCTTGTTCTTGATGGTCAACACAAAGACCTAGACAAGGGTTCGATTCCAGAGTTGCTGAGTAATGCACTTGGTGTATCTTTTGATCAAGCGATTGGTCACGACTTTCTAGAACAGCCCGAAGATCGATTTGACTTCTATCATACGAAAGAAGATAAGATTGGATTTGATCTAGACTTGTTCAATAAGATCACTAAGGGTGGTTTGTCACGCAAGTCTCTAAGTATTGCACTTGCTGGTACTGGTGTTGGTAAGACTCTGTTTATGACTCATTGTGCATCTGCCAATCTTATGGCAGGTAAGAATGTTCTTTATATTACAATGGAAATGGCAGAAGAGAAGATATCAGAGCGTATTGATGCTAATCTAATGAACACAACGATGGACAGTCTGCAAGATATGCCCAAAGATGTGTTTATGAAGAGAGTGCAGAAGGTCAAAGATAAGACAACTGGTAAACTGATCGTCAAAGAGTTCCCGACAGCAAGTGCTGGCTCTGCCCACTTTCGTCATCTATTGAATGAGTTGAAGCTGAAGAAGAACTTTATTCCAGATATGGTCTATATTGATTATCTAAATATATGCACCAGTTCGAGAATGAAAGCGGGTGCGAATGTCAATTCGTATACGATCATCAAAGCTATTGCTGAAGAACTTCGTGGTCTTGCTGTAGAGTTCAATGTTCCAATCTTGAGTGCTACACAGACAACGAGAACTGGATATAGTAGTTCAGATTTGAATCTTGAAGATACATCTGAATCATTTGGTCTACCTGCAACGGCTGACTTTATGTTTGGTTTGATCTCGACAGAAGAGCTAGAAGGTCTTGGTCAGTTAATGGTCAAGCAGTTAAAGAATCGATGGGGTGATACCAACTATCTCAAACGATTCATTATAGGCATTGATCGATCTAAGATGAAGTTATTTGACGCAGAAGATTCTGCTCAAGATTTAGTCAACGATGGTCAATCAAATCAGAAGACTGATAGTAAGCCTTCATGGGGAAACAAAAATAGTGGCGACAAAGATAACGTTACTTCATTTAGAGACAAGAAGAAGCCAGACTTTGGTGGATTCAAATAGGAGAATAGTATGTGGCTTTGGTTAGTAAGTAGTGTTGCTGGTTCGCTTTTAGGTGCAGCCTCAACAAAATGGTTTAAAGATACAAAAGCGGGATTGTGGTGTTACGCTAAGTTTGAGCAAATTGCAGACTGGGCAACAGAACGATACGGTGTTGATGTCTTAGATAAAGAAGGTATTGCTTGGAAACGTAAGTACCCGAATGTCGCAAAACAGATAGATGAGTTAAACGCTGAAGTGGATGTCTTAGCTAAGAAGATCGCAACTTTAGATAGAAAGAAGACTACTAAGAAGTAGTTTTGTTGAGACGAAAAAAAAGCGACTGTAAAAAGTCGCTTTCTTAACAATAGTTTACGTGGTCGAGAGGAACCCCACCTGCATCTACAATGCTTCCTCGACTATTCCTTCTGTGATAGTTATTTCTAAGCGTCACACTTGCCTCTTGTGTTATACACATTCACACGCACCCTTACAGCTTATTTATACAAACTAAATACCACTGTCAACAAAAAAGATGATTATTTACAAAATAAATTCATATATTTGTTGACAATATGGCTATTCTGTTGTATAATGTGTAACATGACGATGCATATAGTAAAGGGTGTTTATACAACATCTAAAAAGCCTAAGAAGAAAAAGAAAGCAGAGAAAGTTAGCTTCTCTGCGATGGAACTCGAATGGCGAAAATATAACAAAGATATGCGTAAGAGTCACTGTCATAACCTACAGTTCGCTACGCTGAAAGACTATATAGAGTATCGTTCTAGTAAATCAAAGAAGTTCACTAAGGAATTTAAAGAGTATGTCCCAGAGAAGACGTATGAACGCAAGCAACATAAATATGCAAGCATCCCGCCGACGGCTACAGACATTTCATTCTCAAAACCAGAACGACCAGAATACACAGGAGACTACATTGTTGGAATCGCAACAATGCACAAGTCAAATTCCGTTCCCGTTGGACGAGATGATAACCCCAAAGACTACTCGACTATGAGGCGAAATTAGAAATCAAGAAATATTTAAGGGTCATATTACTATCGGTACTCGCTATGACGATAGACAATACAGATGATAATTACGGTGTAAGAACGTCAATGCGAAGATTCGAAGAGTGTAGGGTTGTCATTAAAAAATTATAAATACTATTATTAATATAATACCTGGAGTACCATGATGGCAAAAGCCATGAGATTTAAAAGCTTTATTGTTGAGGCAGGAGGCACTGCTGAAAGACAAGAGAATGGATTCGTTGATGCCGTAGCTCAGGCGATCACTGCTAATGGCGATAAACCTATTACCATTAAGACTAAAGATGCTACTATCAAGGGCGTTATTAAAGCCGAAAAGTATACTGGTCGACAAGTGTCTGGTTCAGAGCCATATACTGATGTGCAGTTGTTTACGTCTAAAGGCATAATCAATCTGTCGATGAAAGGTCCCAGTGCTCCTAGTTTAGCAGGTGGTGGTCTAAGAGGCATCGAAGAGATCATACCTGGACTTGGTGCTAGATTCTTCAGAGCTGCCTATGATAATCATATAAAGAAGGGATTAAAAGCTGGCGATAAAGTGCCAGATACTTACGGCAAATTAAACGATAAAGATAAGAAACTGCTTGTAATTGGGAACAAGCCTATGGGTGGTCCTATCGATTATATGTATATAGGTCCTATGGATGTTAAGTCAGAGTTTAAGAATGGCGTTTTAACTGTTAATGGAAGCCTAACTGACTCTAAGAAGTATTCAGACTCAAAAGACCTCTTTTTCAGACTGAGAGCAAGACGAGTAGATCAGACATTCGACCCAGAAGCATCTGATAAGAATCGTGTTCCAAAGATTTACGGCAAATCGCCTTCTAAGGGAGATAGCGCAGGAAGATTAATGGTCACAGATAAAGCAGCTAGTAAGAGAGATATCATAGTATTTTAGTTGACATTGTGCCGATATAGTAGTATAATGTATACTCATTAGAAGAGAATTGTTATGCAATCATTCAAACAGTTTAACGAATCGACTAAGATCAAGTGGAAGAAAGTTGCAGATGGATACGGTCCTGGTAATAAGAAAGTATTCAAGCACGTTTCTTCAGACGGTAAGTTTGAGATTCGTTTATCTGGCATGGACTCAATGAAGTTCAATAAAGATGGCAGTCAGAAAGTGTTGCCTACAATATTTGATAAAAGCGGTCATACACCAAGACATCCAATCATAGCATATAAGAATGTTGGAATGGCAAAATCAGAAGCACAGAGATGGGCTGATACCCACTGGAATAGTTAATGTTAAAATTAAAGTCGTACCTGACTGAAGAAAAGAACGTCCACATGGAACACCTGGAAGATTTGCTTCTAGATGGTGGAGTCGATGGCGCAAGACAGGTCATCAACTATCTACGCTCATTGCGAGATATGTTAGCCGGTAATGCAAAATCTAAGGTCAATGTGACGGTTAAGTGGGATGGTGCGCC
>Ga0208303_1000829_pt1 | contig 12598 bp, 14 predicted proteins | sample CB_VirMetaG_2_FD_184537 | JGI IMG/M metagenome (GOLD analysis project Ga0208303, IMG submission 184537) | Freshwater to marine saline gradient viral communities from Chesapeake Bay - CB_1504_2 Viral MetaG (SPAdes) (version 4) | ecosystem: Environmental > Aquatic > Marine > Coastal | place: USA... | reverse complement strand
GGCTGCGTACTTCGCGTTCTTGTTCGACCGCGCTGTATCCAAACTAGGCGCTTCGACGGCCCGTTTTTCCATAGCTCTAACCGTCTTATTTTTTACGCCCGTAAGCGCTGCGGGAGCCGCAAAAGCGCCGATAATTCTCGCGGGGGTTTCCAGAACAGTATCTTCTGTCGCTTGACCTAGCGCTTCGCTACCCAAACCCGCAGTGACCGCAGTTTTTAGCGCCCCAGCGCCACCACCGATAGCAGCAGGCAGAAACTCCCCGACTGTCCCCGCGTACTCGGCGGCGGTTGTTTCTCCGCGCCTGCTAATGCCTTCTGGATCAGCGCCAACTGAACTGGCTAGACCCTCGTACCCAGCCCCTAACACACGACCTGTGGCGGTGTCGAACACAGGAGTTCTCTCCTCAGAGCCAGTCAATGTCTGGTATCCGCGAAGTGCAGCTCTCCCAAGCATCTCAGGTGTTTCTAGTAAGCCTTTCACGCCGCGCAGCGCCCCTGCGCCTGTGCTTCCAATAATATCTCCAATAATCTCACCTGGTGTGTCAACTGCACCTTGCCCACCGAGTATATTCTCGCGAAAACCGCCAAGACGGAAACCACCTTCGGCCTCAACCCCCTTTGGTTGCCCCATAAATTTATTTATAGCTCCACGCATTTCATCTTGGCTTGTGCCTTCTGGAAACTCCAAAATACGGCCATCAGCAAGTTCTACTTCAATCATTTTTCAAACTCCCCTGTATTGGGGTTGTATTTAAGTCTCTCGGTGGTTGGGGGAGCTGAGGGAACCGCCGCATCTATCGCAGCCTCTAGGTCTTCTACAGTAGGGTCTTTCAAATTGCCCTCATAACCTCTGAGTGTGTAATCCTTTCGGAAGTATTCCACCATTTCCATTTTATTCTTCGCAGTTTGGTCTAGTACCGAGAACAAAGCACGAAGTCGAGCAGCGTTTTGCTCAGGCTTAAGAGATGGGTTATAGGCGCGCCTTACAAGTTGCTCACCTTCTTTTTGAGCAAATTGGCCGCCAAGAACTTCTCTCAGGCTTCTCTGTACAACACTTCCAACTCTATCTATTGCGTCTTGAGCTTCTGGATTCAAAATGGCTCTTAAATAATCAGGCTGAGCGCCGATAAATGCCCCTGTGAGTTTTTCTCCTGACTCTAGTTTTTTAAGAACCGTATTGATTGCGGCAGATTGCGCTCTAGCATCTGCCAAGCCAGACATGCTAAGTTCAGCAGCCTTTTTGCCAAATTCTTTGTCCATTGCTTCTAAGCCGGGAGGCATTTTTTGCTCACCGTAAACGTTTGTCACTGGGCCTGTACCGCCAATGCTAGTAATTTTCCCGTCAGGACTAACATTAAATAGTCTGTTTGCATCTTTCCCTTCATACCCAAGTTCAGATCCGCTGACTTGCTTGTATTGACCTTTAGGCTGCGCAAACATAATCCCAGCAGCGTCACGAGGCGTAAGCGTGCCAGCCCGGACAGCCCCAGCCAAATCCTCACGACCATTAGCCATTAGGTATTCAACTGTCTTATTCTTATCTCGCCTTGCAGCCCGTCTGTTAGCTACAGCCGCCGCTGGCTCATCCAGACCCATTATGCCCATCTTGCCGAAACCGACAGCCAAGTCTGCCAGCTTATCCTTGAAGGTGTCACGATTGTAGAAGCGCTGACCAGTTTCGCCTTCAGCGCCTTCTTGCATCTTCTGAATGCCAAAGTTTTCGAGTAGGCCACGCGGTCTTCGTTGCTGCATCATTTGGCTATTCTCCTTAATATTTGCATCCGCAAGTCCTGTAATATTTGCATCCGCAAGTCCTATTGGCTGCTTACCAATCGCGCGCATTGCGTCGTCAGCTAAGCGTTGGTTGCTGCCGCGACCAGCGTCAGCTTTTCCGAATAAGTGCGAATTAATACGGGTCCAATCACCACCCTGTTTTTCCGCACCCCAAGATGGATTTGATATGTCTGGGTTGTAGAAGTGGGTTGCGCCGCTTGTCGGGTCTGGAGCCTTTCCAGATAGAACCGCGTCGGCAGCTGCATACGCTTGAGGGCCTGCAACCAGGTTCATCATGTCCTGACCTTGCGCGCCACCCGCATAGTTTGTTTCGCTATTCCATGGGGAAAACTGACCAGGCTTCAAGATAACGTCTTGAATGCTGCCGCCGTATCCTGACGCTTTAGCTCTGTTCATTATAACAGACCCAACGGCAAGCATACCTTGCGCACCTTGGTTGCCAGCCTCGGCCTGTATGGTCTTGGCTAGTATATCTCGGTCTGATAAACCTAAGCGCTCCTTGAGTGTCATCAGGCTGCCCCTAACTCCGAAACTAACCCAGCGTAATTAACGCGGAGGTATCCATCATTAGCCCGTGTAACCAAGTGCGGATGCGTCGCTTGAAGCTCTTGAGCCATAACGCCGACTGTCGGCTGCGCTGGATCTGCGACCCGCTTACCTTCGTCGTTCCAATCCCATGAGTAGACGTTGATGCCTGCCTCTTTGCCGAGCGACTTGATGTTGGTCTTGAGGCGTTCGTCTGATGCGTAAGCAGTTGCGCCGAGCGACAGATAGTCAAACAAGCCAGGCTTCTTGGTCGTTGTGCGTGTCTCTGGAACTGGGGAAACTCCCAACGCTGCCAGTGGCGCTTGAAGTGCGGCACTTGGCGCGCCTGCATATCCTGCGAACTGACCGCGAGCAGCGTCGATAAGAGCCTGCTGTAAACCTTGCTGTAGCAAGCCTTGCTGCATTTGCTGCTGCTGGATTGATTGACCAGTGCTAAATGCCTGCTGCCCCAACGAACCCATTTGTTGCGCAGCGGCTTGACGTGCTTGGTTTGCCGCAAGTTGGTTCGCAAAGTTTTGTTGCTGCGCCTGCTGCGCTGCTGTTGCGCCATACTGAGCGGCGGCTGTACGTGCGCCGACGTTAGAGGCTTCCATCTGCTGCAACCTAGCAAGGTTAGCTGCTTGTGCAGCTTGAGCAGAACTAGCCCCATACTGAGCGGCTGCTGTGCGTGCAGCGGCGTTGGCTGCTTCGACGGCAGCGCGTTGGCCGACATCAAACTGTGCAGCTTGTTGTGCTTGTTGAAAGCCAGACTGTCGCAAGTTTGCAACAGTGTCAGCCGCTTGTTTGGCGAAGCCTTTTCGCGTCTCAGCGGCTTCTAATGCTTGGCGAGATCCGCCGAATGCGTTGGCTGCTTCTGCTTGCGCGCCCATGACGTTTAGCTGCTTCTCTTGTGCGCCAGCTAAATCTGAAAGCGTGCGGTCGATCACCGCTTGCTGATACGGGCTTTCATATTGTGCAATGTTTGTTGATGCCAACTGCTGCGCTCGTTGCTGGGCTGGACCGTATCCAAATCCTTGCTGCACGCCGACCGAGCGCTGTTGTGCGGGGTTGTACCCAATTGCTGAAACTGGCGGGGCTTGGAAGCCCATACCCATTTGCGTGCCTTGCATAGCTTGCTGCAATGCAGCGGCGCTTGCGCGGTTTACGTTGAAGTTTCCAGAGGGCGATAAAGGTGCGTAGCGGCCTTGCGTTGGGGCTGGTACTGCTGTTTGCGGTCTAGGCAAGCCGCCTTTCCCACCAACCATAGGTGAGGTGAAACTGCCCTGTGGACCGCCTGGCGCAGAAAGGGGAGGGGGTTGGTTTGCAATTGTCCGAGGAGTAAAGCTACCTTGTGGACCGCCTAATGAGATAAGGGACGGCATAATAGACATATCACACTTCCTTCTTGTTTTTTATAATAGCCATTGGCTTGAAGTTTTGCATTCTAGTTGGCCCACCCGCCGCCTTCGCCGCCGAAGCTACCTGGGCCTCCAAAGTCGCCGCCGTAAGTTCCCTCGCCAGAGTCAGCCGCGCTAGGGTCGGAGCCATAGCTGCCGCCTACACTGCCTGCGAAGCCACCAGAGCCTACCCCTGGTGAGAAGCCTGGGTTAGCCATGCCAATAAAATCCCTACCTAATTCAGTTGGTATATTACTATTAGTTCTTACTTTTGATTTAGGCGTGTCTTTCGGGATAAAGGACTTTCCTTTCAAAACGTCAACAGCCCTAGCAGCAGGCATAGCGTTCAAAATTCCGCCAAGATCAAAAGAACCTTCTGTGTTATACCCGCCTGGCATATCTGGATCAAACTGAGGGTTGCCCGACATGCCAGGGTCGCCTGGGGCTGGACCCATGTTTGCTAAACGAAACGCCTCTTCTTCAGCCGCTCTTACGGCTTCACGCTCGGCGGCTTCTTCAGCAGCAACTCTTCTCGCTGCTGATGCAAGCGTTTCTGTTTGTGTGTAGTCAAAAGGTTGGTACGCATACCGACCACTAGAAGGATCTATAAAGAAACTATCTATGTAGGCTTTCTGCGACGGCCTTGCAGCAGCAAATTGATCTAATGACTGTTGGTATAGCGGCTGAGACGAATAGCCCATTACGCCGTTTGCGTATTGCGTCGGTGCGCCCATGCCGCCCATGATATCCCGTTGCGACACTGGGGTTGCCATTCCGAATGCACCAGCAACGTCGGCGGTGTTTTGGAAACCAGCCTGTTGCATTGGAGTGAACGCAGCAACGTCTGGCCCGTAATATGGCACATAACCAATCTGGGAAATGCGTTCAGCTTTATTTAAATTGCGCTGTGCAGCTTCTTCAATGTATTCTGGTATCTCAACTGTTTGGGTCGATGACCCGCCCTTGCCGCCTGACATTATGCGAACTCCTTAACATAAGAAACATGCTGAGTTTTCCAGCCGTGTTCTTTTAGTGGTTTCTTCCAGCCAGACCTACCTGACATTGATAGCGCGGTACAGCCCTGCACCTTCGCCCAATCCATTACATCTTTGTGCATGTCTAAAATCTGATCCAACTCGCCGCCACCCAAAAAGACATTTAAAACTTTCTTTTTCGGATATACCACAATTTCAGTAACTATGCACCCCCTCGGCGTCGGCCACAGTTGTAGCACGCCTTTGTTGAGGCCGTTCACAACATCGCTAAACGTGTGAGTGCCGCCTGAGTATTCCAGCGCGGCCTCTATCCATTTACGACATCTTTTAATCTCTTTATCCATGAAGTCTCGTAATTGCTAAAGTTGAAGCGGGTATGGCTGGTACTGGCGAGGATGCGGCAGTGTAGTTCAGAAACCCGCTTGTGTTGTCGATCATGTAATTAACTTCCAAATAATCATTTGCCGCAAGAGTAAATATTTGCGTGCGTGAAGTCACTAGGGTAGCGTTGTTTTGGTGCAGCGCAGTCGTCATTGCACTGTCTGCCACGTTCGTGCCGTTGACGCTGGGCCAGAAGTAAAAATGCACTGTGCTTGCTGACGTGGATGATATCTGAGCAGAGAACGACACGACGTACTGCCCCGCTTCCTCAAATACAATGCGAGACGTTGGCGATCCTTGCGTGATACCGTCGTTACCAGAAGGTGCATCATATGTTAATTTGTATGCGGTGCTTGCAGCGGCAGGGGTGACGTCTGAGGTTAAAATAAAGTCAGCGTGTCCATCCTCAAGAACGATCTGCCGCCACTCGCCATTTTTGCTAACAACTGGGTAAAGGTTTTGACGGTCCCACATGATCGTGCCGTCATCTGCCGCGTTTTCGCCGCCCGTCTGCTGAACCAGCGTGGAGCGATTTTGCGACAGGTATGACATCAGCCGACGCCCCCATGTCTGCCAATCTTCTCCGCGTGGCTCTGGTGGACGGCCCTGCTGTGTCATCTGCGACCGCCGTTTACAACGTCAACGCGGTTAATTCCTACACGCCAATCTGACATTCTTGCGCCTTCAATACGCATACGAACTTGCCGACCTGTAAACCGTAAGGACGTTGGATTGCTCATAGAGTATGGACCGTACGAGCGCTCAGTGCCATTCGGATAGAACCGTGTTTTGAACGTGGCGCTAACATCTCCCTGAGACTTTTCGTCAGGCAGCATCTCTGTGACGCTCATGACCTGATCTCCAGAACCAAATCTAAACGGCCCACTTTCAGCAAATGGCGTAAGTGATCCATACTCAAATCCGATTTCATGTTCGTACAGCTTACGATCAGACGCAGATATCATCATCGGCTGGCGGAATGCACCCCGATCATATCCGGCAGTCCTGTCCAACTCTCCGATCTGCCATGTGCCTTCAACATAATTAAAGCTGGCGTAGCGGTCGTTTTCAGTTGACGCGCTGGACGGGTAGAACCAAATGATTTCACCAAACATGCTGTTAGACATTGCAAATGCTTTGCTAATCTGCGCTTTGTTTAAGTCATTGAAAACATAGTCAGAAACCTCGCACGGCAACTCTTTTACTCCGCTGCCCTGGTACGCGTAAAACGAATTAACGCCCATCCAGAATGCACCCTGATCGACGACTGCTATGGCTTGTTTTGATGCAATGCCGCATGACGTGCCGACGCGCTCAATACCATAAACGTAAGGAGGGCCAATGTAGTTTGCGACGTGCGCGTCTCTTGTCGTGAGCAACAATGTGCGACCTTGGACGTTGACGCCTTTCATCAGAGCGCCAGACGTATTTAGCTCAAGATCACCAGCCTCGTTAGTCACGGCTGGGGTCCATGTATTATTGTCTTCCCGATCCGACCACTGCACCTTGCGTGGGTTGCCGCCTGCGCCTAACGCAAACAAGAAGCGCTCTTCTGTTACAACAATGCCGTTGTTTGACGTTGGCGCGTTACTTAACACAGCGGCGACCGTGCCAGTGCTGAGTGTCCACTGATAAATCTTGCCGTCATCTTCGTTGCAGGCAAGAAGGTATTCCCCCCAAGGCTCCAAGTCCCAACTTGTAGCTGGTTGGATGCGTGCCGTGTCTGGCCTTGCAACACCATAAGCATAAGAACCGTAAGTGCCGCCGCCATAGCCAGTAAATGCTATGGCGTCTTCTCGGCCAGATGTTAGGCCAACTGGAGTAATGTCAGACTGAGTGCCTGCTGCATTCCATATGTACAGTTTATTGTATGATCCTGTAGCAATCCATCGGTCGCTGCTATTATCCGACCATGTTAGCATACCACGCATTTTAGCAGCGCCAGCGGTGTCAGACCGGGTGCGCCATCCACCTATTGGGCGCATCACTCCTTCGTGCCAACGCACAAGGTTTGCGTCACGCCAGCGACCAGTGCTTTGCAAGTCTGTGCCATTGCGATAAACGCCAGCGGGTATGTTAAGGTCAATCAGGGCCATCGCTGCCTCGTTATAGGTTGTCGCGTTAGGCCAACATAACACATTATACCCAATAAGCAAAAGGGCAGCGTAAACTGCCCCTTGCTCTGTGTTTGGGCTAGTTTACGACTTCAGCTTCTTCGACTTCTTCTGGATTTTCCAGAGCGTCAGCCAATAGCTCAACGAATTTCTGACGGCCCACTGCAAGCTGATCTAAATTAAACTGAGCGTTGTCCATTTTGCGCCCAAGATCATTCACATGGTTAAGCAAAGCCTTTTGCTTATCAGTCATGTCGTCGATTAGATATTCTTTATCGTTGACTGTGATTGGGGTCTTTTCATTTTTTCCCATCATAAGTCTCCTTTAGGTTTGGGTTAAGAGTTAGCTGCGATTGCAGCGTTAGCGGCGGTCATGTCTTCTGACCCCCAGTAGTCTTTAGCTACCATTAGTTCCAGATGCTCAACATTACGAGCAACTGTATCTGTCCAGTCAGCATCTTCCATGTCTTCTGGTTTGCCAGCGTTCAACAGCTCAACGGAGTGACCCATTGCTGTATAGTTCTGTGCGATTTCTTCTGCTGTTAGTTCCATAGTCTTATCCTTCTAGGGTTGCGATACGTGTTTCGAGAGCCGTAATAGTCGCTTGCTGTTCTTGGATGGCTTTCATCAAAACAGGCACTAAATGAGCCATATCGACTTGCCATTTTTTATCACTTTCTTGGTCAATACTTAAATCATCTTCGTTTCTTGGTGCATTGACTGCGAATGGGAATACAGAAATTAGCTCTTGAGCAAGAACGCCTGTCCATTGACCTCTGGCGTTGCGATTATTGTATGAAGTGTCAGATGGATCATTCCATTCAAAATCAACAACTCTTACTTCATTGATTTTATCAACTGCTGACATAGTAGTATCAGCTATGTTTGTTTTGATTCTTTGGTCTGATGAAACTTGAATAGCGGCATTACCAATATATAAAGTCGCTGAACCTCCACCTAAAGAAGATGCTGCGATTCTATTGTCACCATTGTATGTTCCAACAACTACACCTTGACTAACAACAACATCACCATCACCTGAAGCAGCAGTGATAACACCGCTGCCAAAATTTGCACCACCACTGGCATTAATATGAACTCTAGGATTACCATCGCCATCTGACAGCACGATGCGGTTGCTGGATGTGCGGATGTCCAAGCCGCCTTCGCTGCCGTTGTATGCGCCAAGGATGGTGTTTTTAGAGCCTGTGGTCATCAATACACCAGAACCAAAACCAATGTAACTGTTGTAAGAGCCTGTGCTGTTATATCCTGACTGATAACCAACCGCTGTGTTGTTGCTCGCGGTGGTGTTGGAGTATAAGGCTTGATACCCAACCGCTACATTGTTACCTGAGGTGGTGTTTGAGTAGAGTGATTTCCACCCCAAAGCAGTATTGTTAGCACCAGTTGAATTGGTCAACAAACTGGCTCTGCCGACTGCTGTGTTATAGCTTGCAGTAGTGTTATTGGTTAATGCTCTTTCGCCAACGGCTACAAGCTCACGCCCTGTAGTATTGTCGAGTGCCGCCTGATAACCAATAGCTACGTTTTCGGGTGCGGTGGTGTTAGACCACAGTGACTGCTTTCCGATTGCCGTGTTAGATGCCCCTGTCGTATTAACTTTTAAACTTTCGGAGCCAATTGCTGTGTTATTATTTGCGGTAGTGTTTGCCGACATTGCAGCATCACCTATAGCCGTAAGGGCAGTGCCAGTTGTATTGGCGTCCAAAGAATACGCACCCATAGCCACGTTTTCAGTTCCTGTAGTATTGGCATACATAGACTGAAACCCGACAGCCGTGTTTCGGGATGCGGTGGTGATGGAGGTAAGTGCCTCAGCGCCAATGGCTGTGTTTTGACCGCCAGAGGCATTTCTTAACGTAACATCACCAACAGCTACGTTTTGTGTGCCAGTAGCGCCATCCCCAGAGTATGAGCCAACAAAGACGTTGAAGTCTTGTGTGGTCAGTGCCTTCCCAGCAGAAAAACCAATGGCAGTATTACGAGTACCTGTGGTATTGGCAGTTGCAGCCTGATACCCAACTGCTGTGTTGTTGCTTGCGGTGGTGTTTGATCGTAAAGCATCTCCCCCTACTGCCGTATTACTAGCCCCAGTAGAGTTTAAACCTAATGAATCTACACCAACCGCTGTGTTATTATTTGCCGTTGTTGTACTAGACAAAGAAAAATACCCTACTGAGGTGTTTCCGTCACCAGTAGTAATTGCATCACCCGACCTGTTTCCAAAAGCAGAGTTTTGAGTTCCTGATGTATTTGCTGATAAAGCGTTGTAGCCCACCCCTGTATTAGCACTAGCAGTGGTTATAGAATCACCAGTAGCATAGCCTACAAAAGTATTCTCATCTCCAGTGGTGATCGCAGTACCCGCAAGTCCCCCTATAGCAGTATTGTAGTTACCACCACTTTCCACACTATCCAGTGCAGTATCACCCAGAGCCACGTTGCCTGTACCAGTAGGGTAATTACCGTCCAACTTGATTGTGCCGTTTACAGATATGCCAGCCATGTCGGAGCCACCGCCGAGCAATGTGTCAAGCGTATCTAAGTTAGTATTAATCTTGGTTCCCCAAGTATCTTCAGACGCGCCGACTTCTGGCTTCGTTAAACTATAGTTTGTTGTAGTTGTATCAGCCATGTTTTTCTCCTATGCGGCGTTGGCTCTAAATGTGAGGGGGAGCTGCAAGCCAGCGGGGGTTTGCGTTGCTATGCAGCTTGCCATATTTCGTCGGTTTGTGCAACCTCGCTCCAGATTTCTGATGCTGGTCCTGCTGGCGTCCATATTTCGGGGGTGATCGGCAACGGCTCCCACTTCTCAATCCCATTACAGGTGATGCTGCAAACAGGGCTAATCAAAGCACTGCTGGGTCTAACTCGATTACATACAGCCGAAACGCTTGAAACGCACGCAATGTTAGAACCACTTTCATAAACCGCCAGCGCATTAGCTGCTACAGAGCAAGTCGGGCTGGCAGTGGCAGCGCCTTCACGCACACGTTTTGCGGCTGCTGCACCAGTTGCGGCAGGGGAGGCAGCAGCGGCTCCCTCGCGCACACGCAGACCAGCGGCAGATACAGATGCGCTTGCAGCTAAAGTGGCAGAGGCGTTGTTGACGACATTCGCGTTGCACGTAACGCTAGACGACGCGGCAGAGGTGGCAGCGCCTTCTCTGACGCGCAGAGCCTCAGACGTTGTGCTAGAGGCAGTCACAACAATAGACGCCGACAGCCTTACCCTAACGTAAGCTGCCGCCGTTGTTGATACTGTAACGACAGTGCCAGCGCCATCTGTGACAAAGCCATCTAGCCCGTAGTTGTACGAGCCATATGTGCTTTTGCCATAGCCTGAGCGGTACTCAGCCATTAGTCTAGCGTGATATCAAGATCACCATCAGGAACGCGGAAGACGTCGCCTGTATCAATGGTTTTGCTTGTAGTCAGCGCAGCATATGAAATTAAGTTGCCGCCAGATGATGCGTCGAAAACTCCGACGTGGCTGACAGTGCCGTAACCAGCCGTGGCTGTCGGGTACTCAATTGCACCAGAGTTTGATGCAGTGTTGCCACTTACTGTGAACGTAGCAGCCTGGCGTACATATCCGCCGCCGCTGACTTCAGTACCAGAAGCATCTTCTGCTGGGTCGCTGGTGAACAGCGCCAAGTACCAAGCCGTAGGCCGTGTGGCGGAACCAGTTGTAAATGCCCAAGTGAGGACAGTTGTTTCAAAAGCATTCGAAAAACTCATCAGTAACTCCTAATTTTCATGCGACGGCCTGATCCGCCATATTTAGCCTTATCACTGTCAGCGTTTATAGCATCAATCGCCACTTGATACAAAGACGCCCAAACTTGCAGCCTAGCGTCGTCTTTTAAGTAAGGCGCAGAATGCACTAACGAGCCATACAAGTAAGCGTCTGGGAAATACTGCAACATCCAGTTTGAGGCGTTGCTGTCACTCAAAGCCTCAATACGACTGTAATAATATAATTCAACATCATACACGCCATCAGGTATTGGCAAGACTTCAATCTCGCCAGCAGTCAGGGCGTAGTATGCTGGCTTGCCGCTGGCATTTAAGTTGACGCGCTTTCGGTCAAGTAATTGATATTGACTAATTTTTTCCATCGGGCTTGTGTCGCTCGACGTAATGTAGAACCGAATGTCCTCAACGAAGTCGGCGGGTATTGCGCTGTACTGTGTGTCAAGCTGCGCTGTACTGCGCTTCTCTTGACGCCAGTGGCGCACCTGTCTCTGCATGTCAGCCTCGGCCAACGAGATGAACGTCGGCGCGACTGACGTAAGGTCGTCGCGGTTGAGAAAGTCAGCAACGCTAGACTTTAGCTCTGTGTAAGTTGTTATTGCCATGTCAGCAGTCCCACGCCCTGCGCGACCAATAGTTCGCGCTTAATTTGCTTGATTTCCCCTTTATACCACCAGAACGCGCACAATACGAACTCTTTCGCGCTGGCTGGTTTTTCTTAATGGACATATTAGGGTCGCCAAAGTTTATTTTCTTAACAGTGTCGCCTTCAACTGCCAAGACTTCAAACTTCTTTGGCCCACCTTTGCGTGGCTTGTTTACAGCGGTAAAGCCGTGGCGTTTCTTTGCTGCTTTAACTTTTTCTGCTTTTGTGCGTGCCATTATCTGGAAACTCCTAATAATCCTTTTGGGCGATTAATAGGGCGTCTTGATAACGTAATAGGGTAAGACTGCCCAGTTTCCTCTCCGTAAAAACGGCGAACGTCGGTAATGTAACCTTTTGTTTGTTCTGGCAAGTTTTCATATTTTTGGTCTGCATTAAGCAAACCTCTAGGGCCAAGGTTGTAAGCCGCTGCAGCTTTGTCAACTGTACCGAAGCGGTCATACATTGCTTCCAAATATTGCCTTGCATACTCTCGCGCAACTTCTGGGTCGTTTGCTAAAGCAGTGGCCTCTTCAATGCTTCCATCTTGAGATTGAAAGCCTAACCTCTCTCCAATTTCAAAAATATTTGGCACATCGTACCCAGGGTCTACAGCCATTTCCGGAATAATCTGCATTTCGCCCGTTGCACCTTTAGGGCTTACCATATCTTTTTTTTGCATCAAAGGAGCGTTTGGGTCATCTGCATTTGTGCTAACTTCGCGACGACGAATTGCATCGAGTAAAGCATCTGCATTTACTTTGTCGAACAAGCGATCCATTACGCCTTGGCTTTCTTCTTTTTAGCAGGCTTGGCAGTCTGAGCAGCTTTCTTAAACGCGGCATTGGTAGGCGCGCCCTTGCTGCCAGGCTTACGCATCTTCTCGCCAGATCCAGCGGCAATGCGTTTTTTCTTAGCGTGGATGTTGCTGTACAAACCTGCTTTTGATTTGCCTTTAGGTTTAGCTTTTG